>Ga0105359_10005399_pt1 | contig 10001 bp, 10 predicted proteins | sample GOMGulsemesocosm_6_FD_83659 | JGI IMG/M metagenome (GOLD analysis project Ga0105359, IMG submission 83659) | Methane-oxidizing microbial communities from mesocosms in the Gulf of Mexico - GOM8C Gulf of Mexico | ecosystem: Environmental > Aquatic > Marine > Cold seeps | place: Gulf of Mexico... | reverse complement strand
TGAGTGATTAGGTATAATGCGCGCCAATTAACCATTGAATGGCTCAAACATGAAATTTATCCTTAAGTTCTACCCAGAAATTACGATTAAAAGTAAATCAGTGCGTAAGCGTTTCTGTAAATTACTCAATTCGAATGTGCGTAACGTACTTCGCCGTTTTGACGAAACAGTAACTGTGCAGTTGGATTGGGATAAATTAAATGTTAGAACTGAAAATGTAAGTGAAGAGAATGTTTCTCGCCTTATTGATGCCATGCAGTGTATTCCGGGTATTGCCCACATCTTACAAGTTACTCAACATACGTTTACCGATGAGCATTCAATTTATGAAACTGTTGCGTCAATTTTAGCGCCAGAGATTGAAGGTAAAACTTTCTGTGTACGTGTTAAACGTGCGGGTAATCATGATTTCACCTCTAATGATATTGAACGTTATGTCGGTGGTGGTTTGAATCAAAACTATCCATCGCTGGGCGTTAAACTTAAAAAACCAGATTACACTGTGCGTTTAGAAATTCGTAACGAAGACTTATTTGTTATATCGGCGCGTTATGAAGGTATCGGTGGTTTCCCATTACCAGCACAAGAAGATGTATTGTCATTAATGTCTGGTGGTTTTGATTCTGGTGTTTCAAGTTACATGATGATTAATAAAGGGGCTCGTACTCACTATTGTTTCTTTAATTTAGGCGGCGCGGCGCATGAGATAGGGGTTAAGCAAGTATCATATTATTTATGGGATCGCTTTAGCGCGTCACACAAAGTGAAATTTGTATCGGTACCTTTTGAAGGCGTTGTTGGCGAAATTCTAGAAAAAGTAGAAAACGGCCAAATGGGCGTTATCTTAAAACGTATGATGATGCGTGCGGCCGAAAAAGTGGCTAAAAAGATGAAAATTGAAGCCTTGGTGACTGGTGAGTCTTTAGGTCAAGTATCTAGCCAAACGTTAACAAACTTAGGTGTTATCGACAAAAGCATCGATACGTTAATTTTACGACCGTTAACGGCTTACAATAAGCAAGATATCATTAACATTGCAGATAAAATTGGCACCAAGCCATTTGCTGAAATCATGCCTGAATATTGCGGCGTTATTTCGCAAAAGCCAACGGTTAAAGCCGTAATGTCAAAAATTGAAGCCGAAGAGGCTAATTTTGATTTTGCTGTCCTTGATAAAGCCCTTGAAGATTCAGTCACAATGGATATTCGTGACATTGCCAATGAAGCGAATGAGGTGGTAACGGAAGTTGAAACCGTTTCTGAGTTTGGTGCCAATGATGTGGTATTAGACATCCGCTCTCCTGATGAAGAAGATGAAAAACCATTAGAAATCGACGGTGTTGAAATTGTACATGTTCCGTTTTATAAACTAGCGACTAAATTCGGCGACCTTGATCAGTCTAAGCAATATTTATTTTATTGTGATCGTGGTGTGATGAGTAAATTGCAAGCGCTGTTTTTAATTGAACAAGGATTTAGTAATATTAAGGTTTATCGTAAGTAAACTTAACGAAACCAACGCTTGAAATTGATTCATCTAATATTTGATTCGCAATTTTATTGCATCAATTAATTTAAGCTATATCACGTGCGCTCCAGTTACTTTTCTTTGCTTCGCCAAAGAAAAGTAACCAAAAGAAAGGCGACCCGTAGATTAGCTGCTAATCTCAAATTTTTTGACTAGATACGACCTCGCTTTTATTGGACATCCTGTCCACAAAGCTAAAAAATCATCCATGATTTTTTGGTCTTCTAGTCTGCAAAATTTGAGGCAACTAATAACGGGGAGAAAGTATCGCCTCACCTTACCAAAGAGATAGTTTATGAGTTTTTCAAAATTAGGCCTTAGCCAACATATTCAAGATACTATTGCCAATCTTGGTTACGACACACCGACACCTGTTCAAGCGCAAGCAATTCCTTTGATTCTTGAAGGTCGTGATGTCATGGGCGGCGCTCAAACAGGCACGGGGAAAACCGCGGCTTTTGCATTGCCTATTATAGAGCAGTTGAGTCAAGTTCAACGCCCTAATGATGCTGTACGTGCGTTAGTGCTTACACCTACGCGTGAACTTGCACAGCAAGTTAGTAAAAGCTTTGTTGAGTATGCAACGGGGACTGATTTAACAGTTGAACTTGCTTATGGGGGCGTGAGCCTTAATCCCCAAATTAAAGCATTAAAAAATGGCTGTGATGTCATAGTCGCTACGCCGGGGCGTTTACTTGATTTGCTATTTAAAGGCACTTTTAATTTAGATGCCCTTGAATATTTAGTATTTGATGAAGCCGATCGTATGCTCGACATGGGTTTTATTATTGATATTAAACGTATCCTTAAACGCGTGCCTGATTCGCGTCAAACAATGCTATTTTCGGCCACTTTTGATGATGCCATCATTGAACTTTCTAACAAGTTTTTAAACAAACCTGAATTGATTGAAGTTGCGCAGCGAAACACTACAGCGGCTCAAATCGAACAAATTATTTATAATGTTGATGAAGACAAGAAACGTGAATTAACCTCGTTTATGATTGGCTCAAAAAATTGGCAGCAGGTGCTTATTTTTGTACGTACGCGTCAAGGCGCTGATGCGCTTGCCAAAGAGATGTGCAAAGACGGGGTGAAAACACAGTCTATTCATGGTGATAAATCACAAGGCGCCCGCGACAAAGCGTTAGAAGAATTTAGATCAGGGAAAACCCGTGCACTGGTCGCCACCGACGTTGCTGCTCGTGGTCTTGATATTGACGATCTTAACTATGTAATCAACTATGAATTACCTTATATCGCCGAAGACTATATTCACCGTATTGGTCGTACTGGCCGCGCTGGAAATTCAGGACTTGCAGTGTCGTTAATGACGGTTGATGAAGAGTGGTTGCTTGAAGAAATTGAAGCTATTGTTGATGAGAAGCTACCTCAAGCTTGGTATCCGGGCTATGAACCTGATTTAACTAAAAAGAGTAGTGTGAAGAAAAACAGTAAATCTTCACAAAAACGCCGCGCTAATGAACGCGCAGGTGGTAAACGACAATCTGGTTCTAACAAGCGTGGCAATGGCGGTAATGCTGGTAACAGCAGCAGACGTCGTCGTTAACGAGATGCTCAGTTGTATAAACTGAGCATTTGGCATGCTTTTATTTCGATTGGTACATTTTTATGAATTCATTCAAATGACGCTGATTTTGAACTTTTGTGTTGAGCGATAATAGGTTCTTGTGAAAGAGCAACTTTGCCTCTCGACTACAAAAGGAAATATGGCCGTTGGTAACGCTAGCGGCTAAAGCAAATATTTTTAGCTCAGAGTTATTATTTAAATACTTTTCAGTATCCCTGTTCACATCACTCACTGCGCAACTCTGCCAGGCACTTTGCTTATCACAACTTTCATCAATGAATTTAGCTGGTCGATGATATTTGCACTCGCTACTTGATGAGTTGTAAATATATAACCAATAGTCACCAGCATTTGCCTCTTGTGCTAGTGCAAGCGTCATAATTAGCAATAAACCCTTGAGCATTTGGTATCTCCACTTATTTACTAAGACGTGTTTTTTATAGTGTGTAGCAGCGCTTTATTTTCAATCATAGCAAGGCCCAATCTTTGACCTTGCTGCACAATGTAACCATTAATAAAATCAATCTCTGTTTGCCGCTTGTATTTCACATCTTGTGCCATCGACGAGTAGTTCTCTGCGGTTGCCGTTGCTACATCTATGATGATGCTTGTGAGGGCGCTAGCAGTATAAGGCCAGGTGTTATCAAGATGGAAAATCACAGGATGTAGTTCATTAACTATCGCGCTAATTTGAGTTTGAAATTCAGGCTTTGTAAGTTCACCATTTTTACATTGGGCTATGGCGGTGAGAGGGTTAATAACACAGTTAATAGCAAGCTTTAATAACAGTGGCTGTGTGATGTTATTGTGTGTTTCTACATGGGGCAGGCAATCTTGCAGTAAATGTTGCCATTGAGCTAACTGTGCAGGTGAGATCTTCTGATAATTGCCAATGATTGTTTTACCTAATCCCGTATGCGTTAGTTGCTCTTTAACTAATAATGCGCCATGTGTTGTTGTGGCTAACATTACTTGTTGGCTAGCCTTTAATGAAAGAGTTTCCACAGCGCCCATGCCGTTATGGAGCAATATAATGGGGGCAGTAATATTATCAAGTAAAGGGGATAACCCATTGTGAACTTGGTAGGCTTTAGTGGTGACAAGAATGAGGTCGTAGTTAGTAGGCATGTTATGACTAAAGGAGAGCTGGTTTGTTGTCGACTTGCCATTATTGCATATCAGCGTTTGTGATGATGGCGGTAATTGCTCGCGGCGGCTTAGCAGCGTCACTTGATGCTGCGCCTTAATAAAATGATGCGCCCACAATAATCCGATCGCGCCGTGCCCTATGATAACAATATGTTTTTTCATGGTTTATTAAATAATGCTCTAACAGCTGGAATTAGTGTCAGGGAATAAAATAGTACTACCCCAAGAGCATCGGCAATCACGTCATCTAATCCACCTGAGCGATACGGAATATAATATTGAATGCATTCCACCAATACGCCATAACCAACTAACATGAGTATTTGATAACGGCGGCTTACATTAATACATTTATAAATGAGTACGCTTAAACAAAAGAAGACGAGGATATGCCCGTATTTATCGCTATGTGGGATATCCGCAGGAAGGCTTTGAGGGCTGAAAAATAAGTACGAGAAAACGACAACCGAAATAGATAAAATGGCGACGGTAAATGAGCGGCTTTGCCATAATGTTTGAATGAGAGACTTCACAATTATTCCTGAAAACTTTAATAAATTAGTACTGGTTAGAACTTTACCATATGCAGTTGAATTACAAACCAATAAGTTTATTAAAAATTCTGCACATAGCGCCTGTTTATTAACTGTAAACCTGATAATATCGCTCCATTAATCGTAATATATTGTGGAATTATTTATGCCTTCTTTTGATGTTGTATCTGAAATTGAAATTACCGAAGTTAGAAATGCTGTAGAAAACTCAACACGTGAGTTAGCCACGCGGTTTGACTTTCGAGGGAAAGAAGCAAGCTTTGAACTCAATGGTGAAACTGCGGTCTTAAAAGCCGAAGATGATTTTCAGATAAATCAAATGCTTGATATTTTTCGCGCTAACCTCGTTCGTCGTAATGTGGATACAAAGGCGATGGAAGTCGACGAAAAACCAACACATACTGGCAAAACTTTCTCTTCTAATGTGAAGTTTAAAGAAGGTATTGAACCGTTGGTAGCAAAGAAATTAGTTAAAGAAATAAAAGCATCAAAGATTAAAGTGCAAGCAGCTATTCAAGGCGAAAAACTGCGTATCACTGGAAAAAAACGTGATGATTTACAAGCTGCGATGGCATTGATTCGTCAGAGTGATGCTGAGCAACCATTTCAATTTGAAAACTTTAGAGATTAATCAGCTTTATAATGACCAAACTTTCTTTTAAAGAGGCGATTTTTAATCGCCGCATGCTTATATGTCTTTTTACAGGCTTTAGTTCAGGCCTGCCGTTGTTTGTTCTTTATCAATTAGTGCCAGGTTGGCTGCGCTCTGAAGGCGTTAGTTTGGCCGAGATAGGGTTATTTTCCCTTATCGGTATTCCATATGTGTGGAAGTTTGTATGGTCTCCAGCGCTCGATCGTTTTACGCTGCCGTTTTTAGGCCGTCGTCGCGGTTGGATGCTGCTCACTCAAGTTGTATTATTTGGCTCGATTGCATTATTTGGTTTTATCGATCCTGTCCTGTCTATTTGGTCGGTGGCGTATTTAGCCGCAACTGTCGCTTTTTTTAGTGCAAGTCAAGATATAGTCATTGATGCCTATCGTCGTGAGCTACTTTCAGATCAAGAACTTGGGCTTGGGAACTCTTTAAATGTCCAAGCCTACCGTGTTGCAGGGCTAGTCCCTGGTTCACTGGCGTTCATTTTAGCTGACCACATGTCTTGGAACAGTGTGTTTATGATTGTTGCGGCGTTTATGCTCATTGGTATTGTTGTTACTTTGTGTATCAGTGAAGCGCACCTTGAAACAAATGCCCCTAAGACAATGAAAGATGCTGTTATCTTGCCATTTAAGGATTTTATCAACCGAGAAGGCCTTAAAAGTGCATTGCTTATTTTAGCTTTTTTAGTGCTCTATAAACTTGGCGATAGCATGGCTACGGCGCTTCAAACTCCATTTTTCATTGATATGGGCTTCACCAAAACAGAGATAGGGGTAGTCGCCAAAAGCTCTGGTTTGATCGCTATGATGGTTGGATTAGCCATCGGTGGAATAGTGATGCTTAAACTAAGTATCAATCGTGCATTGTGGTTATTTGGTTTTGTACAAATAGTCAGTATTTTAGGTTTTGCTGCATTAGCAGAAATTGGTAACAATGTTTATGCATTGGCCTTCGCTATGGGATTTGAGTATCTTGGGGTCGGACTAGGTACTGCGGCATTTGTTGCATTTATGGCCAAACAAACTAACCCGACATTTGCTGCAACGCAATTTGCACTTTTCAGTGCTTTGACCGCACTGCCAAGAACATTTGCGAATGCGACTACTGGCTTTGTTGTTGAACAAATTGGTTGGACCGGCTTTTACTTTTTATGTGTAGGCTTAGCCGTACCCGGTATGCTTATGTTACTGAAAGTTGCGCCATGGAATGAAAAAACTGTTTTAAAAGAATAAAAAAACGCCACAATCATCATTGTTGATTGTGGCGTTACTTCGTTTAAGGCCTTATTCCTACACACCCCCCAGGAACGGGTAAATTAGGATCCTTTAAGTAATTACAGCATTTATTGATCTTTAAACGCAAATGTTTGTTATTGATTAGATCACATTCAGTTTCAAACTGGATTATGTAGAATAAATACCAAAATATTCGTTCAAAATCATTAATCTGTTCCTGCAATTGCGTATCAAGGTTTCCCCACTCTTCTAATATATCCCATGTAACTATGTGCACTTCGTTGAATGGGACTGCCTGATTCATTAGTTGATTAACATAATATACAAGTTGTGTTGCTTTCTTTTTAATAAACAGTTCGGGCGTCAAAATATAAATACTCAATGCAATATCTCCCTTGCCTGTGATATCAATTGTTACACCGCGTGTACCACTAGTTTGATAGTGAAATAAGCTGTGCTTTTTTCAGATAAATTTTCGTTAATGGCACATTATCCCATCCTTTTTTAGAGTCAGTGCCTACGTGCACTTGGGATATTTTCTCTAAAACTTCGATACCATTTATAACTTCCCCAAACACAGTATAGCCCCATCTTCGATAGTTGGGATCTAAATTACGATTTCCATCGGGTTTCATATTAAAGTAAAACTGTCTTGATGCTGAATGCGGTTCTGTTTCTCTAGCCATGGCAATTGTGCCGTAGGCATTTTGAATCCCATTACCAGACTCATTGACGATCAGATAATTGTCAGGCTTTTGAATCATGTCTGGGCTAACACCACCACTTTGCACAACGAAGTTTTTGATAACACGATGAAATAAGGTGTTATCAAACTCTTTATTTGTTGTGAGCCATAAGAAGTTATTAACGGTAATAGGCGCTTTTATACGATTTAATTCGACCGTTATTTCTCCCATACTTGTCATTAATTTAACTTGTGGGTATGAGTTGTCGGGCTGAATGTCGTGGCCACGGTATTGTTGACTTAAATCAACAATATCTTTGCCATCATTGGTCTCTGCTTGTGTCAAATCAGGTGCAATTAAACAGCTCAATAATACTAATTTAATACATAAGTTTTTCATGCTAGCCTGCTTTTTTTGTTAGGTATTTAATTACTTGCTGATCGTGACTTATATCATTAAATAACTGGCTTAAGAGTTGATTAAACTCTTGTTCCAGCACGGCGATATCAGCGGTTAAAGGGCCTTTACTTGTCCCTTGGCGTTTAAAGGTTTTATTAAGCGTTTTTGTACCATGATTAATAGTTACTGCTAACACTACTAAGCTTTTTGTTTCATAGCTGAGCGTACTTTGCTCGAGTTTGATGGCCATCTTTTCGATATTGACATCAACGTGTGGATTAGCAACGATGTTAATGCCAAATGATGCTGATTGCTGAAAGCTTGCAGTCAAACCAGCCTTGATAAATGACGTTGTAGGCAATTGCGCTGTTAGGTAACTTTTCTTACCATCTTCTGATCGTTGTAATACATCCTGACGTGCACGATTATCGGTAACATTAATACTTATTTGCTCAGCAAAAGGTGAGTTTGCAGAAACTGCCGGAACAGGATTAATAATAAAGTGAGTTGGAGGCGTGCTGCTACATGCAGTGCACAGCGTCAATATTGATAATAATAGTAGAGAGTTTTTCATGAATATCCGAAGTTTGGCTGCGTTTTATGGCAATTTACTGGCTCTTTATAAAAGAGCCAGTATTGCTTACCAAGAATGGTTCACCCTGTGATTTTAGGTTGAGACAATAAAGGTTAGTATTTTATAGCATCTAATATGACGAATTTGCTATTTGACGCGACAGTAGTGCAGTTGTCAAAAATTCGTTGTAACTTAATGTGATAACCCAAATGGCGATTGGCAACTATGCGCAGTGTACCGCCGTGTTTGAGTGTACGGTAAGCGTCATGGAACATTTGCCATGCAATGTGATCAGTGACTGTTTTCAGTTGATGAAATGGTGGATTACAAATAATTAAATCTGCTTGATCGTATTCATAATCACTTAAACAATCATGCCAATCAAATTCGAAACGTTCCTGTGACTCAAACGCTTTTTCACAATTTAAGCGTGCGCTAGCCAATGCCATATAAGATTCGTCAGTAAAGCGAATAGTTGCTTCAGGGTTTTTGTGTGCGACCGTTAGCCCTAAGACGCCATTGCCACAACCAAGATCGATAACATAGCCATCTTTAAGATCACTAGGAATGTTATCAAGCAATAAAGCGGCACCAATATCTAACTGGTTGTTAGAGAAAACACCTGCATAGTTATAAATGGTAAACGGGGTATTTGGCAGGGGCCAAGTGATTAAGTTGTCAGAAACTGGCGCATTGATTTTAGGGTTCTTAGAAGAAAATATTAAACGCGACTTTTTCTTAGCAAGTGATGTCTTAGTCTCACCAATGAATTTCTCAAACATCTTTAAGCCAGTGTTGTGGACATCTTTAGCTTTGGCAAAACCAATAACAATAGTATTTTCATCAATAATACTGCTAATTTGTTGAAGTTGTTGTGCTAGCAATGCGTTGCTCTTAGGTAGCTTTAGCAACACTAATTCAGGTGTCACGTTGGGCTGTGTTACGCTGTCAAGGTATTCAATTGATGGAGTAAGTTGATTCTCTTCAAGGTTTTGTTCAACGGCACATTTAGCAATATATGAATCTGACTGCCAAAACAATTCATGTTGATGTAGGGCACAAGCAAGCGCCCCAAATGAATCGTTTATGATGAAGATTTTTGCATTGGTTAAATTTAATTGGTGCACATGATTAATAATATATTCATCACTGCTGTCCCAAGCTTGTAGGTTTTTGTCATTTGACTTTGGAAAGCGATTTAACAGTATTTCTTGGTCGTTGATATTTAGCAGAGTATTCATATATAGGTTATCACTAATAATTTTTTGCTATTGTCGCAAAAAATGACCGCGGCTTCAGTAATTATTTGTGTTGATAGCTCGCAATCCTACAAATAAGAGCTATTAAATTGAGGATGTTTCTTAAACTTGTATCGGGGATATAAATTAATTCTTCTTTTATCAAGAACAAAGGTCGAATTATTGTAAATTTGTTGATACGGTAGAGTTCGGCGATTATTTTTATGTAATTATAAAAGTGCTTTTTTGACAATAATCGATGAATTTTTTGTTTGGTGTGTAAGGTAAAATATATGACAACGCTATACCGCAATGTGGCTACTTTGAAAAAGACATTAATCGCAGTCACTGTTTCTCTGGCTTGTGGTAGTGCCGCATCAGCACAAGAT
>Ga0105359_10005386_pt1 | contig 10011 bp, 9 predicted proteins | sample GOMGulsemesocosm_6_FD_83659 | JGI IMG/M metagenome (GOLD analysis project Ga0105359, IMG submission 83659) | Methane-oxidizing microbial communities from mesocosms in the Gulf of Mexico - GOM8C Gulf of Mexico | ecosystem: Environmental > Aquatic > Marine > Cold seeps | place: Gulf of Mexico... | reverse complement strand
TTGGTGTGCCAAACGCTTTAGATATATCGGGCCGTGGGATTTTAAAGCTATGATCACGGCGTTTATCAACTCCCATGAAGGTTTTTTGCGGCATATGACAATTCACGCACAGCGCCCCATCGCTATCCAAGGGGTGCTGATGGTGCTCTTTCACGTTATAAACTTCACTGCCATGACAATTAAGGCATAACGCATTGCCCTGTTGTTTTAATTTCATGGTGTGTTTGTCATGACAATCTAGACAATTAACACCGGCTTTAAACATTTTACTTTGTAAGAAAGAGCCGTAAACATAGACTTCTTCGTTAATTTGACCGTCTGCGTAATACGATGGGGCCGTTAATAGCTGAGGTATAAACTGATCTAAAAACTCTTTATTATGCTTTATCCCGTCATTTAATGATGTTCGCAGTGAGTGGCATGCAAAACAGGTATCCATAAACTGATTATCGCGCTTTGGCCCATGCCAACTGGCAGTTTTTTGATGTGTTTTGCGCAGCCAATGTCCCGTATTTATTAGGGTTTTATCCGTTTTTGAAGCTGAAGGCTGATGTTGTTTTTGCATTTGCTTAGTATGGACGGACATATCGCCGTGGCATGATAAGCACCCCACATTAATATTGTCCCATTGGCTATTAAATTGATTTTTATCACTGTCATACTGTCGCTTGAGGCCGTCAGAATGACAATCGGCGCACATACCGTTCCAATTTTGTAAAGGTTGACGCCAATGCAGCCGATCTTGTGGACTAATTTCTTCATGACTATAAAGGTGAAACCATCGCTGGCCACCTTCTAGTTTATCGCGGGCATCCCATGAGAAAGGCAATACTTGTAGCGAACCGGGACTTTGCTCAACTAAAAACTGCTGCAGGGGATAATGACCAAAGGTATATTTAATCGGGTATGTTTTACCTTTTCCGTTATATGACACAGTCACTTTATGGCGGTTGTTCTCGACAAAAAATCTTGCTTGTTGTCCATAATGCTTAACGGTCTGATTATTAAAATTCGCGCTAATAGATGTGGCGTCAGCAACTGCCATTGCCTTAGCGTGATCAGATTGCTGCCATGCGTGGGCAGCATTTGTATGACAAGAAATACAATCGACATTTGAGAGTGCGTCTGTTTTTTCAAAGCGGGTAGACTGTTTATTGGCAGAGTCATCAAAGGCCAGTGATGAAAAACTACTAAGCAATAACAGCAAAAAAGAAAAACGCACCATCAATAACCTTAACACTTCATTTTATGACAAATGATGATAGCACTTTATTAGCTCGCCGATACGCCTAATGCATGCCATTACTAGGCTGTTTTACAACATAAACTCAGCAAGTATCATCGGATATTGATGTTTCTTTTTTTGTATCGCAATATTGATTTTATCAATAAGATCGTTTGTTACTGACTTTCGACTAAACATCATTGCAACTTCGTTTTTATAAACGACATAAGGGTGCAATTCAATATTGTTTATATCATGCTGATGCAGGTAATATAATCCCGACAATTCATCTTCAATGGCGAAATCAACACGGCCAAGACCTAATAGTTTTATACGCTGCCTGATTGTTGAGACGCGCGTAATTTTTGAATGGTCATTAATAACTTTCTGGTTATAATTTCCAATATAGCCACCTCGATTAGACACCCCCATCAATCCAGCATCGACTAAGTCGACTAGGGTTTTATTTACGAGATCTTGGTGATGTGATTTTTTCCAAAAGATCCTAACGCGCTCTTCACGATATGGCAGGGAAAATGCCGCATATTTAGCACGCTTATCGCTATAACTAGCACTATAAAGAAAGTCTATATTTCCATTCTTAATTTCTAACTGAGCTCTTTCACTTGATGGCAGTTTGGCTATGCTTAGACAAATATTTGCTTCATTAAGTACTTGTCTAATGAATTCTATATCAGCACCTGTGGACTTCCCCTTCTCCTCCATGTAATAAGGAGGCCATGTTTCAAGGCCTACTCCAAGAGTTAGAGTTGTTTCACATGCTAAACAACGCAGCGAACAACACAGAAAAATTAATGGAAAAAACAGAGCCTTCATCACTTATATACCTCAAGTTAGTGACGTTAACCCTATCGCATATCATTAATATCAACAACTATTGTCATTGACTTGATGAATAACTAAGACATTTCACATAAGCGCGAATTTATATGAGCCAATAAATAAAAAAGCACTAAAACTCACTAAACACTTAATAACTAGGGAGTTTTAGTACACATGCGTGATAACTCCTACCATTTATCTGGATATTTTAACAACAAACTATGTACATATAATAAGCACCACCAGCTAGCAACTATTTTGATATGTCTTATGCATCAAGCGTCAATATGGAGTCGATTAAGATCTTTTAGCCCCTGTCATCATCGAGGCCATGAGAGGCGTCGCTAATAACTCACTGAACACACGCCACAATTCTTGATGCGAATCGTTGTTCACTTGCGTACTCAAATACTCTTTAACCAAGTCTTGTCCATAATTATAGGTCATCACATATGCACGGTTATGCTTGATAAACCCAAGACGCTGTTTGGCGCGCTCTGGGCTATTTAAGGCATATTTAATCAATAATTCGATGGCTTGTGATTCATTGATATCGCCATCTAAATATTGCTTAGCGACCATGTTATCGGCATAAGACAAGCGATGCAGGACTTTTTGTATCGCATAATATTGCGCAACATCATCGGGGTTTAATCCAGCTAACGGAAACAGCGTTTGTTTTTCAAACTCAAGACGCTCTTGCCACGGAAAAGCGACTTCGATACCGTAGTTTGCACTACCTTCGGCCAGTAATGAAATAGGGCTATACAGGTTGTAAATGCTATATTCCATCCAGCCAAGTTCGTTAACTAAATGGCGCTCAATTTGTGCATTGAAAACATGATGACCGGGATAACCTTCATGCGCTGCTAAATCTATCACACGTTCTATTTGAATAGGGTAATCAGTATTGAGCTCAATAAGGCTGTAACTATTACCCTTGTACCAGTTATACGCACTCCAAACTTGGTTATTGGTCAGTTCAACTTTGAAGTTTTCATGGTCAGGTAAATCAATATACTTTAAGGTGCGCCTACGCGACTCTTCAATAGCGGCATCAAATACATGGGTTAACTTATCTGTCGGAACGACAAATTGTTCACGGTATTTTGCTAAACGTTCTGGCAATGGTTCATGCCCAGGTACAAGTAACTCAAGTTCACTTAAGATTTTGTCAAAATGAGCACTATCATAATGCGGCACTTTAGCATCATATAATTGACTACATTCCTCATCAAAACTCAGTAAGTTCCCTTGCAATCTATTGATGTAGACCCGTGATGATTTAACTTGAATTAATAAAAATTTGACCCGATGTTTAAGTGCATCTGATGTTTGAATTGGCAAACCTTCAATAGCGTTAACGAGTGTTTGAGTTTGCTCTAATAGTAAGTCTAGTGGTACAGCATCTGCTTGAGGTTTCCACGTCTCGGGGCCGTAATAAGCATCCACGTAATAAGGGCAATGCTGACCAACTTGAAGGGACAATTTTACATAGCGTTCGGCGAGTGAATTAATTGTAGAAATAGTGTTTGGCGCGGTCATAAAAAAGCCTCATTAAACGTATTAAGGTGTCAATGAGGCGTATTCTAACCAACTAAAAAGTTGGATACAATATTCAATTTACTGGTTAAATTGGCGTGCTACATAGTTCATCGCGCCAACAATAGCAGCCACCTGAGCATCTACGCAGTTTTGTTCATTAGATAACGGGCTATCTGGGTATACTTCAGTGGTTGTGCAGTATTCTCTATTACTAAAACCAGCACATAAACCAAGCTCTACTGTTGCATAATTAATGACGCCAAACTGTGTTTGCTGGGCGCCAATCAACCGACCATTTTCATCTGATGGCGCAATGTGCGTTACTTTTTCAACATGTTCTATCACGCAGCGCTGAAAATCATCATGAGGTTTAACAGTGTCGCCAACCAAATAAAAACCGTCTGGAATATTCCAGTTGTCGTGTGTCTCAGCGTCTCGCGCAGCTAATGCAGGTCTAAATTCACTGTTGTCGGTGTCTGTTGTTTCATGTAAATCCACATGAACATCCACTTTGATATCAAGTGATTGCACAAAGTGCATTAATGCTGCCGACTCAGGTGCCGGGCTATTTTCATAAAACGAACGGTTAGGATCAATGGCTAAAGGGTTCCAGCGATTAATTGTTTCATATCCCCAAGGGCTAACACAAAAAGCAACCAAGACATTAAAATCTTTATTATAATTTGCCGCTTCCTTTTCAATAAAGGCTAATGCGCCATGCACGCCACTTGTTTCATAACCATGCACGCCGCCAGTCACTAACACTGTTGATTTTTTGTCGTCCCAGTGCTTACTCATAAACGCGAGTAACGGGTAATCATTTGCACCTTTAATGACATCTTTATAAGCCAGTTCATTGTATTGAATCAGATCAAAAAACTCGCTAACTGCAGGCTTAATCGCAATATCTTGCGCCTTTTCGACCACTTGCTCAAAATAACTGCGCTTAATTGATTGTGCGTTAAGCCATTGTGTTTTTTCACTCTCTTGCCACGGCTGACCTGGAGTACCAATTGGGTATACTTCGTTGTTATTCATTATAAGAACCTTGTTGTTACGCGCCTAACGCGTCAATTATTTGCATATAACAAGTATGCAAAATTAATGTCGGCAAGCATAAACCTGACGCATTTAACTAGCAAGCCAATGCTTTACATTATCATCGTTTATTTTCATTTATTGATGGAAAATACAACACATTTCCCCTTATAATGCCCGCGCAACATTTGACGTTCCCTACGGCGTCGTTTTGCAGTAATTTATGCTAATCGGTAATGCCTCTAGGCCGCTTAGTAAACTTTTGAGGTAATTATGGAGATACAAAATGGAATGGTATATTAGTGTACTAAAAGATTATGCAACATTTTCTGGCCGCGCACGTCGCAAAGAGTATTGGATGTTTATCCTATTTAACATCATTGTTTCAATCGTTATTAATGTTGTTGGCGCCGTTATCGGTTTTGAAATGCTTGGCCTCATCTACAGCTTAGCGGTGTTTTTGCCCAGTATTGCGGTTGGAGCTCGCCGTTTGCATGACACTGGTCGTTCAGGTTGGTGGTTATTACTTATTCTTGTTCCTATTATCGGCGCCATTGTACTTATTATCTTCTTTGTACAAGATAGCCATGACGAAAATAAATTTGGTGCAAACCCTAAATTAGCCGCTGCTTAATTTAATAATAAACGTAATAAAAGGAGATAACTTAGCTGTTATCTCCTTTTTTTATCACTTTATTTGACCTTTAATAAACCCTATAGCCTCATCTGACAAACAGCTTTTCGATACATAGTTCACGCCACTTTTATGACTTAATAACAAACCAGCTTCGCTCTCTTTAAGCATGGTGACATCGTCAAATAATAAAACACTATTCACGTGAAAAGATTCAGTGGTTATCCCCGTTTCATTAATGATAAGTTTTACTTCATGGTTATATGCTTTACTGAGCATTTGGCGCCATAACCACCACGTTTTCTTATAAAAAACACTTAAGGCTTCTACAGCGGCTAATACAACCACAAAGAATGCCGCGTAATGATTAGTGCCAACAACAAAGAGCAGTAATAAGCCAACGACAGCCAAAATGGCCGCTTTGCGATACTTATCTGTAAAAGACTTGCTAATGACTGACTCATCAAAACATTCGCTAAAATGCGCCTTATCCAACATAAACGATGTTTGATAGCTAAATGGGGGGTTCATAAGTAACTCACATTAAAATTTTCGCTAGTGTACCCCGTAATGCGAGCAATTTCACCATCAAACACACGTAACTTGCAACACACAACATGGGTTATCTGTTATGATCCGCCTCATTAATCAAATTAGGACAATATCATGAAATTACTCGTGAGAAATCTAGCACCATCTACCTCTAAAGCGGCCCTTGAAAAGTTATTTGCACAGCACGGTACAATACAGTCTTGTGTATTAGTTTTAGATGAAGAGACTGGTGATTCAAAAGGCTTTGGCTTTGTAACCATGCAGCACGTTGGTGAAGCAAAAGCCGCCATGAAGTCATTAAATGGTATGAAACTTCATGGCTACCAGATTCGCGTGAAAAAAGCCGTGCCTAAAAAGCCTGAGCAATCAACGCCACAGGCCAGTGAAGAAGTCGACGTTAAAAACGACTAATTCGGTAAGGTGATACATCAATGGTTGGTATTTCACCAGCCACTAATTGTGCCGTTAGTTCTCCACTAATGGCGCCCCACGTTAACCCTAAGTGTTGATGACCAAAATTAAAGAACACAGACTTGTTATGTGGACTTCTATCAATCACAGGTAAAGAATCGGGCATCGACGGTCGTCGTCCCATCCATCGTGCTTTCTTATTCAGTTGTTCTAATGTTAACTGGGCGATTTCAGGACATTGCTCTTCACTAATCATGGCTTTTGCATGAGTCAGCAGCATATCACTGCGTTGATAGTTAGGTTTTCCATTAATGCCACCAAACTCAACTGTGCCAGCCAATCTTAGGCCATCTTCCATCGGCGTCATGATAAACTTTCGGTCATTTGAAGCGACAGGACAGCTGAAATTCACTTTAAATGGCAACATCAAATGATAACCACGCTCAGTTTCTAGGGGCACATTATAACCGAGGTTTTTCACTAACGATTTGCTAAATGCGCCAGCACACACGACAACATTATCAAAGGCTGTATCTTGTTGATCAGTGCTAACAATCGGCCTAGGATCATCAGTAATAACATTAACACTCTCTGTTATTAGCTTCCCGCCCAAATTAACGAATCCTTGACCGACAGCTTCACATAACGCCAAAGGATTAATAGTATGACCCACCTGTGTAAAGAATATGGCGCCTTTAACAGTATCTGACAACTGAGGGGCCATTACCTTTAACGCTTTCTGCTGAAGGAATTCAACACCGATGCCTCGCGACTGATACATTTCTAAAGTTTGCTTAATCAATGATTCATCAATTTCTTCAAAGGTTAATAAAGAACCGTTGCAAGTCATTAAATGCTGGCAGCTAAGCTGTTCAACTAATGTTTGCCAACTAGGTATTGATTGTTTATTTAAGCGCTCGATGGCATAACTATTTTTTAAACGTGTTTCTTTGCCCATTTGGCCCATAAAACGTATTAGCCAAGGCAATACTCTAGGAAAATAGCTGGTTTTAATTCTAAATGGGCCTAAAGGATCCAATAACATTTTAGGCAGCTGTGGCAATAGAGCAGGATCCGCTAGTGAGAATATTTGCTCAGTTGCAAAGTGTCCAGCATTACCAAATGAAGCCCCCTGACCTAATCCATTAGGCTCAAAAATAGTGACCTGAAAGCCTCTCTTTTGAAGTTGATAAGCGGTATTAATCCCTATAACACCGCCACCGATAACTGCTACGCTTTGCATGTTTTTCATGTATTACGACTACCTTAAGATAAAGCCTTGTTGAAAAATGTCTGTCGGGTCTAACATAAACTGATGGACCCCTGTGATCCATGCCCGACCATGGACCTGTGGAATAACCGCATCAAATTGATAAAATTTATCACTGGGCAATGCCGCTACTTTCATTTGACCGTCCACAATACTTTCGATAGTAATTTGTTGATTGTGCTCTACTTCACCCTTGGCATGTAATAAAGCAATGCGACCAGCCACACCAGTGCCTGTGGGGCTGCGATCCACTTCACCTTCAGCAAAAATGCATACATGACGAGAATGTGAGCTGCTATTAGTGGTTTTACTTGAATAAAACATGGTGCCGTATAAAAAGCCTAAATCAGCATCACGTGGATGCATTATTGGGTTATCGGCCATTACTGCAAGTTTTATTTTACGCCCTAACTCCATTAATTGGCTGACATTATCAACACCACAGCTGACACCAATGGCATCGGCATCTACATAAGCATAATAAGCTCCGCCAAAGCCAATATCGTAATTAACCTGACCAAAGCCTTCAACCATGACATTGCAGTTAAGTGCATGAGCGTAGGATGGCACATTATCAAACCAAACATTGATTGCCCCTTTTACATCACGATCGACCCAGGCAGAAATGAATCCCGCAGGGCTGTCTATTTTGATATTGTGTGGATAGGTTTGTGGCACAATATGTTCTAGTTGAACCATAACCTTACACGTGGCAATGATGCCATGGCCACACATGCTGCTATATCCTTCATTATGTAAAAACAGCACACCAAAATCGCTACCTTCATTAACAGGCGCAGTAATCAGTACGCCGTACATGTCAGCATGTCCACGGGGCTCAAACATTAATATCTGGCGATAATGATCTAAGTTTTCTTGCAAATAGCGACGCTTCTCTAACATGGTGTTGCCAGTAATTTCTGGATAACCACTGGTGATTATACGTAAAGGCTCCCCTTCGGTATGGGCATCTATTGTGTGAAACTTTGTTAAATGTTCGATTTTATCTAGTTTAAAATCCATTAATACATCCAATAATCAATAGGTTATTATATTTATAAAGTTAATTTTTATTTAGCACTTGGCAAATATTCAATATTGTATACAATATACCCAAGTTAGTTCAAGCAATCAAACTTGTTGAGCAAATTGTTAGCCGTGGCATTGAAAACGTTCGTGTTCCACGCATGAAACTTGAAGGTGCTGATCGCGCTATGGTTGAGAAAACGATAAGCGAAGCACTCGCTAATCGTTTCGACCTTTCAAAATAATAACGTCGATTAAGCAATAGTTGCCTTTTATAAAGGATAAAACATCAGCATAGACTGATGAATACATAACTTATTGCGTAATAATATAGCCCATGATTATTGTAAATAATGATTATGGGAAACAGTAGCAGAGCTCGAGGTAATCGAGCTCTGCTTTTTGTCTAGGAGCTTTGTCATGCGAAAAGGTACATTCTTTTGTGTAGACGCCCACACTTGTGGCAACCCCGTTCGTCTCGTTACCAGTGGTCATCCCAATTTAGTCGGTGAAACCATGAGCGAAAAACGTCAAGATTTTTTAAATAACCATGATTGGATCAGACAGTCTTTAATGTTTGAACCCCGTGGTCATGACATGATGTCTGGTTCATTTTTATACCCTCCATGTAGTGAAAACAGCGATGCAAGCATCTTGTTTATTGAGACAAGTGGCTGCCTACCTATGTGTGGACATGGCACTATAGGAACAATTACAAGCGCCCTTGAAAAAGGACTGATTGTTCCTAAAATACCAGGTAAGTTGGTAATTGATGTACCAGCGGGTCAGTTAACTATTGAATATAAACAAACTGGCGCTAAAGTAGATTGGGTAAAAATTTATAATATTGCTAGCTACCTAGCCCATCAAGATAAAGTCATTGATGTGCCTGGACTGGGACAACTTATCGTAGATATTAGCTACGGTGGTAATTATTATTGTATCGTAGAGCCGCAAGATAACTTCCCAGGTATTGAAAATTGGTCGGCGAGTGAAATTCTTCACTGGAGCCCAATTGTTCGTAAAGCCGCTAATGAGCAGCTTAGCTGTGTTCATCCTGATGATGAAACGGTTTGCGGTATTAGTCACCTTCTTTGGACTGGTAACCCTACCAAGGAAAATAGCAATGGTGCCAATGCGGTTTTCTATGGCGATAAAGCAATAGATCGCTCTCCTTGTGGAACTGGCACTAGTGCTCGCATGGCGCAGCGTTTTGCTAAAGGGCTACTAAGCAACGGTGACACTTTTGTTCATGAGAGTTACATCGGCAGCCAATTTGTTGGGCAAATAGAGAGTGTGACTACCGTAGGTGAATATTCTGCAATTATGCCGAGCATTCAAGGTTGGGCACAAGTTACTGGTTATAACCAAATTATTGTTGATGATGAAGACCCTTACGCCTTCGGATTCCAAGTTATTTAACAGATAAAGAGAGTAAAAAATGATTGAATTGACAGGTAAACATTT
>Ga0105359_10005382_pt1 | contig 10014 bp, 9 predicted proteins | sample GOMGulsemesocosm_6_FD_83659 | JGI IMG/M metagenome (GOLD analysis project Ga0105359, IMG submission 83659) | Methane-oxidizing microbial communities from mesocosms in the Gulf of Mexico - GOM8C Gulf of Mexico | ecosystem: Environmental > Aquatic > Marine > Cold seeps | place: Gulf of Mexico... | reverse complement strand
CGATTTAAAAAAACGGATCTGTCGACTAGCTAACACTTCTGCCATTTGGGCATCGTGATATAAGCGAACTTTTATTTGAGGTGTGAGAGAGTTTGCATTTTCACCAAGTTCCACATTACTGGCAATAGTTTCGATTGACACCACGCTGGTGTATTTAGTTTGTTCGATAACTTCGAGCTGGTAACAAGCACTGTCTATATGATAGAAAAAATAACTGCCGTGCTCTTGTTGCGGCACTAACTTAAGTAATAGGCTGTAATTAACACTGCAACAGCGGTGCAACCCGGCCAAATCAGGCTGGTATTTAGGTTTAAGGTACAACTGATTACGCATGGGGTTATTACGCATAGGGTTATCGGGTATCGCTTTATCGGGTATCGCTTTTTTACGCATGGCTTTGCCACTCTTGTCTAATTCGCAGATAATTTAATGCTAACCATTGAATGCCAATAATCGACGCGCCATTGGTAATTTTACCTTGTTCTAGCGCCTGATAGGCTTGTTCGCGGTCCATTGCAAAGACTCGGATATCTTCACCCTCTTCACTAAGTCCCGCAATGTCAGCGATGTCGCTGGCGTTAACTTGAGCTAAATAAAGGTCGATCCGCTCAGACATACCGCCAGGGCTCGATAAATAGCTCATGATTTTTTGACAGCGTAATGTCTCAAGACCTGTTTCTTCATAAGTTTCACGTCTAGCAACATCAGCGGGATCCTCGCCCTCTTCAATAATACCCGCCACCAGCTCAATTAACCAAGGGCTGATGTTGTGATCAAAAGCGCCAACCCTAATCTGCTCAATCAAAATTAGCTGATCGGTCACAGGATCATAAGGAATAACCACCACGGCATGCCCCCGGTCAAACAGTTCGCGGCTAATTATTTCGCTGGTGCCCCCCGCAAACAGTTTATGCTCAAAGGTAAACTTGACCATTTTAAAATAACCTTGCCATTGCAGCTCACGGCTTAATATTTGAAGATCACTTGACTCAAAGGTGGTTAATTTAGACATAAAATATACAGTGCTTATTATAAACTGGGTTTTAGTTTATCAAGCTCTGTGCGCTAATACACAAATTACTGAGATAAAATAGTGTGATAATAGCCACATATTAAATTTATATTAACAATCTTAAAATTTAACTTTACTATCTTGTGTGACAATGAAACTGTTAAACTTCGCTTCAATATCATCATAGTTTAGACAAAACATAGCTCAGTCATAACATAGCTCAGACATAACCGTAGCTGTGACATAACCAAAGGACATTAGATATCAGCATGAAATTACATAAGCTTATCGTCTCCGTCAGCTTGGCGCTACTTTCGTACGGTGCCAGCGCCCAAAGTTTGCATCAAACTTACCAACAGGCCTTGCAAGGCGATCCAATCATTAAGCAGGCTAAAGCCAATCGTGATGCCCAGTTTGAAGCGATTAATCAAACGCGCGCGGTATTATTGCCACAAATCAGCGGTTCTATTTCTTTAGGCAACAATGCTCAATCGTTTAGTAATGACGGCAAAGGCTGGCAAACAGGCAATTGGGGCGGCGACGCTACCATAAGCCTTACTCAGAAAATTTACTCGCAAGGCTCGTGGTTAAACTTAAGCCTGAGTGAGAAATTAGCCTCGCAAAGTGATGCCCAGCTAGCGCAAGCTCAGCAAGGTTTGATTATGCGCGTTGCTAATGCTTATTTTGATATATTAAAAGCGCAAGATGATTTGTCATTCATTCAAGCTGAAAAGCGCGCGATTGAACGTCAACACGAACAAACGAAACAGCGTTTTGAAGTGGGTCTAACTAATATTACCGACTTGCATGAAGCTAAAGCGCAGCTTGATTTGTCGTCAGCTAATGAAATTTCAGCCCTTAACACGGTAGAAAACAGTGTTGAAGCCTTACGTGAAATCACGGGCCTGCAACCAGAGAGTCTTGACGCACTTAATACTCAGTTATTTTCACCGTCGTTACCTACCCCAAATAATACCAACGACTGGGTAAAGCTAGCCCAAGAAAATAACCTTGAACTGCTCAATCAACGTTTAAGTGTTGATATTGCTAAACAGCAAATAGATTTAGCAAAATCTGGTCACATGCCAACCTTAAGTTTAGGTGCGAGTGTAGGACACAATTATAATCAAGATCTTCCAACCCCAGATGACTCAGCAAATATAGCGCTAACACTTAATGTACCAATTTATAGCGGTGGTGCCACTACGTCACAAACTAAGCAAGCAAGCTTTGGTTATGTGGCCAGTTCCCTAGCACTGGAGCAAAATCACCGCGCCGTGGTACGTAACATTCGCAGTAGCTACAACAATGTTCGTGCATCAATTAGTTCGATTGGGGCACTAAGCCAAGCGGCAACTTCGGCAGACAGTGCATTACAAGCAACAGATGCTGGTTTTCAGGTCGGTACTCGTACCATTGTTGATGTGTTAAATAGTACCCGTCAGGTTTATAACGCCAAAAAGCAACTGTCTTCAGCGCGCTATAGCTACATTTTGTCTATTTTGAGCTTAAAAGAAACCGCTGGCACCCTGACTGAACGTGACTTGCAGCAGATAAGCACTAGCTTAAAGCAAGACTAAGCTACTAATTACTGCAAGCGGGCCGTGAAACCAACTTAACGACCTAGCCTTTGGAGATCCTCGATAAGGAGATCACGAGGATGACGACTATTTCCATCGTCATCCCCGCTATCTTTTGAACGGGGATCTTGTTTTGCGCGCCGTTAAATCAATTTATTCTTGTAAAAACAGACCACTTACTTATCTACCTAACCTAGGTTGGTATTATTTATTCCGAATTGCGTCAATTATTTTTGAGGTTGAGCAACCATCTTCAAAGTTTAATACCTTAACTTCACCGCCATTGGCAATAACCTCGCTGCCACCAGCGATGTCTTCAGGTTGGTAATCTCCGCCCTTGACTAACAAGTCTGGTAATAATTGCCCGATTAATCGTGCGGGGGTATCTTCGCTAAAGCTAACTACCCAATCAACGGCACCCAAACCTGCTAATACCGCCATTCGGCGATCAGTTGGGTTAATTGGTCGTGCTTCGCCTTTTAATCGCTTAACTGATGCGTCGTCATTAACCGCAACGATTAAACGCTCACCAAGTTTCGCTGCATGGCCTAAGTAAGACACATGGCCCGCATGCAAAATGTCAAAACAGCCATTGGTTAATACGATTTTTTCACCGCGGGCTTTCGCTGCGGCAATGCTTATTTGTAATTGCTGCTCACTCACTACCCCAAAACCTACTTCAGGATGTGTTTTGGCTATTTCACCAGCCAATTCAACAATGCTAACGGTAGAGGTTCCTAGTTTTCCGACAACGACACCAGCGCCAATATTGGCTAAAGCACAAGCTTGCTCTAAATCAGAACCTGAGGCTAATGACGAGGCTAATACCGAAATTACCGTATCGCCGGCACCAGTGACATCAAAAACTTCACGGGCCATCGCCGGAAAATGTAACTCTTGCTGGTCACGGCGCAACAGTGTCATGCCATGCTCAGAGCGAGTCACTAACAAAGCTTGCAAGTCTAAATCAACCATTAACGCTTGGCCTTTGGCAACAATATCGTTTTCATCGATACAATGCCCTACTACGGCTTCAAACTCGCTCATGTTTGGAGTCAGCAAGGTTGCACCACGGTAACGACTAAAGTCATGACCTTTAGGGTCAACTAACACAGGTTTGTTGGCTGCGCGGCATAGGCTAATCATTTGCTCAACTTGGTCTAACGTGCCCTTGGCATAATCAGACAGTATAACGACATTGGCTTGTGGCAAGCGCTGCTGTAATTTTTCAAGTAACGGTGCCGCTGGTAATTTGCTGGCGTGCTCTTCAAAGTCGAGTCGGATCAGCTGCTGGTTACGGCTAATTACTCGTAATTTGGTGATGGTGGGGATGTCTGATTGTTGATAAAAATCAGGCGTAACATTTAGTGACAACATTTGCTGCTTTAAAATTCGACCCGCTTCATCGTCGCCAGTAATGCCAATAATGTCGCAATGACTGCCAAGCGCCACAATGTTTAGCGCGACATTGGCGGCACCGCCGGGACGGTCTTCAATTTGCTCAACCTTTACCACCGGCACTGGTGCTTCTGGCGAAATTCGTTGGGTGGGTCCATGCCAATAGCGATCAAGCATTAAATCGCCTAAAACTAAAACCTTAGCTTTGTTAAATTGGGGCAAACTGATAGTCATGTGTAATTCCTAGCGCTAGATATTGCGCAATTGTATCATGCGATTATAGCAAAACCGAGACATGGTCACGGCTATAGTCTACAATATTCGGCTTATTTTAGATTAGTGGTACTGTGTTTTGAAAAAGCCTATCTTCGAATTTCGTTTTCTTCATCCGCGCTTTTGGCTGTTATGGCTGGCTTTTGGTTGTTTATGGTTACTTGTTACTTTGCTTCCTTATCGCGTGCAAATGTTTCTTGGTGCCAACTTAGGTCGCCTGTTAATGAAGCTAGTGAAAAAACGCGCCACTACTGCCAAACGTAATATAGAACTGTGTTTTCCAGACATGACACAGCAGCAACGTGACAGCATATTACTTGAACACCATCAGTCTGTCGGCATGGCTATTTTCGAAACTGGCATAGCTTGGTGGTGGCCACACTGGCGCCTCAACAAGCTAGTGACCTTTTCAGGTACTGAGCATATCGAGCAAGCGAATCAGCAAGGCAAAGGGGTATTATTATTTGCGACGCATAGCTTTTGTCTTGAAATTGGTGCCCAGTTATTCGCTGCTCAAATTGAATCGATTGGTGTGTACCGCCCACATAACAACCCGCTAATGGAATACATTCAAGTGCGTGGCCGCATGCGCTCGGCAGGTGTCCTTAAAAAGCGCGATATTAGAGGCATGGTCAAGGCACTTAAAAATGGTAAATCGGTGTGGTATACGGTTGATCAAGACTTTGGACGCCGTAGTGCGGTATTTGTGCCATTTTTCGCGGTGCCACAAGCTGCCACCATAACAGGGGCTAGCGTACTGACTAAATTGTCAGGCTCTGCGGTATTACCCTATTTGATTAAACGTAAAAAGGATGGCAGTGGTTATCACATCGAACTCAAAGCGCCGCTGCAAGATTTTCCGACCGGAGACGACATTAAGGACGCGACCTTTGCCAATAGCATCATTGAGCAAAGCATTATGGCGGCACCAGGCCAATATATGTGGCTGCACCGCCGCTTTAAAACGCGCCCTAATGAAAGTGATCCTTCTCTGTATTAAGGCGAACTATTAAGGAAAAGTATTCGCGCTTAATATCGTCGCTCATTGACGCCTTGAACATCGTCGCTCATTGCCATCCATGGCACCGCGACATACCGTTCGTCCTGAACATCGTCGCTCATTGCCATCCATGGCACCGCGACATACCGTTCGTCCTGAACATCGTCGCTCATTGCCATCCGTGGCACCGCGACATACCGTTCGTCCTGAACATAAAAATCCCCGACATTAAGTTCGGGGATTTTTAATTAGACTCATTATAAATATAAACAATTAACTTTCGTCAGCGACTCGCTCAATCACTAAAATTCCGACCTTGACCTCGCTAATGCACACTTGTGTACCCTGCACTAAATTCTCTTTTGCCTGTAGTTGCCAGTCAATGCCAGAATAACGATGGTTAATTGTTTGGCCGACCGATAAATCGGCGCTAAGAAAAAAACGATGGCCAACCATGTCATTATCAACAGGGGTTACTTCAACATCGTTTTGAAAATGTTTTAGTGGTCGCCAGCTAATCACCGCGACCACCAGTGAAACGATAGCTGTCGTGAGCAACGATGTTAATACTGTGGCCGGAACCACGTCTGCGGCTATTAGGCCACCGGTTATCATCGCTGCAATGCCGACAAAAAATAGCACAAAGGTTGAAAAACCAAACACTGTCACCTCAATAGTGAGCAATATTAGCCCTAATACAATATAACTTTGTGCCAAATTATCTAAAATGTATGCCATTTTTAACTCTTATTAAGGGTATTAATAATGCTAGTTGCCTGTGCCACCATAGTTGCAGCATCGGTACCACCATCGGGTAGTAATATAACCGAAGACTCTTTAGCAATAGCTGCTTTCGCTTCAATTGCTTTGGTCGCTAAATCAAGCTGAATCGCTTTTTGACCCGCTTGTGTATTAGCCGCTTCACCGACCTTACGTAACGCTTCGGCTTGTGCCTCTGCCACGGCTAAAATAGCTTGGGCTTCACCTTGTGCTCGCAAAACCTGCTCTTCTTTTTCAGCTTCGGCCTGTAAGACTACCGAACGCTTTGCACCTTCAGCCACATTAATCGCAGATTGCCTGTCGCCTTCTGATTCAAGAATTTGTGCACGCTTAACACGCTCGGCTTTCATTTGTGCTTCCATCGCCTCCATAACCGTGCTTGGTGGCACAATATCTTTAATTTCATAACGTAATACCTGAACACCCCAAGGTGCAGCCGCTTCATTAATCGATGTCACGATATTAACATTAAGTAAATCTCGCTCTTCAAAGGTTTTATCGAGCTCCATTTTACCTAATTCTGAACGCATGGTCGTTTGAGCTAGCTGGGTCACCGCAAACACGTAATCGTCAACGCCATAAGTCGCTTTATAAGGGTCTAACACTCGAAAATAAAGAACGCCGTCAACGCTTAATGAAATATTATCACGGGTTATCGCGCCTTGACTTGGCACATCTACAGTTTGCTCTTTTAACGAACGGTCGGCACCGATATGATCAATAAATGGCACTAAAAAATTTAAGCCAGCGGAACGTGTAGACTGATATTTTCCAAAACGCTCAATTAGATACGCGCGATTTTGCGGCACAAAGATAATAGATGATTTTAAAATAATGATGGTTAAAACTAGGGCAAGTACTTCTATTCGTAGTAAATATTCAAAGACCAAATCCATGGTGTATCCTTTTTGATGTTGATAGGTTAAAAAGTTCTCAAGTAAGAGTAACTGCTTCTCTTACTAATTAATATAGCTAAAGACGGCCCAAAGAAATGGAAAATGATCTATTTAGCCAATCGTAAGCAAAAAAAAACAGCAACCTCAGTTGCTGCTTTTTTATACCAATCCCATTATTTAAGTGATCTATTTTGTAGCGAGGAAAAACGAATTAGAACAAGGCGTTTATTTTCATATGTAGTTGTTCTCCATATGAAATAAACAACGCAGTTATCATTTGTTTTAACCGTGAAAAATGATCACCTTTTTAATGGAATTGGTATTATATCAGTTGTTACCTAATCGATTAAGTCAAAATCGCGGCGTAAAATTTCAACAATTTCAGCTTTAGGGTTGTCTGACAACACAATTTTTTGACCAGTAATCTTTTCAGCAATACCGATATAAGTCGCCGAAATATCCATTAGGACTTCTTCTGGCAGCTCATTGTCTTTAGCTAACGCGTTACGCTCGTCCATCCGATCTTTGTTTAATAAAATGTCTGGATCTGGAAAATGCTTTAATAACAGTTGACGGAAACCCTCTTTAGAGTTCTCAACAACTTTACCTTCGCGGTAGCTTGGGCCATCCCAAATGCGAGAAGAGTCAGGCGTGCCCACTTCATCCATATAAATCAATTTTTCTTGACCACTGGCATCGGTTACATAACCAAATTCAAATTTAGTATCAACAAATACCTGATCAATTTTCTCAAGTTCACCACTAATTAAGTCAAAACCGTCTTGCAACAATTTTTCGTAATAGTTAATGTCTTCAATCTTAGTAAAATTAAAAGCACTAAAGTTGGTTTCAATGTCACTACGCGTAATATTGACATCATCAACTGCTGGCACACCCGGAATACCGGTTAAAATACCTTTAGTCGAAGGGGTCATTAGTAATGACGGTAATTTTTGATCTTTGGCAAGATCATCGGGCAAGTTAATACCACAGAACTCACGTTCACCTTTGGCGTACGAGCGCCACATTGAACCTGTGATGTATTGACGACAAATTGCTTCGATCATTACTGGACGCGCTTTTTGCACAATCCAAACAAAAGGATGCGGAATATCAAGAATATGACTGTCAGCTAGACCATTGTCTTTAAATAATTTAAACCAATGGTTTGAAATAGCATTAAGTGCCGCGCCTTTGCCCGGAACACCGTTCATACCGCCTTCACCACGCCAAATACAGTCAAATGCCGAAATACGGTCACTGATCACCATAATAGCTAAAGGTGCATCAGCCGCGACATTGTAGCCCTTTTCTTTGATAAGACGACGACTGTCATCCTCAGTGAGCCAATAAACTGAACGAACTTTACCACTGTGCACGGGTGCATCGGTACGAATAGGTAGGTCGTTATTAACTGCTAATACTTTATCTGCAAGACTCATTGCTTGTTGCCCTGTAAGTAGATCTAAAATTTTGTGTCATCGACATAATATGCCATGGCACTGTTGCGGGCGATAATATCAGATCTTTTGTCAGATAGCAGTAGTTGTGATCTAAATCACAAATAAAGTTTCATAACAAAGCCAAGGTGCGACCTGCATCGATCATCACCTTACCTGAGCACGAACTAAGGTTAACCATTATTACGCGGCAATCGACGCTGTGATAGCAACGCGGGCTTCGCTTAATGCTTGCTCTTTAGCTTCGTCACCCATGTTAAGGCCCTCGGCATAGATGAACTCAACGTCAGTAATGCCTAAAAAGCCAAACATTTGCTTGATATAACCCGTTTGGGTATCTGACGGTAAATCGCGGTGAATGCCACCACGGGTCGCAACGACATATACTTTTTTATTTTTCAACAAACCAACTGGGCCAGTCTCGGTATAGTTAAAGGTTACGCCCGCACGAGCAACATGATCAAAGTACGAACTTAACATCGACGGTACGTTAAAGTTGTACATTGGCAAGCCAAGTACCACGACATCACTTTGTGTTAATTGAGCAATCAGATTATTGGCAAAAGCAACCTGCTGCGCTTGTTCTGCGCTACGCTGAGATTCGCTAGCCGCTAATGCACCAAGCAATTGACCATCAACATGAGGAATAGCCGTCGTTTCAAAATCTAACACTTCGAGTTCGCCGCCGTTATGTTGACTAATATATTGCTCAACAAATTCATTACTTAACTGATTTGAGGTACTATATTGGCTTAAAATACTGGTTTTTATTTGTAATATTTTCATCATTTATCTACTGTGTGGTTTAATTGAGATAAATAATACATTAACTATCTTGCGCTAAATCGGCAATTTACTGGTTATAACAATCAACTTATTGAATATATTATGATCCCTAGAACAACCTTAGAACAATGGGCAGTCTTAAACGCGGTCGTCAAATATGGTAGCTTTTCGCAAGCCGCTGAAGCGCTGCATAAAAGTCAGTCGGCCGTTAGCTACACCATCAAAACACTACAAGCTCAGCTGCCCGTTGAAGTGTTGGTGATAAAAGGTCGCAAAGCGCAATTGACCAAAGCTGGCGAAGTATTGCTGCGACGTTCACAGCAATTGCTCGACCAAGCAATGTCATTAGAGAATATCGCAAAAAACTTATCGCAAGATTGGGAAGCAGAAATTACCTTAGCAGTTGATGCTATTTTTCCGATGGACTTACTATATAGTGCTGTTGAAAAGTTTGAGCCAATTAGTGATGGTTGCCGCATTCAAATTGTCGAAACCACTCTATCTGCCACCGAAGAAGCGCTGCTGAGCGGCCAGGCAGATTTAGTCATCGCTACTTTTTTACCGCCGGGTTATTTAGGCAATATTATTCATCAAGTTAACTTCATCGCGTTAAGCAGTAAGGATCACCCGCTGCAACAAATAACACGGCCATTAACCGATCAAGATCTTAAGCAGTACCGACAAATAGTGGTGAAAGACGGCGGAGTTAAACGCACCCAAGATGTCGGCTGGCTAAATTCAGAGCAACGCTGGACAGTCAGTAACTTCACCAGCTCTGTAGCAATGCTCGAACGGGGATTAGGTTTTGCGTGGGTGCCGCAAAGTTTTG
>Ga0105359_10005381_pt1 | contig 10014 bp, 11 predicted proteins | sample GOMGulsemesocosm_6_FD_83659 | JGI IMG/M metagenome (GOLD analysis project Ga0105359, IMG submission 83659) | Methane-oxidizing microbial communities from mesocosms in the Gulf of Mexico - GOM8C Gulf of Mexico | ecosystem: Environmental > Aquatic > Marine > Cold seeps | place: Gulf of Mexico... | reverse complement strand
GTCCTTACACCTAAGCCTGTTGAATCAATTTTTCAGCTTGCTGATGCTGGCCATACTTCTCATACCAACCATCAGGACCGATTATTAGAAACTCGTTAATCTCTTTTACGCGCCAGCCAACTAAACCTTTTGATAGCTTTACTTTTTGAGGAAATTGAAATTCATCCATCAAACGATATATGGTCGCTCTTGATAAACCGACTTTAGTAATAACCTCTTTGGTTCTCAGGTTCCTCTGAGCATCCAATGTGATAATTTCGTTAATGTTCTTATTCATAACCTTAATTTCAGCCTTAAAATTGTCCAGCTAGCTATCGACATAGCGGTCTCCTCATGGCAACATTAGCGGTTGAAACAAGTTGAGACAGCTTGAAAGAAATCGTTCCAATTTGGGAATGATTTAGCGCAATGATAGATCTAAAAACGGAATGGATCAATATGAATTATGCAAAAAAGATAAGGTTTTTAAGAGAAACTCTAGAATTAAGCCAGGTAAAATTCGCTGAAGAAACCTCTATACCATTGAGTTCACTAAGAAAAATGGAGACTGGGCACTCTAATGTTGGACTATCTACCATTGAAAAAATAATTAGCATTCCGAATTTAGAACGATACTCATTGTGGTTAATGACAGGAAAAACAGCACCAGAGTCAGGTCAAATATCTCCAGAAGGCTATCTTCAATTAGAAAAAAAGCCGGAACATATCAATTTACCCTTCTATGAGATCACAGCCTCTGCAGGCGCAGGTGCATTAGTCGAAGTTGAAGAACAAACACACACAATAAGCTTTGAACCAAGTTGGTTACGCAAAGAAATTGGCGTGAATCCAAATGATGTATTTTTGATGTTAGTTAAGGGCGACAGCATGTACCCGACGTTAAAAAATGAATCTATGATAATGGTAGACAAGAACTTAGATGATTTGTCAGACGGTATTTACGTCATACGCCACGACAATAATTTGCTAGTTAAACGACTTCAATTATTACCTGGCGGCATCATCAAAGTTAAATCAGACAACGCCATGTATGAACCATGGGAAATCAACAAATCCCAACTAGACGGCACCGACTTAGAACTAATCGGCCGCGTAGTTTGGACAGGCCAAAGAATGTAACTCAATTATAAAATAGGAATAAGGATGAAAAGCTTTAAAGATATGGATATTGAATGGAAAGTTAAAAAAGTTGCGGTTGTTGTTGCGACCTTCACACTTCTAAGTGCTTGTTCAGATAAGTTAGAAGAAAGTAAAGAGCAATTAGCAGCTGATAATATCCCCACTGTTACAGCTGAAAAACCTCAAGATATAAACCACGAAAATTTACTTTATAAAGTAAATTTTTATGCTGATTTAGTACGCAACGTATACAAGGGTAAACCGGTGTCGTTTGCAAGATTTGCTCAGCTGAAGCAAAACTTTGAAAAAGAACTAACCCCAAGATGTAACACCTACGATTTATTGGTTGAGCGTACAGGCGGTAACTACAAAAGCCCTTACGCAACAGAAAGAGTTGACTGTAAAGACGTAGTCCTTGGTATGACTCAATATTTATTCGCTATTCGTGACAATGACAAAGCTAGAATGAAAAGCCAATTAACTAATTTAAACGCTATTGTTTCTCGACTTGAAAAGAGTCTTGAGCAGTACAAAAAATCTGACGCCGAGATTGAAGCTTTAATGGCTAGTTTCAAAAGCAATTAACACAACGTGCAAACGATGAAAATCAACAAATCCAAACTAAACGGCACTGTTCTAGAACTAATCGGCCGCGTAGCTTGGGCAGGCCAGATAATATAAATCAGAGTTTACAAAATAAGGAAATACTTATGGAATCAGTAAGGAAAGTTGATTGAATCCTATTGAAGTTATTAAATCAAAACGCCAACACATGGCAAGACTTGCCAACCAAAACGGTGCTAAAGGTGAAGTTCATGCAATTGACTCTACTGATAATTGGATTCCTAGACCAAAAGGCCAAGAGTTAAAAAACTTGTTAGCGGCTTTAGAAAAAACGGGAATATCGATAAAGCGCTCTAGCTTTGATGCTATATCTCTACCAAGCTCAGTGAATATTGATTTCAACGATTCCGACTCAATTGAATCTTCTATTTCAAAGTTAGTTTTCATTGAAATAAAAACCGCTAATCAAGATCGAGTGAAAGAAGATTTTTCAGGATTTTTTTTCGCTTTGAGTGAAAGTGAAATTGCAGCGGCGGATGTACTTGGTGACCGGCATAAAGTGGCGCTATTCAACAATAAAACCGGCGCAAAGTTAATAACATCAGTGCCAGAGATCATTGCAAAAAGTAGATCGACCAATTGGCAAGTCTCGGTTCAGTTATAAAAAATAAAGCGAGATTTAATCAAGCATCGCTTTATTAAACCTCGCTTTTTAAATTAACCTAACAATAATTAGCTATTGAACCTTATAGGCTGGCAAGCCCATTCATACATTGTTTTCTTTTTTGTTTTACTCGTCTCTTCTAGCATTTTTTTTATATAATGCTCCTTCCAGATATTATCATTTTCTATCACAACACTTCTCCAATCAGGTAAACTAAATGGTTTTTTAAGACAAGTTTCAAACTGATGAAGAAAAAAATTGGTTACTTGAATAATGTCTAAGGGAAATGACGGTATTCTTGGTAAGTCGATATTTTTGATTAAATGATACTCAGCATCTCCTTTTTGATCATCAAGTATTTTTCCACCATATTGAATATGCGATATTGGCCATCCCTTGTTATCAAGATTGCAATCCATATCAAAATGAAAGCGTCGTACGACGTAGCGAGTGTTAGCTTTCATATCCGTAGTACCATTATTACTACTAGCTGTAATGTCTTTATCAGGTACTATAAAAAGGCACACGGAGATACTTTGATCTACAATACCTTGACGATCAAACTTAATTCGACCACCGATTGACAGATATGATTTTGTATCCGCGCCGCACTGAACAGGTCTAAGTAAGGGCACTTCGAAACACGGTAAGTTGAGAGAAACCCCTCGATTTTTATTCGCTGCTTCAAGTATCTTTTGGTTGGTTTGTATGGTGCCTAAAGTTGTCTTAAGTGCACCATTAACGTTTCCATGAGAGTACAAATATTTAAAATAACTACTTAAATTACTCTTATACGTCTCGAAAAATCGTCCTGATTTTGCCAAAAGTTGCTACTCCGACTGCGATTCATCTAAATACAAAATAGGGTTAAACCCTAGCATATCAACCTGATCTTCCGCTGATAATGTACAACGCCAGTGAGCGGGATAGCCCTTATCAAGTTTTTCTTCACTAGCTTCAAACGCAATGCACTCAGGAAAATATTCAGTGCAAATTACGCACTTAGACCAATGTTTTTCGTCAATATTTAGTACTTTAGGAATTTGTTCTGATGGATTTGAAACATATTCTTCATCGGCTAACTTTACTGCAAAATTAAAAGCGGCCTGACTCCACCACCTAGGTTCATTCGACCTGGAAAAAACACCTTGGTATTCACAATCGGCTAATTCTGATTCATAGTCTTTTTTAAATTTATTATTAAAATAATCAAACTCAAGACCAAATAAAATAGCGAGCTCTTTCTCATCCATTAGAGGCCCACTTCTATTTAGAAGCACTTGATTTATCCACTTAGCGAATCTAATAAAACTAGGTTCACTATCTTGGACAGGATCTGCATTAGACGAAAGACCTCCCTTAAACTCTATCGGTAATGAGTTTTTAAAAGATTCAATACTTTCTTTCGGAACTTTTAATAAACGCCCAAGACTGTCTGAATCCCCCAGGCTTTCGAATTTATCAAATAATAATCGATGGTCTTCACAATCAGAAGCTAAAAGAGCCTTACCTCGAGGAATAGTTAATACATGGCGTGAAAGTTTCTTGTCATAATGTTCTCCCATCGATACTTCATCAACAATAATTTCACTTATAAGGTATACAGGTATATTTGGTAATTTTTCTTTAAACATACTTGTCAAAGAATACCCATTCATTTTAGATATTCGACCATCAGGGTGCGGATTACTATTTAATTTATAATCAACTATAATCAATGAGTAATCTTTAACGTCACTATTTTCCAAATTCACGATAGCATCAACAGGGTGCATTACAGTTACTTTTAAATTTTGCTCCCGATTTAAGCCACTAATAATAGTATTTTGATCATTATTACCGCTCAATACATCATCTACAAATAAAACTTTATACTTCATATTTATAATCTCGATTTAAGGAAGAATAACTTCGATACAAGTTTTCCAACCACTAGACGGCTCTACAAATTTAACCGTTCCGCCATTATCCTGCACCATACCCTTGACAATATTTAGCCCTAGTCCCGTACCTCTTCCCAAAACAGCCAATTCATCAACACCAGCTTTACCATATAATTCTTCATACATTTGTCCAGTGGGATCTCTGACCAATGAAATAAATACATCTTCCCATTGCTCCTTTGGTAAACCAAACCCTTTATCTTCAACACGTATAACAAGATTTGGCTCTCGAATAGCTGTGATTCTAATATGTCTTATTCCTTTCGCCATAACAGCCTTTATTGCATTTGATACTAAATTAACAAGTATTGAGTAAAATGCAGCATCCGAAATTTCTTTTGTTTTTAATAGAGGAGCTATATCGCCATAATCAATTGTAATTTGACTACCACTGGTCACAAATTCAAAACCACGACAAACTTTTTCAATTGCATCGATAACTTTAATTCTTTTCACATCGGTCTTATGGGTAGAAGCGAATACACCAATTAAGTTTTCAAGAGAAGAAAAACGTTGCCTAGAAAGACGAAGTGAGACAGCGATGTCCGATAGCCACTGAGTATCTTTCGGATTATTTTTAACAATCCATTGTTCTATTTCACCAGCATCAACATCCAAGCTTGATACTAGGCTTTTAAATTCATGGGCAAAAACAAAAAACAAAGGTCCAGTTGATGCGATAGCTCTTAGTAAAATAGCTTCTTTTACACTTGCATCATACTTCGTAGTTAAAAGCTTACTTGCAGTCTTAATTAATTTTACTTTTGCACTTCCCACAGTAAGTTCCGAACTAATATCCTTACCTTCACTGATGCCCTTATCTTTGCTAAGGTCAGCTATATCAGCTATTACATTTTTATGTTGTGCTTCGTTTAGCAGTAAAGATAGTGCTTGTTCAAACTGATCTTTGCTATCTTCTAAAGACAAATCTTGAGTCGTATTTTCATCTTTTGTTTTTACTTGTTTTAGTTGGTTTACAAAATCTTTTTCTATTTTTTCATTTTCTTGTGTCGAATGAATAACCTTAAAATATGCATACTGCACTGTCATCCATTCAACTATGTAGCGAAGAACTTTTGCCAACATTTTTGATGCTTCATTTTCGACAAAACCTTCCCGGTTCAACTTAATCTCAAAAGCTGGATTACTATTGGTGTTGAGTTGAATACTCCCAACAATATGTTCATTTCTAAATAAATCCAACATTACCCGACCTCGGTCTAGGCCATATCCAGATGCTATTTCTCCTAAATCGTCATTATCAATTTTAGCCTTACGGCGACCTACATCACGATTAAGTCCTAACCAATCATCACCTGGCTGGCCATATGGATAGACACGGAACCCTTCGCTGTAAACTTTCACCCCATTGTGTGACTCTCGAATGTCGCGCATTTGAGCTACAGTCATCAACTGTGGATTCCGTTGATATTCTTTCATTTCGGGAAGACAACTAATGTCAAAAGAAGCATGCTTTAAGATTGGAAATTTTTCATGGAGCTCGTGTTTTCGCTTACCGATCAATTTTCCGTCAAAGTTTAGCTGAACTGTTCCATCTTCAGCTATACTGCCTTTGACCCGGCCCCAAGTAGCATCCATGATTTTATCTGATAACTTGTAGTCACTACTTTCAAATTCTGTTGCATCCACAAAAACCTCAAAACCTGGATCTTCTTTGAAGCCCTCTCTTCGCATTGGTGTTGAAATAGCAAGTGATGCAAGTTGACGTTGTAAAGCAGAATAGTTTAACTGATTCCAAGTTTGTTTTAAATTGAGTAGAGTTATAGTCGTGCCTATTGTGGCTTCGCTCTTTTCTGTTAAGTAATACTTTGATCTACATTTTGTCTCAATTAAATCTTTGCCTAACTTGAAATCATTCCATTGAATAACAAGAGTAGTGACTTCAACTATATCGGGATCATCAGTGACGGCAACAGTTTTCATTGTTATGGACTCAGCAAGTTTCTGACACGAGAAGCGACCGATACCTTTACTGCCACTTTTTTGTCTTCCAAAGATATCAGAAACAGGTTTCTGTTCCTTATTGTCTGTAGATACTCTCATCCAGTTATCTCTAACTTCTTTCCATAACATTCCGGTTCCAGTATCTTTTATTATAATTGTGCCTACTTCACCCATTTTGCGTACATTATGGAAAGATATTTCAACGTTTTTCGAATCCGCATCGTAGGAATTTTTAATGAGTTCGGCTAATGCTAAATAATTCTTAGTGACTAACTTTTCACCCAATTCGGAAATCAGTCTTCCATCTACGGTAAAACTCAGATCTTCCGTCGTTATTTCATTTAGAATTTGTTCTTCCATAATATTCAGTATCTTTTGTCCGTATTTAACTTAATTAAAATTAATAAGCATCTTAACTTTCATATCTGTCTTTTTTTAAAATATTAATAGCGTTTCTAAAATATTCAAAATCTTCGTCAAAATGTAATGACAAAAGCTCATCGACCAATTTTGATGCTGCATCAACATTTCCATTACATAATAAATCATCTACTTCATGATTAATTGAAAGCAGAGGTAATAGCAGATTTTCAGAGAAAATTATTTTTAGCTCCTTTCCAGCTGACGGTTCCAACTTTAAAACTCCAGAACCATAAGACCGTCCACAAAGTTCCGCAGATAGACGAGTAAAACTTGATAACATTGAAATAGCTATTGCTTTTTTTGCCCGAAAACTTATACCTTTATTAAAAAAAACACGATGAATCGTATTGGTACAATTGATTTTAGCGGTGTTTAGAACCAAACGTGGCCCACTATCAATCATATATGATAAAAAAGCATCAGGAAATCTTCCGTCATCCGGAAAGTACCATAAAGGACGTTTAGGAAATGTACGGTTATTTTTCCTGTTACTTCTCTCTACAGTCGCTAAATACCGTCTTATAGGAGTACTTTTTCCATCTAAATTTGGGGGGCAAATTAATAAACATCGTTTATCTGCAGAAAGCATTTTGTTATGTCGGGCTTTAGTGTGAGTCAAGCCGGATAAATGGTGAAACTTTGAAACAATTGGTCGAACATCATCATCAGATAATTCTAATTCATCAAAAGATGATTGGTTAATTATGAACTTACCATTAGCACCAGTTACCATCCCAATAACAACTCGACTAATATCACCAAGAGCTAAAGATTTTGAACTTAAAAAGTTATAATTCGTTAAAACTTTTTCATTTAAAAGTTTTACCTTATGATTAGATACTTGGTCTTGTTCATTAATCACTTTACTCTCTAAAATTTCATTTAAAGTGTTAGTGTCTTTAGCAACGTAAATACCTGTTACATTTTCATCAATAGGCTCTTTCGAAAAACCTTCTGCAGCTAATATAACTGAAACTTCTTCAGTCCCTTCCTCTTTGAAAAATCTCTGATTAAGTTTAACTATCTTCAAAGACGAAAAATGTTTTTTATAAATATCAAGAATTACCTTAGCGTATTTGGCATGTAACAAACTACTAGGTAACACCCAAACCATTCTTCCACCATCTTTAGAAAAACTTAAACTATGGATAAGAAAGAAACCCCATAAGCTGGCGTTCGTTCCTATATTCCCGCTTACAAAAGGCGATCTTTTCAGAACTTCAAAACACTTTTTTCGTTGCTGTATTGTCATGTTGTGAAGTGAGACGTAAGGTGGATTCCCTAGAACTACATCGAATTTATTTATTTTGAATTCATTGTTTGCAATACTCATAAAATCATTTTTAATAAACTTTTGGGAAATAATAGAAGGGCCAAAAATATTATTTAAATGTTCAAATGCTTTATCATCGATATCTGCACCGAATAATTTAGTTAGAGGCTTCTTTTGCCCTAGTATTTCTAATCGTGTTTTACAGCTTTCTAGAAAACCACACCCACCAAAACTAGGTTCTAAAATAGTTTCAGTAGGCGAGCGTATAGCCCAATCGACAAGGATTTGTGATAACTCAGGAGGTGTATAATACGCACCTAATTCCCTTTTTTTGATAGCACAATGTGGGCTCATAAAACTACTTATAATAAATTTTTAAGAAAAAACGAACAATCTTCATCAACTAAAGGTTTCTATAATTGATACTTAATCACTATTACTAACTTACAAAGGTGTCTATGTAACTAGACCGAAAAATGTTTGGAGACTAATTTTAATATTAACCCAGTTATACTTTCATTTTTAAATAGAGACTTCGTAAATAGAAAACTTTTATTCATATTACCAAATAGCACTTTGCTAGTCTCATTCGATTGTGGTTCAATTTTAAGGCTTAAATCAAATCTTTCATTAAGAATCATTTTCACTCTCTCCCTTTCCCAAAGAACTTTAGTTTCACCTTTTTCTGTATCATCAACTACGAAATACATTCCTTCAGATGTAAAAACAAGCCAGCATTGCTGGAATTGACTTTTAAACACAAGTAAGGCTTCTGCTTTTAATAAATCTTCATTCTTAAAATTAAAACTAGGAAATGAACTCAACGACTCAATAATCGAAGAAGCAGGCTTAAAGTCAGAACGACCAAGTAAATTTTTAATTAGTGACATTTATATTTATTCCAATTCAACTTTTTCAGTAGATAACTCAGAGTTTGCGGTAGTTAATAATCGAGGGAGTACAAGTGGCCAAGCGACTCCGATTGCGACCGCTGCTATCCTATTAATTTCAAAAATACCAATAGCGGCTCCCAAGCAACCACCAATTCCAGATCCAACTCCCCACATAATAAAAACAAAAAAACCTTTAATACCAATATATGATAATTTTAAAAGACTATTTTTATTTAATGTTTTTACCATTAAGAAATCTAAAATAACCACTAACATCCCAAAAAAAGATGAAGCTATTGCAAATGCAAACACTGTTAAATCAGAATTTCCGCTATACAAACCATCTGCGCTAAAAAGCATTGCTAAAACAGATTCTAAAAAGTCCATTATCTACTACATTCCATTAATTATAAGCGCATTATTCTACACTGCCTTTAACTAAGATAAGAGATTATTTTTAAATATTCGTGATTGCGATACTTGTTGTATAACAATTATAATTAGAAATGAATAATTTATGGGATAAAATACTTAAACACAAACTAAAAGGGGGAAAGTAAATAATTAGTACTCCTTCTTATTAGAAGTACATCAATAGTACTCCTTAAGTACACCCAGACACAACCTGCCTCTTAAAAACAAACAAATCAGTCCAATCTAGCATGGGCGCAATAGAAATTTTAGGTGAATACATAATAGATATAACTCAGTGTGCTAACACGCCAACAAACGGCGCAATTTTCAATGGGGCGATTGTAATAGAAAGGCCAGTGAGGCACAAAGATAATTACCAATTATGCGCGTTGAAAACGGTCGTTAACTGAAATTAGCTTAACGACCCTCTGCGGTTTAGATTTTCAATGTGCAATTTATGACTCATTAAAATGTGACACTAAAACCTATTGACGGGATGATGTCACTATCATCACCATCAATTGTACCTACAGCCCAATCAATGCCCTCCTCACCATGATCGACGATGAAGTCATAGGCTAGTTCCTCACCAACAAAATGATCTGAAGCGAATGCATTGATGAGCTCAAATTTAATCAACCCTTCTAATCCCCAAAAATTGGTAATACGGGTTACGCTCAGATCTAACCTATGATACTTATCAAAGCGCTTAGAGTTTACCTCGCCGTAAGCTGCGGTATATTTAACCGGGTCATC
>Ga0105359_10005379_pt1 | contig 10014 bp, 10 predicted proteins | sample GOMGulsemesocosm_6_FD_83659 | JGI IMG/M metagenome (GOLD analysis project Ga0105359, IMG submission 83659) | Methane-oxidizing microbial communities from mesocosms in the Gulf of Mexico - GOM8C Gulf of Mexico | ecosystem: Environmental > Aquatic > Marine > Cold seeps | place: Gulf of Mexico... | reverse complement strand
TGCTACTTATAATTATCACTTCAATGGTTTTTCTAACAATGGTCTAGTTATAGGGACAGGTATAGGTTTTACTCGAGGTGATGGATTAAACATAGGAGGTGGCTGCATCATTGAATGTAAAAGGGCTGAAAAAGAAGCTAGTGTTACCTTAAATATTGGATATAAGTTCTAATCTTGGCTTGAGACAGTAACAGTTAGTATGTTTAATTCAACTTAAGTTAAATACTTCTTAACCCAATCTGTCCGTTTTATTTATAAAAGTTGATGAACTCTTTAGTCGGCTAATGGAACATAGAACTAAACCTTCCTTTTTAAGCTGTTTTTTAGTTTCTATGAAAGGTCAGCAAAGTGGCATAAGTTAACGTTTTTTATACAAGTTTTAACACCGGAACTTTATTATTACTTAATACGCATAAATCGGTATTTTTCAAGACAGGTGTCGCCAAAATTGTTAAGCAGCTTCTTTATGTTGCTCTGGATTTAACTCCACAGCGCCTATTGGCTGCCAGTTTCGTTCTTCTTTTGACCACCGCTGTGGATGCTCATTTCTTTTTTTTCTGCCCAAACACTACGCTCTAGTAGTGCTTCCGCTTACTCACCTGTTTCATTATGGTGAACTTCCCAACACACTACTTTACGACTGTAAATGTCTTCTATCATATAGAGGTAATAGTGTTGTCTTATCACCGTTGTGGGCAGATAACTGATATCCCAACTCCACACTTCTTTTACTTTTTAGCCGTATAACTTGTTGGCTTTTTATGGATGTTTCTCGATTTAGCTTTGCCTCGATGGTGCAGCAGCATGTTTTCAGCATGCAATACACGGGAAAAGATCGACTCCGAAGCGATATATTCACCTCTGTCAGCGAGTATCGGTACAATTTGGCTTGGCGGTAATGAGGCAAACTCTTCGCTATTACAAACATCAATCACCGCTTGTCTTTCAGCTTTACTCAGTTTGTTCCCAGGCTCTGGCCTCTTCGCGGTTGGCCTTTTATCTGGGCCAATTCCCCCGTCTATTCGCCAACGCTGCAAGGTTCTTGTTGAGAAACCAATCACTTCACAGGCCTTATCTTGCCACGCTCCCGACGCTACGGCTGTACTAACCAACTGTGCATGCTTCTGCCTATCGGTCAGCGATATTAGCTGTCCTCTTTTTCCTTCCAATAGGCATCGTACTTTTTTCCTAATACAAGTAATGCGGCTGTTTCGGCTAAGGCTTTTTCTTTTCTGCGTAGCTCACGCTCCAACTCTTTAATACGATTCTTGTCAGACTTCTGCTCAGGCGTAGTCTTTACTCTTTTGACCTGTTTAGTCGTTGTGTTGCCTGCAATACAAGCTTGTTTCCATGCTTTTATTTGCTCAGGATACAAACCTTTAATTCGGCAATACTCACTTAACTCAACAGCCGAGAGTGTGGCGGTTTCCAGCACAACTGAAAACTTTTCTTCACTTGACCACTTATCTGACGAACTAACTTTTGACACACTTAAACCTGCTGTATTGAATTGCTTCTGCCAACTATACAGGGTTGAAAGATTAATGCTTTCTTGCTCAGCAAACTTTCTAACCGATAAACCACTTTGACTGAATTTATTTAATACTGCTTCTTTAAACTGACTTGAATGCCTTTGATAATGCACTACTGATTACTTACCGCTCCCTGTTCATTTACTAAATTGATTGAGGCGACAACTATCCTGACACAGGGGGTTATATCAACAAAAGCATCATTATAATTTTTCTGTCTATTATCAGCTAGAGTGGTTTTCATTATTAACTAAACACCTCAAAGAAACGTGTTTTGTAACCTCTCGAAAGGCGTAATTTAGTGCCGCACTTTAAGGTTATTTCGTAATCACCTTTGCTAATATGGTCAACGGTCGCTACTTCATTTTTATTAACGATATGAGTTCGTCGCACACGTACAAACTGTTCTGGATCTAACTGGCTTTGTACAGTAGTTATCGTTTGTCTTGCGATAAAAGCGGTACGTGCTAAACAGACTTTTACGTAGTTTCCGGATGATTCAATCCATTGAATTTCATGTGCAGCAACCACTTCAATTGCCCCTTCCGATTTGAATAATAGCTTCTCTGGAAAGTGTTGTTCCGCTCGATAGTCTTGGATGATTTTAGGTATGTTGTATTCTGAGATTGTGCCGGTAAATTCTCTAAATCGAGTAAGGGTTTTTGCTAAACGCCCTTTATCATAAGGCTTGAGAAGATAATCAACCGCATTAAGTTCGAAGGCCTTAATGGCATATTCATTAAACCCTGTGACAAATACGATTGCAATGTCTCTATTGTGTTCGAGATTGCTCGCCACAGACATACCGTCTAACAAGGGCATTTGAATATCTAAAAATACCAGGGCAGGGGAATATTTTTCAATACACTCGAGTGCCTCAATACCGTTTTGCGCTTGAGCGACAACGCGAAAATCTTTATGATCTTGTAAAAATAATATCAATTTCTGCCTTGCTGCAGGTTCGTCATCAACAACCAATACGTCGTGTATTACGTTTTTATTTTGCTCAGAGCCTTTTGTTTGCTCAAGGCTGTTGTCATTACTCATGTGTTAATTCCATGTGTTTGCTCCATTTGTTGAGCCGGTAACATAATTGTCAGTGTTACTTTATCTGTATCGCTATTATCCAGTGTTATCTTTGCTTGGTCTTGATATAAAAGTTTCAACCTGTCTTTAGTGCTTTGCAAGCCCATTTCAAAGGGGTCTTGCTGTTGGCTATTCAAAGATTGATGGTATGGGGAGGTTATTTTTATCTGTAATTGGTCATCTATTAATATTGATGAAAGGGTAATTTTTCCCACTTCATCTGACTTTTCTATATCTGACCGCTCTATGCCATATTTTACCGCATTTTCCAGTAAGGGTTGCAGTAACAGTGTGGGAATAGGGATTAACTCAGTTGTTGATGCGATACTAACCTCAAACCCGATACGCTCACCAAAACGTAATTGTGATATTTCTAAGTAAGATTGCATCCCTTGTAACTCTTCTTTTAAGGTTACAAACGGTCTTTGCTCGGTTGCTAGTGAATAGCGAAGCAAGTCACCTAGCCGCGCAATGATGGAATCCGCTTTATCGGCATCGGTATATACCGTTTTTGAAATCAATTTTAAGGTACTAAATAAAAATTGTGGTTGTAATTGACTGCGCAATGTTTGCATTTGCATAGTTTGCAATTCATTTTCTAAGGTAACCGCATTAAGCTGTTCTTCTTTTGTACTATCATAATAAATTTTGGTGTAGGTAAAAAATACTATTCCCCAGTACGGTAAGAACACTTTGGGAAATTCATAAATATAGCGGCCTAATAGATCGCCGATATCAAGTGGTGCTCCATCAATTAATATATGTGCAATATTTCGTATAAAAAGCATAACTGTGATGTAAAGTAGCGTGGAAGGCACATACAGTAAAATCAATTTAATAGGTGTTTTTACGAGGTCAGCTTTGCTGAAAGACCAACTTTCACAACAGTGAATGATAAAAGGTGAAATAAGGGTATAAGAATATATTGCACTAAACGTAGCGACCCAAGGCTGCCAAGTTAAGCCTATATTACCTTTCATTAACCCATCTGCTATTTCAGTTTGTACCATTATCAAACTGATTATAGTGATTATGATGAGTAAAGACGAAAATCGCCGCCATGTACCCCAACGTTTGTATATATCAAGAACACTATTGAAGTAATTTAATAAGCCAGCTTTCATTTTAATACTCCCCCGTTACTTTAGATTGTATAACAGGTAGATGTATTAGCAGTGTTATCTGTTTCTCATTGCTTGTTTCTAGTTCCACTGAGGCTTGGCCTTGGTAGAGTAGGGCTAATCGGTTTTTAGTATTACTTAGCCCTATACCAAAAGATTCTTGTTGTGCTCTTCGTTGGTGCCAAGGGTTGGTTATTTTTATAATAAGTTTATCACTCTCTAATGAGGTTGTTAATGCTATTTCACCGGTTTTATCTGACGGTTCAATGCCATACTTTACTGCGTTTTCTAGCAAGGGTTGCAGTAACATAGCAGGGATCATTAAATTGTTTGTTTCAGGTGCGATAGAGATTACTGTCGAGAGTCGATCGCCAAAACGTAGTTTGGCAATATCCAAGTATGAAACCATCACTTCTATTTCTTCTTTAAGGCTAACCGTATTTTTTTGCTCTGTGGCCAATGAATAGTGTAACAAGCCTTCTAGGCGTTTGATGATATCGTCGGCTTTCTTAGGATCTTGGTATAGCGTACCGGAAATTAAATTTAAGGTATTGAATAAAAAGTGAGGCTGTAATTGACTGCGTAGTGTTTCTATTCTTACTTTTTGAAGTTCATTTTGTAAATTTGCCACCCTGAGCTTTTCTTTTTGTAGATTGTCATAATAAATTTTGGCGTAGGTGATAAAGACAAAAGAGAGATAGATCATAAAAGCTTTAGTAAACTCGTAAATATAACGGTCAACTATTTCACCAGGGCTATTACCGACATTGAAGAGTGACCCATCAATAAGGAAATGACCAATATGACGTAAAGCGATATGGAAGGTAATAAAAAACAAGGTAAATGGCAGGTAAAATAAAACTAATTTGATAGTCGTTTGTAATCGATGTTTTTTATCTAAGGGCCATATTTCACAGCAATAAATGAGAAAAGGCACAACTAAGTGATAGCCATACTCCCCAGTAAAGGTCCACAACCAAGGTTGCCACGTTAACCCTTGTTCGCCGCGTTGAATAGTGTCAGCTATTTCAGTTTGCACTGAAAGTAAACTAAACATGGCACCAACAACTATTACCCATAAAATACGAGGTATAGTCCACCAACGTTTATATACTCTCGCAACCCCTCTTAGGTAACTTATGAGACTAGCGTTCATTTAAATTTCCTACCAAGGAGTGACTTTGCTCAGCAGGTATCCGTATTTGTAATGTTATCTGTTCGTCGTTGGTGGTCTCCAGTTCTACTGAAGCGAGGTTTTCATAAATTAATGCTAGTCGATTTTTAGTGTTGCTCAGTCCTATACCAAAGGACTCTTGTTGTGCTCTGGGTTGATGCCAAGGGTTGGTGATTAGTATAATGAGTTCTGATTTTTCTAATGACGTAGTCAACGATATTTCACCTTTGTCATCAGAAGGCTCAATACCATATTTTACCGAATTTTCGAGCAAGGGTTGCTGTAACATTGCGGGGATCATGATGTCATTGGTTTCTGGTGCTATGTTGATAATGGTTGTTAGTCTGTCCCCAAAACGTAGTTTGGCTATCTCTAAATAAGAGGTCATCACCTGTATCTCTTCTTTAAGTGCAACAAATGGTTTTTGCTCAGTTGCCAGCGAATACCGTAATAAATCACCAAGTCGGGCAACAATAGAGTCAGCCTTGTCTACATCACGATACATGGTGCTAGAAATAAGGTTCAGGGTATTAAAAAGAAAATGCGGTTGTAGTTGATTACGCAATACATCCATGCGCGTTTTTTGCAGCTCCACTTCAAGCTGAGCATTTTTTATTTGCTCTTGTTGTGCGCTTTTAAAATATAATTTGGTATAAACAATAAAAATAACAACCAGGTAAAGTGGCGATACATCGAGAATTTGATAAGCGAGGATTGGGTTGACATCCAATATTTGGTACATTCTGTGTTGAAGGAGGGTTTCTATACTAATAAAAGAACCTGTTATAAGCCAATAGAGTAGCTGTTTAGTTAGTCCACCAATAATCATGTAAATAATTTTGAATGGCACGTAAAGTAAAATAAGCTTAAGTGTTGTTGATGGTATCTGATCTTTTTCCAGTGACCAGCCTTGGCATAAATAGGCAAGCCAAGGGGTGAGCAGGCCAAAGCAGATTGACCAACAAAATTGGTCGAGCCAGACTTCCCAAGTGACAAACGTTATGTCTTTGCTTTGTAAATCCGTTACTTCAATTAACGACATTACTACCCATAAAAAAACATAAAATAATGACCAATAAAACCATTGTTTTTTAGAAATCTTTGAATAGATAGTTAATAGGGAGCTTAATGGGGACATGGAAATATTTAACCTAGGTTTACTTAAAAAGTTTGATCATTCATTGTGTTTCACCACTATTTATCAAGGCATAGTTATTTACAGTACAACTTTACCTTTTATGCGGTCAAAATTAACAGCGGCAAGGTTATCATAGAGTCGTGTTTGCTAGCGATGCCTATTGATTAATAGACGAGAAATTTTGATGTTTCTACTTATAAAGCTGACTTTTTGATAAAAAACTCCCCATTCAGCACGTGCCAATCCCAACTAATCCCTAGGCGATTAACTTTGTTTAAATCACGAGATATTATTCTTATCAATTAAAGGGAAGCATGGATTTCTCTTATTCTACTTTTATTGACAGGACTAAACTAATGAACAAAAAAACGATCTTATCAGTTATCGTTTCTTCGCTATTAAGCTCTTTTGTGACAGCAGAAGAATTACCCCAGGCGGGCACGTATAATGCAGGGGTACAAGTATCAAGCGGTAGTATTGATCACAATAATTTTGGTAATGATAAGGATGGCGTAGCCCAAGTAATGCTCTACGTAGATTATTATTTTAAGCCAGGCTGGGCTATAGAAGTTGGCCTAAATAAAGGGTCAAACGTGCAAGACTGGGTTTGTGAAAAAGATGACAATGTTGATGAGGATTATTGTGTTGGTGACGATGAATCCAACCCTGATTCATTTAAAAGTGACCTTGATTATACCAATTTCATAGCTGCCGTTCGTTATGATACGGCACTTACCGAACACAACTTTATTTATGGCAAACTTGGCGCACAATATTTTGATTATGAGATGACCAATAGTAATAATAAAGTGTTTGAAGAAGATTCAGGCACGGGTGTTTACGCTGAACTTGGCTGGAAATATCAGTGGTCAAGTAATGTAAGTATGAATGTAGGCTATCAATACATAGCGATGAGTAAATTAACGACCAGCGCTTTAGCTATTGGCGTTGGTTACCGTTTTTAGCACCTATGAGTACGTTTCAAAAGCAAAGGTGGTTGATTAAACTCTATTTTGTTATTGATACCCTTAAAGGTCGCTTAGTATCTTTGCCGTTTATACCTAAAGCTATTCGTATAAAGCTTGCTTCTAATACCAATGTAAACTCGTTTGAAGGCTTCAATTGGCCTTTATTTGATTTAATGTTTTATTCAGGAAACGGCAATAGACAGCATATTACCGAGATTTTGAGTATTTCTGAAAGGTTGAATATTTGCGTTTATGGTAGTGATGCAGAAATAAGCTCAGCAAAAGAATTTTGGCAAAGTCGTGAAACGAGTAGTCGTTGTTCTGGCCGTATTACAGCTAACAGCACGATATTTAGAATGTCTTTTGAAGAAGGTGATGTACTTAACTCATTACCCAAGGCAAGCACCAAAGAAAACCTATACTGTTTTATCAATGTTTTTAGTGGACTAAGTGACAGCGATTGTCTCACCATTCTTAACAATGTTAGGGAAGCAATAGGGCCATTTACTGCTACTTTAGCCATTATCGACTCTATTCAGCCCGATAACACGCCAAGCCAGCACAAAGCAATGAACGACTTGCCATCATTACTTGAGAAAAATGCGAAACAAAGAACGCTTAGTCAATGGAAGGAGCTTATTACTAACAGTGGCTTTACTCTTACTGAAATAGTTGATCTCAGATCCAAAAATAAGGTTTTAGTGCTGAATTTTTTATAATTGAGCCGGTAAAAAAACATGTGTTATAGGCTATATATACCCGTAATCATTCAAAATGCCCACTGAAACATACATTTTGAATGGTCACGGCTATAAACAAGCTCAGTAACAGTATTCATAATCTATTTTTCAACCAGGAACGCTTTAATGAAATGTACTCGTTGTTACCGTTTTATTAATATTTTCAGAATTCGAAGAAGCTTTATCGAACGTAATATTACCGAACGTGGAAAAAGAAAATATCAGTGTGCTTCATGCCACACCACCTTCTTTATCTAATTTTTTATTTATCAAAAATATGGCTAAATCAAACAGTATAGCCATATTATAATTTATGGAGTCTTTACAATGAATATGGAAATAAATGAAGACGTTATGAAGGGACAGCAAGTGTATAACAAATTTACCTTGGCTGTTTATGATGTTCTTTTGTTTAAAATATTAACAGGGCCTGTGTGGGGACTATCAACAGAGCGATTATTAACGCTTTATAATAACCGCATTACCAGCAACCACTTAGATGTAGGTGTTGGCTCCGGCTTTTTACTCGATACGTGTCAATTTCCCTCAACCAAGCCACGCTTAGCTTTGATGGACTTAAATGATGATTGCTTGAATCATTCAGCTAGGCGATTACATCGCTATGCACCCAAGTGTTATAATCGAAATATACTCGCGCCAATTTCGGTTGATGAACCGGAGTTTGATTCAATTAGCATGAATTATTTATTACATTGTTTGCCTGGCACTATTACTGACAAAATGGTGGTATTTGAAAATTTATATAAATTATTGAATCCTGGTGGCGTGATCTTTGGTGCTACCATAATCTCGGGTAGCGATGAATCTAGTTGGTTTGCAAAGAAGCTGATGAAGGTCTACAACAAGAAAGGCGTTTTTTGTAATACCGGCGATAACATTCAAACATTGGAAAGTCTATTGTCAGCGCAATACGAAAATCTTGAATTGAACGTTATTGGCAGTGCTGCTCAATTTGTCATAACAAAACCAATATTTTCATCTGAAATATCGGTTAAATCATTATTGAACTCACTGAGTCAAGAAGCTAAATAAGCGATAACTTTAGGTAGGATAAATTTATGTTTGCAAGAAAATTAAGAAAGGGGGATTCTATTAGGGTTATTGCACCAGCATCTAGTTTAGCTAGTAGTTGGATTACGGATGAATTAAAAAAAATCGCGTTGAATAATTTTGAACAATTAGGGCTTAAACTTAGTTTTTCTAATCATATTAATGAAATTGATGATTTTGGCAGCTCTTCTGTTCAATCTCGAATTGATGATATTCATGATGCTTTCGCAGATAAATCTATTCAGATGATAATAACCAACTATGGTGGCTTTAACACCAACCAACTATTAAAGCATTTAGATTATGAACTGATCCGCAACAATCCTAAAATTCTGTGTGGTCATTCCGATATTAACGTTCTTTCAAATGCTATTTTGACAAAAACCGGATTAGTGAGTTATTCAGGACCTCATTTTACATCATTTGGCAATAAGCGTGGCGCTGACTATACCCTAGATTATTTTAATCGTTGTTTTTTTTCAGACCAGTTAATTGATGTTATTGCATCAAAAAAATATTCTGACGATGACTGGGCCAGTGATCAGAATAATCGAACTTTTTTGGTTAACCAAGGACATTGCATTATTAACGAAGGCTTTGCTGAGGGCATAATTTTAGGAGGAAACTTATGTTCTTTTAACCTTTTACAAGGTACAGAGTATATGCCGTCTTTGAAAAATAGTGTCTTATTTTTAGAAGATGATTATGAAGTTCATCCAGGAACTGTAGACCGAGATTTACAATCATTAATACACTTAGATACCTTTAAAGAAGTTAAAGGAATTGTATTTGGCCGTTTTCAAAATAAGAGTAAAATGACTAATTCATTGCTTAAACAAATCATAAAATCCAAATGTGAACTTGATCATATACCTGTTATTAGTAATGTAGATTTTGGTCATACGACCCCTTTAATTACATACCCTATTGGCGGTAAAGTTCGATTAGATGTTAGTCATGGCCAAATTTCGCTAAGTATTTTTAGCCATTAATTTTGATAGACATCAAAACCATTAAAAAGCCTTTAAAAATAAACGGTTAGTAACGACTACCTTTACAGCTCCATGCCAAATTTATTGATCATAAAATAGTCGGTATGCGATTTTCAGTTGACTCCTGAAGTGTATTTAATAACTTGAAAACTCCTAGGAAATAATAAAAAATGAATCAAAAAACTAAACTTT
>Ga0105359_10005373_pt1 | contig 10022 bp, 5 predicted proteins | sample GOMGulsemesocosm_6_FD_83659 | JGI IMG/M metagenome (GOLD analysis project Ga0105359, IMG submission 83659) | Methane-oxidizing microbial communities from mesocosms in the Gulf of Mexico - GOM8C Gulf of Mexico | ecosystem: Environmental > Aquatic > Marine > Cold seeps | place: Gulf of Mexico... | reverse complement strand
TTTTGGAAACGCATCACCGCCATTATGCAGTACGCCCCATTGATCCAAAATAAAGGTATCAAACTCGTTAATAATGTCTTTAAGACCGGAAATTATTTTCACTTCGTCGTTACTCCAACAGCATCTGCTATTAACCTAAAACGCTAATAGCCTGAACAAGATAACCCCACTATATACTTAAACCGACAAATCCCCACTTAATTGAAGCATATTAATATGCGCCAGGATTGCGTTAATAAGGTTAAATGTGATTACAGATCCAGTTTTATAAACAAGAAATTGTTAACTTAACTGTGTTTTCTGTGGTGGTGAAGGTCGAGTGTCAAACAAATTTAAAATTATAGCCAGTGTCATTTTAGGCTGCGTGATAGCAACAACATTTACAGTACGTGAAATATGCCGAGATTGGCTATTAGATTCCGCTCGTGAACAAGCAGAAAACCAATTGCTGACCTACGTCGTTGATATTCGTCGAGTACTCGCTAGCTACAAATACCTTCCCTATCTGATAACAGAACAAGAAAGTGTAATAGCTGTACTGACTAACCCCCAAGCGTCAATGGATCCCCTAAAACACACATTAACGCAGTTTGATAAAGCGGCCAACACCAAGGGCTGGTATCTCCTTAAACCAGATGGTGCGCTATTATTATCAAGTCGTCACAATGCCAATTGGGACACTGATAAAGCGGTAAATATTACCGCTAATCTGCGTAATAAAAACGGTGAATTGGATAGTGACAAGGGCGTATTCACATCTAGCTATATTGCCAATGGCACCGCTAATTATTATTTAAGTTTACCGATAAACCTCAACGGAAAACTGATTGGTATTGCAGTCATTGAAGTCGACTTAACCGCATTAAGTGAACCTTGGCTTGCTGCCAATGAATTTATTCTCATTAGTAATACTAAAGACCAGTTCTTTTTGTCTAGCCATCCGCAAATTTCGGCGACAGAAATTAATACGCTAGGTACGGCTGGCATTAAAACTCGCCAACTCAGCAATAACGCTAATATCACTAATTGGAAAATTAACCATCGTAATTATCAAGTACAGCAGGTTCTGCTAGACGATTTAAAATGGCATATTTATTACCTAACACCATTAAGCAATTTATATAAAACCGTTGATATCGCAGGCTTCATCACCGCGATTCTCATGTCACTGTTACTGTCCATTCTATTATATCGCCATGAACGTAGACAGAAGCTCTATTCTAATGCGGCGTTAATGCAGATGATCACAGGGACTAATGTCGGGCTAGTCTTACTGAATGACAACCGCAGTATTAGTTATATCAATCCAACCGCGATGCGCTACTTTGGGTTAAAAAACGATGATTCTAATAGTTTACATGCGAGCAAGTTACTCACTCAGCATGCTGATAATCAAGGTGTCATTACGCAATTAAATGATCTAACGGTAATACCAACAATCACTGGAATGGAAGTATTTGCCAATAATCATCACGGTGACAACTTCCCAGCATTACTGTCTATCACCCCACTTGCTTGGTCACAACAACGGGGTTCGCTAATGACATTTGTTGATATTAGTAAACGGAAACGCGCAGAACACGCGCTTTCACAAGCCAATGCACAACTTGAAACACGCGTACAAGAGACTGCCGCAAAACTTTATACAGCCCAAGAAGAACTACTATTAAGCAGTAAAATGGCGGCACTTGGCCGTATGTCCAGTGCAATCAATCACGAGTTAAATCAGCCTCTCACAGGGATCAGAACCTTGCTATCAAGTAACGTGCTATTTTTGGAACAAGGGAATACCAAAGTACTACGCTCTAATATGGCGTTAATCGACAAACTTGTTAAGCGAATGCTATCAATGACAGCGCAACTTAAAGTGTTTGCTTTTAATCGACCAGAACGCTTAATTGCAACGTCAATAACGGACATATTAACAGAGGTCTTCACGCTACAAGCGTCTAGACTAGCCAATATTGATATTAAGGTTGATGTGCCTGATTCACTGCCACAAGTCTTAGCTGAACCACATAGATTACATCAAGTATTTGCAAACTTAGTCAGTAATGCCGCGGCAGCGCTACAACAAACCTCGCAGCCAAGACTACGGATTAGCGCAAGCATGGTTAACGACAGCATACACATTAAAGTAATAGATAATGGCTCAGGCGTTGATGATGAAGCACTGGCACATCTATTCGAACCCTTTTATACCAGTAAAAAAATTGGCGAGGGATTAGGGCTAGGTTTAGCGATCACAGCCAATATTATGCGCGATATGCAAGGCGAGATATTCGCACATAATAATCAGCATCAAACAGGCATGACATTTACGCTGACGCTTCAGGCCAGCGAGTAGCTAACAGCTAACAATTTCCGTGTTCGGGCTTCACCTTAAAACATATTATTAAGCGCGACGCCGATACCGAAACGAGTCTGGCTGTGATTGTAATCAATCAGACTTTCGCCATAGCCATTAAATACGGTGAAATAGCCTTTCAGCTTGCCATATAAAGGCGTTGTTAAATTTAATTTCACCGCGCCTTTACTGGTTGAAAAATTCTGACGTATTTCAGCACTCAATTCATACTTCCCAAAAGCATAACCGATGCCGTATTCAACATGCCCCATATAGTCCGTAATATCCGGATTATCATCGCCACTAGGGCTAGTCGGATCCGTTTTAGCCTCTTCTGGTAAACGATACCAAGGCCTAACGCTCCACACTAAATCACCCTGCTCATAAATAAATTCGGTATAAACACGATTCCATGAACGAGACGAGATCCCAGAGCGACCATTTGATTGATGTTCAAACCCGACCATGACGGCCGTGTTAGCATCATTAGGATGCCAATCTAATGGCGCGACATAAAATATTTCAGGTCGATAATTCGTTTCTCTGAAGGGACTTGAAATCTCATTCGCATAAACTTGCCACCAAGCCTCTAGCGTAAAGGCGGCATAGACACGATCACCGTCAACAAATAAAGAGCTGTAGCTTAACGGCAGTTTCAGACTTAATTGAAATTTAGCTTCGACTTTTTCATAGCCATCGTCAAGGGCATTTAGATTTCGATAGGCTTCGGGGTTAATTTGATTAGTGCTATAAACAGGTAAAATATAGTTCATGCGGTGTGGCGTGAGTACAAATTCAGATGTGTCAGTTTGACGCTCTTCAACAATTCGTCTTGTCAGTACCCCTGCTTTTACTTTTTTACCGCGGATAATGACCGAACCGTCTTCTTCAAGGCTACTTTGCGCTTTGCATATCGCCCTTACTTCTCCTAGTGTTACTTCTGCAGCACTATTGGCGACTTGCTTTTCAATACACTCACTTTCTGTCGATGCTTGTAATTGATAGCTAAGAGAAGAAAGTAGAGTCACTAAACAGAGGTTTTTATAGTTTAATCGTTGCAAAATTAATTCCATTTATGAAGAGCCCGAATACCCATCCAAAGCATATAATATACTTTATAATGCGTATAAGATATCGGCCTTACTGGAACTGGTCAAGCAACGATTAGCCTCTGTATGATCAACCTCAGTATGATTAACCTCTATATGATCAACCTCTATAAATAGGTGACCGCGTTTTATCTACTTGGTTTAGTTTGCATGTAATAATGGCATTTGACACTTATCACGTACTTTATTACAAATGTAATCACCAATTGGTATCGCAGACGTAGCCGCAGGGGATGGCGCATTACAAACGTGTAAGCTACGTGGGCTTTCTGCGAATAAGAAATCATGCACCAGACTGCCATCTTTCAATACCGCTTGTGCACGAATACCCGCGGGATAATCCTCTAAGTCAGAGACCTTCAGTATCGGACAATACTTGTTAACTAACTTCAAATAACCCGGTTTCCACCAGGAATTCTTCGTTTCAATTAAACCCGTTTTTAGATTTTTAGCACTCACCCGCCAAAAACCAGGAAACTTAAGCATATCACCGATATCACGCAAATCTATATTTACTTTACCGTAGCCTTCTCGCTTCCATCCTTGTACCGCATTCGGCCCCACAGTTACCGAACCATCAATCATGCGGGTTAAATGCACCCCCAAAAACGGCAATTCAGGGTCCGGAATAGGGTAAATCAAATGATTCACAATGTTGTTATGCTGAGACTGCAAACGGTAGTACTCTCCGCGGTATGGAATGATCTGAAATTCGGTATCAATATTCAACATCTTAGTCACCCTATCCGCCATTAAACCAGAACAGGTAATTAAGAATTTAGCGACATAATTAAGGCCCTCGAACGAACGCCCTACTGCCGCTTTTTGTTGGCACTGAACGTTAATGTGTTCACTGGTTTCGACTAAGTGAGTCACTTCCGTCTCCATCACGATATGACCACCAAGCACACAGAATTCTTTCGCCATTTGTTCGGTCACTAAACGGTAATTAACGATACTGGTTGAAGGCACAAGAATCGCACCTAATCCCATAATGTTAGGTTCTTTTTCTGCTAATCCCGCAGCATCTAACAGCTCGACATCAATACCATTATCACGGCAACGCTTATACAGCGCTTCCATACGTTGTAACTCCAATACATTGGTGGCGACTAATAACTTACCGCAGTTTTCTACCGGGATATCATGTTTTTCGCAGAAGGCTTTGGTCGCTGTAACACCCGCCTTGCAAAAATTAGCTTTCATACTGCCCGGTTCATAATAAACCCCAGCATGGATCACACCACTGTTATGCCCGGTTTGATGTTGTGATAACTTGCCTTCCTTTTCGATTAATAATATCCGTTTTTCAGGCTCTCGCTGTTGTAATTGCCAAGCAGTTGATACACCAACAATACCACCTCCGATAATGATGTAATCATAAACGTTATTATCAATGCTCTTATTGTCAGGGCAGTTTGTACCAAGGCTATCTTTATCAAGGTTCGGTGTCGTAAAAGTCATTTTCATTATCCTTACCTTAAGAAACAACAGCAGCGGCTGTAGGAGCCGGCACAACAGATTTATAACGGCGATTACTGTAAATAAATAGTCCCACAAAACTAAGCATCGCAACAACTCGCACCACTAACGGTAAATCCGGCCATGTCAGTGCTAAACCGAGTAATAACGAAAATCCACGTAAGAAGATATTCAGTTCACTTTCTAAATAACCTTCAATACCAGCAATAAATGCATACGTACCTATGATGGCAAAAAAGCCTACCGTGATAACCGTCATCACATCCCAGCTAACAAGTGAGGTATAAGCCATTAATATCGGTACAAGATAAAGCCCTTTCGCTATCTTCCAGGCTGTTAAGCCAGTTCGCATAGGCGGCGTACCAGCAATTGTCGCCGCAGCAAATGCGGTTAAACAAACAGGTGGCGTGACGTTACTGTCTTGCGATAACCAAAAAATAATTAAGTGCGCCGAGAGTAATATTAACGCTACTTTTTCTAGCCCTAAACCTTGTTCTAACAAAGTACCCATGAAATCAACTGGTACTAGGCTCAATAAGGTTTCAGCTTGAACCTGTGACATTGACTGCGTTAATGCACCCATTTGGTCTGGTGCAGCAAGCATGAATATGCCTTGCGCTTGTGCCGGTAGTTGACCATCCATTAACATTTGAATTAAGTGGCTTTCTGCTAATAGCGTATAGAGTGCCGGAGCAGATAACGTCCCTAATACAATATAAGCCGCTGTCACAGGTAGCCCCATACCAAGAATTAATGACGCAAGTGCGATCAAGACTAACATCAGCATTAAGCTGCCACCCGCCCATTCGTTGATCATTAACGAAAAGGTATTGCCAACACCAGTGGTACTTATCACATTAACAACAAGGCCGATACCGACCAGTAATACCGCGGTCGTCGTCATATTACGCGCACCTTGTTCTAAAGCTTCGAATACCGCTTTAAAGCCCATTTTATTTGGCGAAAACCACGACGCAACAACCACTGAAATAATAGATAAACCCGCGGAATACGTTGGCGTAAACCCAGAGACTAATAAAAATACCAATACACCAAGTGGGATCAGATTATACCAACCCGACAAGAACACTTTTGAGAATGAGTCTTCAGAGGCCGTAACTTGTTGGATGTTACTGCGCTTGGCTTCGATTCGAACAAAAAATGCAACCGAGAGAAAATAGATTAATGCAGGTACAACCGATACCGCAATAATATTCACATAAGGTACTTGCGTATAAGAGGCCATAATAAATGCACCCGCGCCCATCACTGGCGGCATGATCTGCCCACCCGTTGATGCAGCCGCTTCAACACCTGCAGCAAAACGAGCGGGGAAACCGGCTTTACGCATCAGTGGAATGGTAATAACACCTGTCGATACCGTATTCGCCACACTTGAACCAGACACAGACCCCATCAATCCGGATGCCAATACAGCAATAAAACCAGGACCACCAATCACCTTGTTCGCCGCTGCGCGAGAAAGGTTAATAATATAATCACCCACACCCGAACGCACTAAAAATGCCCCGAACAAAATGAACATGAACACAAAGCTCCAGCTGATACGTGAGATAGCCCCAAACATACCCTCTGAACTATAAAAGCTACGATACAATAATGTTTCTACACTTAACCCCGGGAAATGGAACATGCCAGGTACTAGCTGACCCCACCACACCACATAGGTCAACGAAATCACAATTAATACCGGAATAAACCAGCCAATCGTGCGGCGGATCAATTCCAATACAATGATAATAGCCATGATTGAAAATACCCAATCACTGGTAACAAAGCGCACACCACGTGCATACAATGCATCTTCAGCAAAGGGGATATACGCTAAACAAGCAAGTGCCGCCAGCGCAATAATGATATCAACACCAAGTGCCAGCTTACTGCTTTTTAAACTTTTATGTGCTGGATACCAAAGTGCACACATAACGGAAAACCCGGCAAAGTGAGTCGCAGATGCCCATAATTCAGGGATCGTTGCAAACGTATTAAACCAAATGTGTAATATCGACAGCACCACACCACACGCTGATATAAAGGCGGTAACCCAGGGAAAATCAGTACGGGTGACTGACTCAAATTGCTCTAGTTTTTCTTCGACCTGCTTGTCCATAACAAATTCCTTTTTTGACTGCTGCCATCTCAGCAGCAGTCCTTCTCAATATTTTATGTCGTTTGTTACAGTGCCGTAGGTAGCAATTCAGCAGGGATTGTTAAGCCAACTTCTTGGTAATAACGTACAGCGCCCGGATGTAATGGTACGGGTAGGCCTTTAATCGATTTCTCTACAGCCATCGCTTTCGTCGCTTTGTGGATACTGTTTAAGAAGGGTAGATTTTCATAGATATTTTTAGTCAATAAATACACATCATCTTCAGATACATCATCACGCACCGCTAAAAAGTTAGGCTGCGCAATTGTCGTCACCGCTTTGCTTTGACTTGGATAAGTATTCGCAGGAATAGTAAATTTAGTCCACAATGGATATTCGCTATTTGCTTGTTTAATTTGTTCATCAGTAAATTGCAGTAATGATATATCGTCACCCATTGCAGCAAATGCACGCGTGATCGCACCAACAGGCATGCCCGCTGGAATATTCATCCCATCAATCGCGCCATTTTGCATCGCATCTGTACTTGAGCTATAACCTAAATAAGCCAAATTAAAGCTGTTTGGATCAACGTTAACGCCACTCATGATCTGACGACCAGAATGCTCAGTACCCGAGTTCTTCTTACCGATTGAGAATTTCTTCCCTTTTAAATTGCTTAAATCACTCATCGTCCCCGTTTCAACTAACGAGCTACGCACTACAAAATGCTCCACGTTTTGCCACAACATGCTGACTGAACGTAGATCTTTCTGCGGCCCAGTTTGTTTGAATTGTCCCTCGCCTTGCCAAGCCCAAGCACCATACAAACCTTGCAGAATGGCGAATTGTGCCTCGTTATCACTCAGCAATTTGATGTTTTCACCCGAACCAGCAGAACTAATCGCCGCTAATGAAAAACCATATTTAGGCTCAAGTTTAATCTTGCTTAATGTCGCAAGTGCTACACCCACTGGATAATAAGTGCCACCCGTCGATGCTGTCGCTAAAATATAGCTGCGCTTCTCTTCTGCTATTGCAGAAGTCGTCGCCAAGCCAACCAGTACACTCGTAACTAATAATGATTTTTTTAACATTCCTTTAAACATGGTCTTTCCTTGTTATTGTATTGTTATCATAAATAGTGTTGCCATCACTTCCGTTATGCATGACATATTGCAACAACAGTGCCATAAAGTTAAGCCACTGTTAATTATAATTAAAACATTTAATTCAACGATAAATAAGCAAAATCATGCCTATATGTTGATTTTATATAAGCAAGAAATAGCGCATCACCGCAATAAGGAGGTCAACATCACATTAACAAAGAAAAAACAGAGCCTATTTATAATGCGACTCTGAAATATAATATAAACAAGACGAAAACCGATACTTAAGGAGTAACAAAGAATCAGCAATGAGTAATAAAAGAAGAGATAAGGTAAGAAAAATAAGTGGCTATAAGCAAGATATTGCCACTTTGATAAAATACTTAGTTAACCAAACCAGCATTAATCATTAAATATAGTCCGCGCGGTGTAGATCATACTTTTGCATTTTCTGATTTAAAGTACGGCGTGGTAAATCCAGTATATCCATTACCTCGATAATACTGCCTTTATGTGTTCGCAATGCTTCATCAATCACTTTTCTTTCAAAATTTTGAGTTTGCATCGCAAGTGACAACTCGCTAGAGCCAATATCCATATTTACAATCGGCTTGGTTACTAAAATATCAGCAACGGTTAACGAGGCATCTAACGCGAAACGAGTCGCCACGTTAATCAACTCACGCACGTTACCTGGCCAGCCATACGCCAATAGTGTTTTTTCATCGAGGCCAGATAACGGCTTGGCATGGATGTTGGCCAAATTAACGTAATGCTCAAATAATAATAAGATATCTTCACCACGTTCACGCAATGGCGGTAAATATAACTGGGCAACGTTCAGGCGATAAAATAGATCTTGGCGAAATGCTTGATTGTCTTTCAAGCTTTCTTTAGCGGCAGCAATCACCCGTACATCAATCGCAATCGATTTATTACCACCAACACGCTCAATTAGCTTTTCTTGTAAAATACGTAACATCTTGATCTGCATGTTAATTGGCATACTTTCTATTTCATCTAAAAATAGTGTGCCTTTATCTGCATATTCTAGCTTACCAATGCGCTTCTTAATGGCACCAGTAAAGGCCCCTGCTTCATGACCAAATAGCTCACTTTCAAATAATGCTTCAGGGATCGCTGCACAATTTAACGCCACGAAGTTGCCTCGCGAACGCGTGCTGACTTTATGTAAGCAATCTGCGACCAGCTCTTTACCACAACCCGTATCGCCATAGATAATGACGTTGGTATCGATATTGGCGATTTTAACCAGCTGTTGACGTAACTCGACCATAGCAGGGCTAGAGCCAATCAGGATCTGGTCTAAACCTTGTGCCTGCTGTAAATATTCTTCACGCTTATTCGCACCGAGTTGCAACTGGCGCTTTTCGATTGCACAGCCTACCGTTTCAATTAATTTATCGGGATCGAAAGGCTTCTCTAAGAAATCAAATGCGCCATCACGCAACGCATTAACGGCCATATTGATATCGCCATGCCCCGTCATCAGAATGATCGGCATTTCAGGGTTATTCGCCAATAATTGCGATAACAGCGCTAAGCCAGAAATATCAGGTAAACGCACATCAGAAATAACAATACCAGGGAAAGCTGTTGGTATGAGGCTTAATGCCGACTCGCCATCCGCACATTCGATAACATCATAGCCCGCTAGCTGGAGTCGTTGACTAATCGCCAAACGAACAATCTCATCATCTTCAATTAAAGCGACCTGAATAACAGATTGTTGTGACATAACTAATCCACATCCTTGTATAAATAAACAATGCAGATAGGGTAAGAAAAACAGTGTCGATTGAAAAGGAGCTAGCTCGCAAATTCCAGACATAGAGGGTCCA
>Ga0105359_10005372_pt1 | contig 10022 bp, 5 predicted proteins | sample GOMGulsemesocosm_6_FD_83659 | JGI IMG/M metagenome (GOLD analysis project Ga0105359, IMG submission 83659) | Methane-oxidizing microbial communities from mesocosms in the Gulf of Mexico - GOM8C Gulf of Mexico | ecosystem: Environmental > Aquatic > Marine > Cold seeps | place: Gulf of Mexico... | reverse complement strand
TACCAATTAAAGATAAAGAGTCCTTTATCAAAAGCATTTCAAACGTAAATATGCCTGACTCTATAACTTTTGATATCGATGACAGCTTAGTTTTTAGCTTCAACTGATACAACAAAATTTCTATTAACAATTCGTATGCGACAGTTTATGTCGCTTATGCGTTCTATAATAATATCAAAGTTAATGAGTGAGAAAGATAATGGAAGAGCTGCTTAAAACGAGACCAGAAATACTTATCACAGTGGTGGGTATCGGTGGTTGTGGCTGTAATACAGTTAACATGTTACATGAAAACAACTTAAGCAATAGTGTTAATTTACTTGCCGTTAATACTGATTTAGCAACTCTAAATTACATAGATGTTGAAAACAAAATTTTGATAGGTGAAAACTTAACAAATGGCTATGGAGCTGGTGCGGATCCAGCTGTTGGGCTAAAAGCCGCACAAGAAAGTGAAGAAGCTATAGAGAATGCTCTTAAAGATAGCGATGTAGTTGTTATTACCGCCGGTTTTGGTGGTGGAACAGGTACAGGTGCGAGCCCTTTAGTAGCAAAAGTAGCTCGTGAACTTGGCATTAGCTGTATAGCCATTGTCACCCTACCCTTCGAGTCTGAAGGAAAAATGCGGATGGATTACGCCTTGCAGGGTTTAGGTGATATAAAAGAACCTGCACAAGCATTTATTACATTATCAAACGATCTATTACTCAAAGGACTTGGCGATAGTATTGGTCTTTTCTCTGCTTTTAAGCAAAGCAATGATGTATTAAAAAACTTGGTATCAGCTTTAGTTCAAATGTTCACACAAACAGGTTTCATTAACGTTGATAAAAATGATTTTTCAAGAATCTTGTCATATGAGGGTGAGTCAATACTTGGCGTTGGTAAAGCTGAAAGCGAAGACCAATACTTAGAAGCTTTAGATCAGGCGCTTAATAATCCATTGGTATCGATTGCAAAAATTGACACTGCTAAGGGCATTATTATTCAAATAGTTTGTCGAGAAGAGATCCAGCTATCTACTTATGATGGTATACCTAAACAAATACGCTCAAAATTAGCCAATGAGTCAGCTCTAATCGTGGTTGGCGTAACCTTAGACCCAAATTTAGATTCAGCACTTGAAATCCTATTAATTGCATCAGGAATAAGTAGCGAGGATAGCCAAGTAGCTAAAAAAGAAAAAGCGGATAAAATATCATATTTAGATGATGACTTATCATTTATTCGCAATGAAACTAAGTCTATTGATAACAATGAAGATTACACTCCAGCTGATGAGGAATATACAGATATACCGGCAATAACTAGACAGTTATTAGAAGCTCAACGTTTAAAGGATTTAGAGAAAATTAAAGATGTAATCTAATATATTCATGCCCCGGAGCTATTGATACTTAGTAAGTAACTCTTGCGCCAGCTCTTTAAAATATTGTCTTAATGAACTCGGTTCTAGCACTTCTATTGTGTTGCCTAAACCACGCAAGAAAGCTCTTAGTTTTGGATTATCTTCAACTGTTGCAGTAATTTTTACTATGTCAGAATTTTCAGTTTCTATCGTTAATTGGTTATCACTGAACTTACCATTGCTCATAACAAAATAACTGTCTTTACGAGCTAATAAAGATAATGAGATTTCTTTAAAGCTAACATTAGAGCGAAAATATGAATTTTTTATTTGTTCAAAATCAAAGTGTTTGGGAATTTGTACATCAGTATCATCTATTTTGACATTTTTAATAAAAGCGATTGGAAATTTATAAATTTTTTTATGAAAGGTACCGATGCTACAAATCAAAGTGACTATATGCTCTCGCTGAATTAACCCTAGTGGATTTATATGCTGATATTGCTTCCAAATAGAGTCTTTCTTAGGAAGTAAATAGCGTTTCAAATCGGCTGACATCTGTTTCTTATGAAAAATAGCTTTTTTAATTTTAGTTAATACCTCTATATCAGGTAAAGGCAATGAGACCGGATTACTGCTATTAATCAAAGCAACCGAGTTCTTCCAGTGAGAGACCAGTGGGGATTTTTCACTATTGATAATTACTTCTGCTTTTTCAAAATATGCAGAAAGGTCATCTAAGGTAGACTCTGGCAGTAAAGTACCAGCCACCTCTTTTAATGTTGAAAACGCCAGCGCTGAATTAGCATCCATTAAGGATATATTGAGTTTTTTCCAATTGAGGTTTATTGACCAACCGTAAGGCTTGGACCGTTTATCAACTTCTAGTCCAAACATTCCCAAGGCTTCAATAGCTTCAAGATCTCGTTGCACTTTTCTAATGATTAAGTTTTCATGACCATTAGCTTCAAGTAGTTCAAGCAATTGTCTAGTAGATATTTTATTAGGATATCTAGGAATATGATCGAGCAAATCTAATCGACGTTGAAATGATAACAAAGCGACTCCTTCTATAACTCAATAATTATTATACAAGGAGGATATCACGCAAATGCGACAAAAACTGTCGCACCTATATAGGTTTATAGTAACTGTTGCTGGATAGCAATCTAAAGTTATAATATCAGAAGTTAAAATTACTCCTCTGAATTTTCCTTTTGAGTAAGCTCCATTATTGGTGTAGATGATCTTCCGTCAAACGCCAATACCTTAAAACCAAGTTCATCTATCAACCCACTTGCATCTCTACGAATAGATTTACAAACTCTCTGTATCTTTTGAAGAGGTGTAGATGAGTCATCTTCAATATATGTATGCCAAAACAAAGCATCTAAAACCGATGACTTTACAAAATCAACATTTTTGGTATATCCAGCTATCCAACGTAGTTGAATGTCACCGTTAAGTAATAGGCTTTCCAAATTAGAACTATTACCAAAGCTACAGCTACCAAAATATATAGAGTTCAATTTACCATGACAGTCATTAATATCTTTTATAGCGTTTCTTACTTTTGCGAGGGATATTTCTTCATTTTCATTAGATCCGAATAAAGCTCCATCATTGCCGTGAGCTGCAATGTATATATGGTGAATATTGTCTGTGGAGGCTAGCCTTACCATAATTTCTTTGAGAGCAGCTCCATTGTTAAACATTTCGTAATGATACTCGTGAGGTGAATCAAAATTAATATCACTGACGAGATCAAATAAACTTCTAACTGATATATTTTTATTTTCAAACCATTTTCCTTCAACAACTGCAATTTTTGTTTTGTTTTTCATTTTCTACTTCCTATGTAAATAAAATAATTTCAAATATTAATCTTAACAGTTATTTCAATAATTATTAGAGTCACAGAAACATTCATAAACCAGTGTTATTATGGACTATGAAATATTCTGACAGCCTAAGTTATCAAAACAAATCTTCATCACTAAATAAGTACTCTAAACGATCTGCCTCTCTCGCAACTCGATGCATTACCCTTAACAAATATTGATCCGTACACTCATCCTTTCGACAAAATGCTCGTACTGATATACCTTTGCATTCATCAATGTAAAAATCTACTAGGTCATAATCAATATTTCTTCCCACTGTATATTTCAGTAGAACTTCATTATTGCCATTTTCTGTTAATCTTTCAGAAAGTTTTGAAGCAGAAATTGCTGGTGAATTAAAGCAATAATACTGTTCATCTTGGGTAATTTTCACAAGTTGGTTTCGTTTACTACAAATAAAGCTAAAACCAACTGTATTAGGGGTAGTCTTAATCCTTATTAGCTCATGTAATTGATGAAATTCGCTAATAGCTTTCCCAATGTTAAGTTTCATATTCCTGTCAGAAAAACTTCGGACATTAGTGTTCATTTCATCCTGTATAATACTCAGATTCCCAGCTACTTGTTGTTCCTCCAAGCAAAACAACCGTTCTACATTCACATTTAAAGAAAATGGCTCTTTAATGTCGGTGGATTGTAATCTGCCGATGAATTTTTTTGCAGATTGCTGAAGGTATAAAAGTAAATAATCATCTTCAGATATTCCCATTAAATCCGGATGCCTAGTCGTTACCGAAAATACCAGTTCATTGGTTTTACGGGCTGAGCGAAGTGAATACATGAAACCATTCGAATCAAAACATAACCCCTTTGTTGTCATTTCAAACATATTATTATCAAGGTAATTTTGTTCAATTCGTTTTATCAAACTTGCCAGCTTATCTTTTTGGCAGCTAATTAAGTTTTCATCAAATTTATTAGTCACTTCAATATACTTAGTAGCTTCAAACGGGCTAGATAGTATTGTCAGGATCTGTGGTTCAATATCCATTAACTTGCTATCAATATGAGACTCTACAATAGCCGCATCATCAATATTACCGACTTTATGTAAATTCCTGATAAACCTATTAAGATTTAATGCACTATTTTGTACCTGTATATATTCAACACTTTCTTTAATGTGTGGGTAACGGACTTGAATAAAATGATCTTGAGCAGACTGTTGCTTAATCGCCATAGCTCGTTGTGACATAGAGCCAATACGATCGACTCTACCCACTTTTTGCTCTAATGCAATTGGGCTAGCAGAAATTCCATAATGATTCACTGAATCACAAAAGGTATGTAGATCCTCCCCTTCTTGAAACACATCAGTACTGATTAATAGCATGGGGTAGCCAGGCATTCTAAAGCGGCGGGCTAATGGCGAACGATCACCACTATTAATACCGCTAGCACCTGCACAACTCTGTAGCCTTTGAATTTGGTTAGATATATATCGCATCAAAGCAGGATGCTCTTGTCTGTATGCTTCACTAAAGTTTAATTTAATTAACAGGTCAGCATTTTCTGTAATACTAGTTAATATTGTAAAACTAGAGAATCCTTCTGATGCTTGTTGTTGCTTTTTCAATAAAGAAATAAAGGCTGTTAGCTCCTTTCCATTTGCTACGGCCCTAACTGAGTACAAATCAATCCAAGGATGATCAACTCGGCAAATATAAGCTAAAATAGAACGTAAAATTTCTCTAAAGTGGATGGCTCTATCTAACGATAATTTATCATTCTCAGTTAATATATCTTTTTTAAGGTGTTCATCATGCCAAAATGGAAAGATAGCTTTTAATTTGTCGTCCTGGCAAATCAAATCAAAAAACGTTACTTCATTAAGCGCATCAATAAGTTTAGTTCTATCATTTAAACTTATTTTTGGTAGTTTTGATGGTTCTGGGTATAGATATTTAAGTAGCTTACTCACCAAGACATGTAAATTTTCAGATTGAGAGATATCAGCTTTTAAACACTTTAAATAGCAATACTGGGCAACCACAAATCGCTTTTGATCATCCGTATCATTAGGGTTTAACTCAAGAGGTTCTGCATATAGGGACAATGCAGTATTATCGACTTTTATTCCTGTTTCTCTTCTTAACCAATTTGCCCAATTCAGCTCAAACATAGTTGAACGTTGAGAAATTTTTTGCCTAAAATTGTGTGGTGTTACATCACCACCAATTTTGTTTTCAACATATTGGTTACGACCGCGATAAAACCACGTAAAAAAATCATCACTAGCAACTTCTCCTTTGCCTTCCTCTTTGCCTGTAGATTCTTTTTCATCTATTACGTCAGCTGTTGCTAATTTACCCTGATATTTATTAGCAAGATAATAGTCATACATTCTTTTGACAAACTTATCCTTTGCAATAAATGCTCCGATAAACTCTTTATCATACAGCTCTTCAAACTTTTTCTTTAATTCACTAACACTCGCAACCCTTCTAACAAAAATGAGTTGTTTTTTACCTTGCTGATACATCTTTTCATGCAGTTGTTCTGCAACCCAATCCATTTTAGGGTGAGGAGGCATTTTATCAAAGCTTTGCTGAAAACGTTTTATCAGCTGCCCTACAACACCTTCATCCCTTGCATCTTCAGAACTATTATCTTCATCGCCATCAAAAGCAGCGTGCTCAGTGTTTTCGAGTCTTCCTGGCATATAACTTTCAAAAGAGGCTAGTAAACCAGTTTGGTATTTTCCTGCATGATTAACACGCAAATGATCACTAATACGCTTTTGAAGTAATGCTGAAAATAGCTTCTGACCATCATTCATTTGTACTTGAGCTTCAAGCCCCGTTCTATGTTCGTCACGGTACATATTCCTTGTATGAGGCTTTTCTTCAATATAAATAACATTCAAACGCCTAACCATGAACTCGCTTAGTCGCTCTTTTCTACGAGTATCATCTTTATCTTGTTTCTCGAGGTCATCAGACAACAACGAAGAACCAAAAAGAACCAATTGATTTTCAAGTTCATTCAAATGATATTCATAAGGTGTAGCCGATAACAACAACACCTTGTTAATACGAGAAAAAATATCACATTCAAAGTTGTTACTTACCGATGTTCCAAGTACAACTCCAAGATTTTTATTGCGATCACTTGATTCTAAACCACGTTTAAAATTATGTGCTTCATCCACTACAATCAGATCAAAATTGGGTAATATTCGATTAATAGCTTGAGCCCATAATCGTTTGCAATCAGCTTTATATCCGTTAAACTCGTGATTTTTTATGTCTTTATTATCGAATTTAGCCAACAAATCGTTTATTTCATAAGGATCGCCTGGGTATAGTTGTTTAAGCTTCGTTAAACTATTTATTAGACTTGCGTTATCATTACCCAACATAAAACTTAGTGCTGAAGAGCAAATAAATATATCCTGATTATTTCCAGATGCGGCTTCTCGAATTAATGCCTCTAAGCCCTTACAGACTATGGACGGCGCTGCAGGAGTTCTTTCTAATGAACGAACAATTAAGTCATCATGACGATAGTTATGCTCGACAAAACTGCGATAATCTTTTACCCATTTATCTCGAACATTATTTTTAGGCAGTAAGTATAATACTCGTAAATCAGGCTTTTTCTTACGCATTAAAGCAATAGTGCCTAGCGCAACGTAGGTCTTTCCCATGCCAACTTCGTCAGCTAGATAAGCCAAATCCTGATTTTGAAATATATTGTAAAGTGCAACACTTCCACGTATTTGTTGTTCCGCAAGATTTTTACGGTCAGCAACACCTGCAGAAAAGTCTATTAATTCTTGTGCAATATTAACGGATATCATTGGTCTTCCCCAACGAGCACATCGTCAGTCGTTGAAAAGAACTCATATTTAAACCAAGCTAAGAAACGGTTATGTAACTCAGTATCATTGTTATCAGTAACAACAAGTTCCCCACCAGATTCTAATTCTGATATTGCAGTTGATAACTTTTCGAATAGCTCACCATTCGTAGTACCAAAACGTTGTATAGAGTCCTGAATTGAAAGCAAAGTTAAATACCGAATAACTGGCTCAATAAGAACAATTTCTTTTTTGGAGTCTTCCATTGGGCTGCTTGTTACCGCATTTAAAACACCATAAAGAGAATCTGCTTGTTTGCCTAAAAGATAGTAATCTATAGTCCTTTCATCTTTATCGTTTTTAGCTTGTAAAAGTTTACGATTTAGATTAAAAAAAGCACTGTTAACTTCAGAAAATGCTGAAAAGAAATTACGCGCTTCAATTTTAGCCCCAACGCCAGAATCATCTCCTGAGCAATAGGCAATTGCTAATTCACTCACTTGCGCATATCGCTCCGTAAGTGATAGCAACTGTTGTTGATTCATATCTCTGAAGATATCTAACAAATCTGCTAAACGAAGTGGTGGAAAAGGACTAGGTCGCATACAAATATTCCGCTGACTTATTAATTGTTCTGAAACGTACCTCTCCTGCTCGACTAACGAATGGGCAAGTACCATGGCACTATTTTTAAGGTGAGACTCTAAAGCTTTAATATCTAAAATTTCTGCCTGTAAAGAGAGCTGGCCATTATTAGCTTGTATCTTTGCCAAAGGCAGCTCTGAATCATTATTAAGTATAATACTATGTAGCCACTTAACCTGATGGTTATGTAGAGTCAGTGTTTGTTCTTTCCAACAATACATAGGGTTCAACATAGGCAAACATTTATCAGCAAAAACATCACCACCATGTAGCTCTGGCTCTACCTCATTAAATATGGCTGGTTCACAAGAGATACTTGCGCCTAAGAGCTGCCCAATATTGTTTTTTTTAATTAAAAAGCCAGCTTCAATATTATGCTCAAATGCCTTAAAACTAAAATTTACTGAACCGATAAATACATTACTATGGCCTTTATCGGACATACGATAAACCTTAGCGTGTAGTGAGCGTAAGCTGCTATCGGAAGTAAGTTTTTTTTCAATTGTTGGTTGCCATTGACACCAATCTACACCTGCGTACTTGAGTTGTTGATAAACCGATGCTTCGATATTTGCTTTTACATCATTTAACTTATCGCTATATGGATCAATAGGCAGGAGTATTCGAGTTTTATCATAGGTGTTCATAAACTTACTGAGCACAGCATTATCACCAGACTCTGCAAAATAGGGGCTAATCACTTCCAGTTGCTCAGTTGGACACTTTTCAGCTGCAATAAAATCAACAAAAGAATAGTTAGCTTGCTCTAGCTGTCCGCTAAAATAAAACTGTAAATCATCTTCAACCTTAGTTTTTGTTAATTGGCCGATAACCTGAATCACTTTATTTATTGCTTCGTTTTCACCACCCATTTGTACTAGGTAATACTTGAGTGCTTTAGTAATTTGATCACAGAGGTTTTTCGGTGCCCAAGAAGCTGAAAGCGTAACAAAGTGACCACATTCAATATTGTCCCACCATCCTGCACGTGTCAGGTTGAAGGAACCAGTTCCAAAAATAACCTCTTGTACATTAGTTATTGGATCCTCTAAAACAAACGCTATGAGTTTGGCATGCTGACAACCTAAAGGTGTTGAATATCCATGATAAACAATTTCCAAACGGGGCGAACGTTCACAACGATAAACACTTGGGTCATAGATAACAGCTGTAGGTATCGGCTGACTTGCCAATAAACGCTCAATTTGTTGCCAACGAATAGCATCATTTGTTGAAAGTGCTGGCTGGTAGATATTATCCGTTTTACTATCACGCTGAGCCAACAATAAGGGCATAATTTCCAATTCAAAAAAATCTGGTTCAAAACTAAATGTAGAAAAAAATGCAGCACTAACTATGTGACCTTGAAGTTGCTCTGCCACTAATTCAGAAATAGTTACATAATTCATGCCGTAGCCTCCTGAGTCATACCCTGTTTAGCTATAGACAAGAAACTATGCAAAAAATAACTATTTTCAACCTACAAAGACAGCGCCTGAAATCCATCCTCGACAACAGGCAGTTTTCCATTAGCAGATACCACACGTACAAATAATTTTTCATCACGAAATTCTACCCAAGGAGCACCTTGACGTCCTTTCATAATGTCACGGTGATATTTTAATAAATGATCTAAGTACTCACCTGTTGCTTTATAGCTTGGCTCAACACTACCTTGCAAATGATTACACCGATTCAATAGCTCAGCAGTTTTGTGTAAAAAACTTTGATGCGGAAAGTTTAAATTTGGTATCTCTAAGTCAGAAATGTTCATGCGATTTTCAAGTGCCGAAATAATGTCTTTCTTTGGTTTGTCATGTTGCCCTTGTAACCAACTAAACACATGATTATTGATCACTAAAAGTGGCTCTACTTTAGTTATATACTTAGAGGGCTCACTTAAAATAGGCTCATTACAATTCACTAGGTGCTGAAGAAAATCTTTCCACTGCAAACCATCCTCGCCCTTACTGGTAATATAGCTTTTAGCATAAACATACAACTGACTTTGTGCCGTACAGTTTGTATTATGCTCAATCAGCGCATCAACAAAATTCTTACGTACACTCGGATTATAAAATACATCCTCAACCTCTGTAGCTATGCCCTGTATACTTAATGTTTCAAATTCGCCCTTATCAGCCATTTTACAAAGAATACCCCAAGCACTCCCCATCTCGCTCTTCAAACCATCAACTACACGCTGGCCTATATCTAACAACTTTCGATTATCTAACTCCAACAAGTTTGCCCTAGCCATCGCCGGTGAATAGTATCCCCATAAGCCCATAGAGAGCTGATTGGTTAATAAAGGATAAGCAAG
>Ga0105359_10005371_pt1 | contig 10023 bp, 7 predicted proteins | sample GOMGulsemesocosm_6_FD_83659 | JGI IMG/M metagenome (GOLD analysis project Ga0105359, IMG submission 83659) | Methane-oxidizing microbial communities from mesocosms in the Gulf of Mexico - GOM8C Gulf of Mexico | ecosystem: Environmental > Aquatic > Marine > Cold seeps | place: Gulf of Mexico... | reverse complement strand
TTCCCAAACAAGCTGTATTGGCACTCGTTATAGCGGCTGTAGTTTATTACGGTTTCCATAAATTCAAATCTAAATAAGTCAGGAGATAACTATGATTATCCGTAAAATATCGGAGGTAGGATCTCGTCTGGAGAAAGCTGTAATGGTTGTTTCACAGGACGGCTTATCACCGCAAGAAATGTATGAATTATATGAGCAAGCGGCAATTCAAATACTTGATAGTGAGTTCGATGATTACTCTGAGGGTGAGTTAGAAAAGTATTTGATGGAGTATCTGGAAAGGAAGCGTGGTGAGTTTGGCGTTGATTTCGACTAGCCACCAGAAAACCGACGACTCGACGGACGGTGACAAAGCCATGAGGTACATGAAAAACAGTCAAGTCGTCGGGTTCGTCGAGTCAGTGGCCAAAAAGTTTTGAGAGAAAACTAGAAACTAGAAATTAAGGCCATATCTAAAGTTAATTAATTTTCATAATAGATATATTAGGACCCTTAATGAACTTTATATATGGCCCCTTTAAAAACAAAATAAATAACTAAACCTTAATACACATTAGAGAGCTTTTAATATTAATCAATAATTTAAAGAATATTTATTAGTAAAATCACTACACAATAATTTAGACTAAGATTCAAGCACACAATAACACCGAAAAGTTTAGCCGAAATTTACCGACGAACCCGACGACTTGACGAGTTTCCATCTGTACCAAGGACTGAGGAGAAATTGCTAATTCGTCGATTATGATTTTTTAGTCAGGTCATCAAGCCTGCGGCAAGAAGCAAAAACTATTTTCAAAGACACCACAAGGTATAGTCATGACAGAAGAGAATTTACTTCTAAAACACATAAAGCCTGACGAGATTCAAAAGGCTATTTTATACAAGCGTGGATTACCCGCAAAAATGGCAGTGCTGAAAGCATTCGGTTGTGACATTAGGTTGGTTCAAGAAATATCTCAATTGGCTTTCTATTGTCGCGAACCAGTAAAGTACTTTGAAGTGTTGAAAGAAGACGAAGAAGATCCTAGGTCTGAATTTAAAGAAAATAACCCAAAAACACTTTCACAACATAAAGTGATCCTTGAACACAGAGAATTACTGCAGCATTTAACAAAAAAATTATTGAGTGAAGTTGATTCTGTTAGATACAAAAATAGTAATTTATTAGAAATCCATGATGAGTGTGAAGACATCGATGCAGATGAAATCTACATTTCATATGAAAGTTTGTACCACTGGTTTTTAACTTATTCTATCAATGTTACGGATTGGGAGAATTTAGCATCCTTTCAAAAGCAAAAACTTGGCGAGATAAATGTAGGAAAAAAGAAACGGAATACGCCAAAGGCAGAAAATACGCAGACAGCCATTCTTGCTATAACAATATTAACGCTCGCAGAAAGTAAACGTAATTTTAAAAAGAGTAATTCTGCGCCAAATGTCGACGCCCTCACTGCTGAAATACATAAAAATTCTAAGAAGGCTTTCAGTAAAGGTACAATAAAACGCTATATTGACTCTGCATTTGAATACTACTCAGAACATTGTTAAATCAATAACAAAAAGAAATATATTTCAACTTTACTAATAACCTACCCAATGCTTTTCACCACTAAAACAACAATATAAAAACCTTTCACCACATGCTTAAATTAGAAATTAATATTTTCAATTTAAGCGAACCTCTCGTATAAAATTTTAGTATTTACCCTAAGCCGACACACCTGATGTTCAACAACCTTGTTGACCACAACTCCTGTTAGCTAAGAGGAATATTATGTCAAAAAAATCATATCTAGAACTTATAAAAGAAAATTTTAGTTTCAGTGTAGATCAAGAAGAGAATGTCTACGTTAGCGATAATAGTAAAGGGAATACTAGGATCATGCCTCACGGGAGTCGCGTTAGTGATGGTCTTCTTCGTAAATTTTTAAGAGCGGAAGATTTTAAGCTTTCAAAAGACATGTTTAAAGAGCTGAAAGCAGATATTGAATCTGAAGCCCTCTTTTCAAGTAAATTAATCAACCCACGAGTTAGAGTCGCTTCTGACGGCGACAAAGTAATTCTAGACTTAGGTGATCCTGACTGTAGCAGAGTTGTTTTTCATGAAGGCCTTTATTCAATAGTTAAAAAGGGCATCACTGTTCCTTTCATTAGCTCTTCTACAACAAAGGCTTATTGTTTACCGGATAATTTGGCAATCATTGACTTTTTCCCCGACTTGTTCAATTTATCAGACGAACATTCATTGTTATTGCTCGCATGGATAACATATCTACTGAGCCATCCGAAAAGTGAATACGTCACTTACCCTATACTTGTTCTACAAGCAGGCCAAGGTGCAGGGAAATCGTTTGCAAGTAAGATCATTAGAGAACTGGTAGATCCTCGCACGGTTGGTATTCAAAGAATGCCGACGTCAATTGAAGATTTAGCTGTTATGGCAGCATCATCACATTTATTAGTTTTTGATAACGTCAGAGGTTTTACACAGAATATGGCAGACAACCTCTGTCAAACATCAACCGGAGGAACGCGTACGGTTCGTCGCCTTTACAGTAATAATGAAGAAATGGTATTCAATTTACATGTTCCAGTAATTTTGAATGGTATACATGCATTTATCAACCAAAGTGATTTAGCTGAACGATGTCTGAGTTTAAGTCTCCCGCCCATAGCTCGCGAAGATAGAAAAACAGAAAAAGAGCTCGAAAATTCATTTAAAAAAGCATTACCAAGACTGATGGCTGGCTTGTTTACTTTGACCGCTAAAGCGCTTAGTAAATTACCAATAGCTCAAGTCACATCTCCTGAAAGAATGATGGATTTTTGTACGTGGTTGGCTGCTATTGAATTAGCACTGCCTGAGTGTAAGACGCGCACATACGCAAACATTGAAGTGGGAAGCATTCAAAAATCTTATTCAGATAATCTCAAAAAAGCTACTTTTGACAACTTATACGAGAATGAACTAGGTGCCGCTGTTTTAGATTACATGCAAGGTCAAGCTGAATGGTCTGGTTCACCCACTAAGTTATTTGACACTCTTAGTGAATATTCCTCTCATGAGAAAACAGGTTCACGTCATTGGCCACAGACCGCTATCTCTATGTCGAAAAAGTTAAAACCTTTAGTTACTGCACTAGCCTCTCAAGGAATTTTTATTGAGTTTACTCGTGGTTCAACGCGAAAAATCACAATTAGAAACGAAAACCAATTTTAACATTAAATACCTCTGAATAATTCGACGTACCGACAGGTTGACGGTTACGTCGGGTATGTTACCCAAATTCTATTTCAGTAATTTTTTGCTGATTTATTTTAACTAAAATTAAGGAATACCACATGAATAATAAACTAAACAACGAAGAATTTGACAGCGCAGTTGAGTCTCTCGAAGGCTATGAGTTTACCCCTAACCTAAAAGGTTACATAGTAGATGAAGCTGTTCACGAAGCTATGATTACAGTCATCACTTTACCACTCAAAGTTAGATTTACCATAGAAGATGTTCTTTCTAAAAGGACAGTTCAATATCTTGAGGAAAAAGATCTGTTAATGGCTTTTGAATGTCATCTCATCGATGTACGTTTTGAAAATAATGGGTGTGAAACTGCTATTTGGGTTGGTCCAGAAGGTTTTTTACTTTCTCATGTCAAGTTTAGTTAATTACTTCACCCTATGACTAATAACTAGTCATTCTCATCGATGTTTAATCTAGGCGATTCAGTGAATCATCAGGGTAATGTCATTTAACTCTATAACAACTTTATCTCTACTGGTAACTCTAGATAAATTGTTATGAAGTGTCTTTGGAATTTAAATCAGGAAGCTGAAAATGAAAACATTTCTTTCGAACAACCAACTAATTGACAATATTTTAAAGCCCGTTGTCACTGAATACTTGAAACATTGCAAGTCGAATAAAGCCGTCACATTGAAAGACATTTATGGCCTAAATTTTTGGTTGAAACTTTCCCTTTTAGAAAGACGACGCTTCGGTTTTCGCTTTTGGTCAACCCGTAAAACATTAGGTTTCAAGAAAACTGGCGAAAAACGCGGCAAAGCAAATTTATATATTCGTATCAACTAAGGAGTAGTTTATGCCAATCGTAAAACTAGATAACCGCTTTATCAAGACAGGTTTAATTTGTCCTGATGATAAACGTCGCATTGAATACTGTTGCAACGAAACCAAAGGCCTGTTTATTGAAGTCAGGAAAACTCAACAAGGTGTCGGCACATATTACTTGCGTTACAAGGATTTTCATAAAAAAACCTGCACCATTAAAATAGGTTCAACCACTGATATCAAGTTGTCCGAGGCCCGTGATAGAGCAAAACAATTACGCGCTGATGTCAGTTTAGGCTCTGATCCAAAGGCTGAAACGTTGAAACGTAAGCAGGTTCCTACCTTGTCTGTCTTCATGGCTGATAATTATATGCCTTATGTAAAGCAACACAAACGTACTTGGGGTAATGATGAACAGATGTTTGATAAGCATATAAACGCTGCGTTTGGTCATTTACGCTTGAATGAAATCAAACGGTTAGATGTAGAGAGTTTTCATCTAAAGTTACGTCAAAGTAATTTGTCAGCAGCTACTTGTGACCATTATGCAAAGCTCATTAGAAGAGTCCTGAACCTTGCCGTAGATTGGAACATTATTGACTCAAATCCTTTGGCTCGGCTTAAACTGTTCAACGAAGATAATCAGCTAGAGCGTTATTTGAGTGATGACGAATTGTCGCGTTTACTTCATGTGCTTAAGCATGATGAAAATAGGATGGTAAGCAATATCATTCTGTTCTTACTGTCTACTGGTGCTCGTCTAGGTGAAGCGTTAACGGCTACTTGGGAAAATATTGATATCGAGCATAAGACTTGGCGTGTGACTGCTTCGGTTTCTAAGTCAAAACGCATGCGTGCTATACCATTAAATAGTATAGCAATATCGGTTTTGGAAGCCGTCGATACTCGCGGTCAATTCGAGCATGTGTTCATTAACACTAAAACGGGTAATCCTTACAAGTGCATAAAGAAAACTTGGTCAAGAATACGTGATGAAGTTGGTCTAGTTAAGTTTCGGTTGCATGATTTACGTCATAACTACGCTTCTATGTTGGTAAATAGTGGACGTTCATTATATGAAGTTCAGCATATACTTGGTCATTCAGATCCTAAGGTGACGATGCGTTATGCACACTTAAATACAGAAACATTGCACGACGCCGTTGATGCCGCTTCTGACCGACTTACTGCAGCTTCGAAAGTTACGGAAATTGCACCCGAGCCACCTCAAACGGTGCTCAGACTGGTCGCCTCGGGCAAAAATTGAGGTGTCTGTGACGGAAGCCATCCTGTGTTGAAAAAGTGCCACATTTCGTCACTCCGGTGAAATTTCCCCACTACTTCGACTTCGGTTGCGGTGGTGGGGGCATTTGGGACTTTTTTTTTATTGATGTGCAAAACTGTGAAACTGGAATTCTAAAATTGTCACGTAACACTTTGACTGTTTTTTTTTTGCGCTAAGCGGAAGTTAGCTAGCGATCGTTCTGTATGTCAAAAATTAGCCAAATATAGTCATTAGCAAAACCATGATGATATACAGGGTAATATTAACCTAAATTTACTGCTTGTTTGTGGGGCAGGTTTAAGGCTCATTGCTGCCATTTATATTCTATTTTAAATTTAACTTCCTAGATATTAAGTGCAAGTTGTTTTAATCCGTTTGGGATAAGTTCTGCATCAATAAAATCTTGTAAGCAGAGTAAAGTAGTTGGCTATAATTAGTGAGAAACGAATGAAGGTTAACTGTTTAAGCAACTTGATACTAATTGAGCCTCCCAGAAAACTAAAGTCACACTAACTTAAATGCGACCAAACCAGAAATAAATGATCGCTCAAATATCTAAATCATTGCTCTAGTATTCGTCCTTTATTTTACAAAAACATTTGTAATTGCTTCCTAAGTTAATTTGCCATAAATTAAGCTACACTTAATATCTATTTATTAAATTGGTAATACCCTATTGTTTCTAAAAATAAAAAAAATCCTATTTATATTTTCCTTTTTAATTTTATTTATGTCATCAATTACATTGGGAGCGAATCCATCAATTCGTTTTGATCATATAAACACCGGCGGTGGTAGTGTACTTAGTATTTTAAATGACCGTACAGGTTTTTTGTGGTTTGGTACGTTTTTAGGACTTGTTAGATATGACGGGTATGACTTCAAAGTCTTTAATCATACCTCTAATAATCCAACTTCACTTTCCGATAATTCAGTTAAGGTTATGATTGAGGATAGCCAAGGTAATATTTGGATCGGTACGGAAGGTGGGCTTAACTTCTTCAATACAAAAACAGAGAAATTTACCGTTTATCGCCATCAAGCTAATAATCCAAAGAGTTTGAGCCATGACTCTGTTACTAGCATAGTAGAGGATAAACAAGGCCACTTTTGGGTAAGCACGAATGGGGGGGGGCTTAACTATTTAAATCTAAAAACACAGGAGTTTACTCACTACCGCCATCAAAACAATGACTCTAATACGTTGAGTCATGATGCTGTTTGGAGCATGACTGAAGATTACAGAGGTCACCTTTGGCTCGGTACATGGGGGGGTGGACTTAATCATTTCAATCCAAAAACTGAGACATTTGTCCATTATCGTCATCGGACTAACGACCCTAATAGTTTAAGTGACGACATTGTCAGAAATATTTTCGTGGACAGCCAAAACAATCTTTGGGTTGGTTCTGGTGGAGGCGGAGGGCTTAGTTTTTTCGATCGAAAAACGGAGGAATTCACCACTTATCGCCATCAGGCTAATAATCCAAACAGCTTAAGTGATAACTTTATTACAAATATATTTGAGGATAGTCATAACAAACTTTGGGTTGGTACTTGGGATGGTGGTCTTAATTTATTTGATCCTGAAACCGAGAAATTCTCTCATTATCGTCATCAAGACAATGACCCTAGCAGTTTGAGCCATAATACTGTTAGGAGTATTTCTGAAGATAACCAAGGTAACCTTTTGGTTGGCACAGATGATGGTAAAATCAATTATTTTAATCCAAAAACCACTCAATTTACTTATTACAAAATTCCAAATGATTCTAAAACTTTTTATGGAAACAGTATTGCTGAGGATAAATATGGAAACCTTTGGTTAGGTACATCAGGTAATGGAATTAATTTGTTTAACTCCCAAACCCAACAATCTACAAATTATAGTCACAATGCAAATGATCCTTTTAGTCTAAGTGGCAACTATATATTGAGCATTTATGAAGATAAGCAAGGTCGAATTTGGGTTGGCACATGGGGAGGAGGACTTAATCTGTTTGACCAAAAAACAAAAAACTTTATCAATTATCGACATCAGGGCAATGTTCCTATCAGGAGTGTTTTTGAAGATAGCCAGAGTAATCTCTGGGTTGGTACTGATAGCGGACTTGATCTTTTCAATCCCAAAAGCGGTAAATTTACTCATTATCACCAAGAAAATAGTGACTCCAATATGGCTAATAATCTGAATTCAGATACTGTTATAAGTATTACCGAGGATAGAGAAGGCAACATTTGGTTCGGTAAATGGGGAGGAGGACTTAATAAATATTCACCTCAAACCAAACAATTTACTAGTTACCGTCATCAACTTGATAATCCCAACAGCTTAAGTGGTGATTTCATTTGGAATGTTTTTGAAGACAGCCAAGAGAACATCTGGGTTGGTACATACGGAGGTGGACTTAATCTTTTTGATAAAAAGACCAAAAAATTCAAACGTTTTGATGAAAAGCATGGTCTACCTTTTGATAGGATTACTAGTATTGAGGAAGATGACGTTGGACACATATGGGTAAACGGTGGTGGAGCATTATCTCGCTTTGATGCTACCATGGACTCCTTTAAAAACTATTATTTGAGTTATATTGGAACTTCTCTAAAAAGTGAAACTGGAGAGTTTATTGTAGGGAGTCGTAATGGTTTTTATCGTTTTTATCCTGAGAATATAATTGATGAGGTTACCACTCCTCCTAAAGTTGTGATTACTGATATGTTGCTGTTAAATAAATCAGTGCCCATAGTTCCAATTGATAATTTAGAATTCCTTGAAACTCCATTAATTAACACCTCCATTTTTGATAAAATTGATTTTCACCTAAATCAGGTGATCCATGAAACTAAAACCATAACATTGACACATTTAGATAATATCATTGCATTTGAGTTTTCAACGTTACATTTTGCTAACCCTAAGAGGAACCAATTTGCATATCAATTAGTAGGTTGGGATAAAAATTGGGTAAGCACAGACTATAAAAATAGAAGAGCTACCTATACTAACCTCCCTTATGGGGATTATATTTTTAGAGTGAAAGCCAGTGATAATGTAGGTTACTGGAATGAGGCAGGAACCTCTCTAAAAATTATTGTATTACCCCCACCATGGAAAACATGGTGGGCGTATACTTTATATGGGATGTTTTTATTGAGCTTAGTTTTAGCATTCATACACTCACAAAGAAAGAAGGTGATTTTTGAACGAAACGTCAATGCACAATTAGAAAATAAAGTAGTCGAGCGTACCTTGCAATTACAAAGCAAGACCGAAGAATTACAAAAGTCCAATACTATGTTAGAGAAGGTGAGTTTAACAGATCAATTGACGGGGCTTAAAAATCGACGATTCTTGCTCAATAATATTGAAAATGATATTGCGTTAGTACTTCGAAAATATAAGAGTAGCCATGAAAGTAAAAGCAAGGATAAGCCAGAGTCCTCAGATCTTATTTTCTTTCTTATCGACCTAGACCATTTTAAGATGGTCAATGATATTCACGGTCATACAGCGGGTGATGCTGTACTAATTCAAATTAAGGTTATCCTTGAACAGGTATTTCGCGAAACAGATTATTTAGTCCGTTGGGGTGGAGAAGAGTTTTTGGTTATTGCCCGCTTTACCGAACGTAGCAATGCCCCAGAATTAGCAGAGAGATTGAGGGAAACAGTAGAAAACTATGAATTTTCTATTGGTAAAGATGGTGCCGGAGAAGACAATATACTTAAAAAAACTTGTTCTATTGGTTTTGCTTGCTACCCATTCTCTACCCAAGATACCGAAGCGTTAACATGGAATCAGGTGATAGACGTTGCCGATCATTGTATGTACGCTGCCAAAAAATCAAGTCGAAATGCATGGGTTGGTCTATACGCTAAGACTAATGAGCATGACGAGGGTTTATTTACTGAGGTAATTGAAAAAACACAATCACTCATCCAATCAGATGAATTAAAAGTGCTATCTTCTATAGCTGAAATTGATCAAGTTATTTGGATGGTTGGTGAGTGAATTTCAGTCCAAGAAATGAAAAAATTTTCTAGTTATCCATCTAAATAATATAATAAGATTCATGTTCGCAATGTCGGAAGAACCGTTGCTTTGGTTTAAGCCTCCATGACCACTTTGGTGGCATTTTTGCCAGTCAGGTTATTCGACTCATTGGTAAAATTTATAGTCAAACAATACATTTTTATATCTATGCCTAACGTCCGGTTTCGTATCTAAGTGAACATAAACTGGTCAAATTTTGAGGGGTAATTTAGGTCAGCAGTGAGGTAATAGTGACGTTTACAGAAATTCAGGTTTTCAGTTCTGCCACCCCGCCCACCCTGTCACATTTAGCAGAAACTTTTCGGTAAAAGTTCGGTGTTCGGTTTGGTTATCCCCATAAAAATCTTAAACTTAGTGTATTGCGTTCGGTTAATTTCGCCACCCAAGTTCGGTAGGGTTTCGGTTTCAGCCAAACGTAAAATATGGAATTGTAAAAAGTGAATGTTTTCTTCGGGTTAGAAGGTAAATTTCAATGATTCTGTTTGTCTCATAATCGACAGGTCCCCTGTTCAAGTCAGGGAGGGGCCACCACTATCTTTACTAAAGCCCTTTAATTCCGTGGCTTACAGAGCTTAGTGTTAACTTTTTTACACCTTTTTTTACACCCTT
>Ga0105359_10005368_pt1 | contig 10027 bp, 8 predicted proteins | sample GOMGulsemesocosm_6_FD_83659 | JGI IMG/M metagenome (GOLD analysis project Ga0105359, IMG submission 83659) | Methane-oxidizing microbial communities from mesocosms in the Gulf of Mexico - GOM8C Gulf of Mexico | ecosystem: Environmental > Aquatic > Marine > Cold seeps | place: Gulf of Mexico... | reverse complement strand
TGGTGATAAAAAATATCGTTTTGAAGTCACTGAAGATGAAACTCATGCCAAAAATACTTTGAATATGCTTGATAATCTAATCGTAGAAACGAGTAACTTAAGCGGCCAGAAAACAGTAACAGAAGGAATTGTTGATGATGGCAAGTTACTTTCATCCGAGCAAAGTACTCAAGACTACAACTATAATGAACAACTTATATCAAGTAGCGTAAATAATTTTAAAGAGGCCAATGAGATTGCCATTAGTACGGAGTCATTGAAAAAAATATTAGATGAAGTGCTAGATATTGATAAATAATAAGTACTGCTTATCAAATATTCCCCCTCAGTTTTCCAAGGTTACGAGCTGTCACGTCTTGGGTTTACATAGTAAGGTACTGGCATGTTGATAGGCGAAACGATGGGACTAGCCGTTTTAGGCTTTATGCATGCGCTAATATTTTCATGGAAAACTTAGGAGAGATAAGCAATTTCTGATCAGCAAGTGCATTAATTGGATTTTTGACAATGCTTCATTTCAATAATCTAATGCAACACGTATTATATATACTGTAAATCCTGTCCATCAATTCCCCCTTTAGGTTCTTTGTACAATAATGAAATCAATCACTTCAAGTTTATTCGGAAAGCTATTCGGCAATTCGACTGAAATTATTATCCAAAATAGTGCTATTACCATTCAAATAGGGAAAACCTGTGAGGAGGTGAGTTGGTTGCAACTTGATAAGCCACCTGTTTTTGAAGCGGGTCTGTTTGGACAAACAATGACTTTTAGTTCGACAGAGAAAAACTACCGCTTTAGTAAATTGGCTTATAGTTGTGCCAAAAACGTCCAACCTAAATGTGAACAGTTGTGGGTAGAAACTCATAAAAACAAGTTGGCGAAACTACTGTCAAAAGTAGACAAATTTATTAAGAGCAGGTATCTACGTGAGTCGACTAGCAAACAGATTAAACAGGCTATCAATCGAGAATATAAACGTTGGTTTCCTTGGAGTGAAGAGGCAATTTTAAACACTGATATTGTTCAACTACTCGATAAACTATCATATTATCAGCATTGGCAAGAGGCTGATATTAAAGTCTGTCGTGAGTCTTATATCACTAAACAGCTCACTATTTTCACTTCGTTTTTTGATTCGGTAGAGAGCAAGCCGTTAACTGAAAAACAGCGCAGAGCCTGTGTCATTGATGATGATAATAACCTGCTATTAGCGGGAGCGGGCACCGGTAAAACCAGTGTGATGGTGGGGCGTGCGGGTTATTTGTTAAATAGCGCTCAAGCAACACATGAGAATATTCTTTTATTAGCCTACGGTAGAAAAGCGGCTAATGAGATGGATGAGAGAATTAAACAGAAATTAGGCACAGATAAAATCAGTGCAAGTACCTTTCACAAACTTGGCCTGAGCATTATCGCAAAGGTTGAAGGGGCAAAACCTAACATTTCGCTGTTTGCTGAAGATGAAAAAGCCAAGTCAAAATGGGTGCAAGCCTGTTTTGAACAATTAATTACAACACACGATCAATACCGCCATCTTGTTTTAGAATATTTCAGTCAATATTATTATGTAGAAAAAAGCCATTTTGAATTTGAAAGCCTCGGTGATTATTACCAATACCTAACCGATAACGATATTCGCACTTTAAAAGGTGAACAGGTCAAAAGTTTTGCTGAGTTATATATTGCGAATTGGCTATTCAAGCACGGTGTTGAATATCAATATGAAGCTAATTATGCAGTCGATGTGAAAACTGTCGCACGAAAGCAGTATCAACCAGACTTCTTTTTACCTGAATTGAATATCTATATTGAATATTATGGCATTGATGAGAATGGTGATACAGCACCGTATATTGATAGAGAGGATTACCACGCATCGATGCACTGGAAAGCCCAAACGCATCAACACAATAATACCCGCTGTATAAACCTGAGTTATGCATTGCACAAATCTGGCACGTTGCTATCAAGCTTGGAACAGTCTTTATCCACATTTTCCGTTGACTATCACATGCTACCCGATGAAGTGATGTTAGCAAACCTCAAGGAGAGTGGGCGCATTACACAGCTTGCCGAGATCTTTACTAAATTAGTGGGGTTAGTGAAAGCAGCTTGTTTAGATGAAGACTCACAACAGCAGTTGATAGCAAACTCGCTTGATGCCACGCAAATGAGTAAAGCCTTTGAGTTACTTGAGCCGATTTTATCTCATTACCAAGTACTGCTAACAAGCCGTGACGAGATTGATTTTGAAGATATGATAAGCAAAGCGTTAACTTATATAGAGAGTGGTCAATTTAACTCACCGTGGCGCTATATTATGGTGGATGAGTTTCAAGACATCTCAGAGTCTCGTGCACGATTAGTAAAAGCACTGCGTGATAACCATAAAGGTTGCTCGGTGTTTGCGGTGGGTGATGACTGGCAAGCAATCTACCGTTTTAGTGGCGCAGATGTTTCGCTAACCACAAATTTCGAATCCTATTTTGGTACAACCACTAAATCAACATTAGATAAAACCTTTCGTTTTAATAACCGTATTGGTGATGTTGCCAGCGAGTTTATTTGTAAAAATCCATCACAAATAACCAAAACAATTCACTCTGTCAAACAAGTTGATAAACCAGCTGTCTCTATTTTGCGCAAGAGTGTGCTGGCTTCAACAGCTCAGAAAAATGAGCTGATTGATGAGGTCAATAATGGTGGCGTTGATGATGTGTTAAAGGCTATCTCTAATCGGGTGAATAAACCTGTTACTGTGTACCTATTAGCGCGTAATTGGTTTCAATTACCCAACAAAACGGCCGTTGCACAGCTAAATAGACAATATGCTTTGCTTAATATTGAAACGCAATCTTTCCATGCATCAAAAGGCAAAGAGGCTGATTTTGTGGTCGTTGTTGGGTTGAAATCGGGTAAACATGGCTTTCCTTCTAACAAAGCAAGCCCTGCAATTATCGAAGCTTTGCTGGCTAAACAAGAGCCCTTTGAACATGCAGAACAGCGACGTCTTTTTTATGTTGCATTAACAAGGGCTAAGCAGCGTGTTTATCTGATTGCCGATATGATAGATAGCAGTGATTTTGTAAAGCAGTTAATAGAAGATTACGATGTGGAGCTTAATGAGTTTGCCATCTCCGTTAAGCAAACCTTTGTAGATAAAATAAAATGTTTGATTTGCGAAACGGGGACATTAAAACCACGTAAAGGTCGCTTTGGCCTGTTTTACTCTTGCTCCCATTTTCCTCGCTGCGATCACAAAGAGCGAGGCTGTGTTAAGTGTGACAGTATCATGACTAAAACTAAACATAGTGGCTTTAAAAGCTGTTTAAATCCTAACTGTAATGAAATTGTGCCTACTTGTAATAAGTGTGGTGCAGAAATGGTATTAAGAAAAAGCCAAAAGGGCGAGTTTTGGGGGTGTAGAAACTTCAAAGGCAATGAAATAATGAGTTGTAAAAATGCGATTGATACAACAAAAATGCAATGGCCAAGCTGATGTTAACGAGCTCTATTTATCCCGATTGTTATATAGCAAGATCACAAAGTTAATGATTAGCAAAGCTGTGAGCTAATATACTGTTTGAAAGGGCTACTATTTATAATATGACAATTACAAATAGTAATTCCAACAGAGGGATGCAAATTATGTCAGCGAAAAAACATAAACGTAAAGCCACGATCCACAATCATCACAGCAAAAATAAGCGAGCCTCTTCCACATTGTTAAGTCGCTACCCGCGGTTATTTTTATCCCTAGGATTGTTACTGGTGCTGGTGGCTATTCTATTACTTACCATTGGTTATATCAGTGATGCCAGAGTCGGGTTATCGATGATTTCACTGTTTAGCGGTGTTGTGATGAGCATTTTTGCCAATGCTGCCTTACCCAAACATTAACTGGTACTTAATCGTGGACTCCCGAAGATTTTGATGGCGTCTCGAAAAAGCGTCACTTATATCTTGATAGCAAAAATTATGCCCTGGAAATTAACTACAGCTTTATTCCGCCCTCTATTTTTGGTAATTAAATTACAGTGTTTGTGGTTTGTTAGTGAATAACATTTAAAATATTGCTTTATTTGTAATAAAATTACCGAATTAGTTTGACCTTTGTCACATAAAAAACCATAATCAAACCTAGGTCACACAATTAATATAAATCACATAAATAAGAGAATAAATATATGAGCAACATTTTCGCAACAGCAAACACTTTAGCTTCTGGTCCAATCAACACTGCACTACCAGCAACAAAAGATATTCTATTTTTTGCAGCAATGACAGTTACTATGAGTGCGTTAGCTCTTTCTATAGTATCTGTATTAGCTTAATTTATAGATAATAATAACGAGCAACAATCAGCAAAGTTAATTGCTTTTTGGTAAGTAAAAAAGAGTAAAACCATAGCGATATAAGCTATGAGAGGAATTTAATAAATTCCGACCAATACAGAGCTGTCACTTAAGTCGTTTACGATAAGGGAAAAGTGACTCCTCTGATAAAATCATTTATTAGAAAATATAATGAATACGAATTACAAATGAATAAGCTATAACGCAAAGCTAATCATTAAAAACCACAGAGATCACCCTCAAAACTAATGCCTCATCAACTTAAATCAAAACAATTAGCAATCTTAGCCATTATTATCTTGAATAAGATGCTCTCAGCCCAAATTTGAATTCAATACAAAACTAAATACTAAGGTATTTAACTGCAATATCGAGATCTAGTGCATCTAATACTGACTGTGTACTTGCTTGATGAGAGATTTGCCCGGTTTTAAGTTCAACTAAGGCAACGGCTGAAATCTGAGCAACATTTTTACCGGCCATCTGCATCTGAATAATTGCAACTTGTAGTGCAGGAAGGCTTGGATTAAAGGCTGCATTTTCAGCATAAGCACCCGTGTAAATGACGTTATCATCAAGCTTTATGGCAACACCGCCATAATTTCCCGAGTAGGGGGCGTGGCTGATATTAAGTGCTTCAACTGCTTTATTGAGCAATCGATCATCACTGTTAATGTGGTGCGCTAATGGTTTGTCGTCCATTAACAACGTGTCGATGTTAAGGTCATTAGGGCCAAACGATTCAGGTAGGTAAGCTTGTAGTGATTTTGCTTCTCGTTCAGGTAGCTGCACCATCAGTGTTTGTGCAGTATTTAATTCATTCATAAACTGACGACAATGTCCGCAGGGACTGTAGTTGATGGTGATATCTTGAATACCTGCCTCACCTTTCATCCAGGCATGACTAATAGCAGATTGCTCTGCGTGTACAGACTGTCCAAGTGGGCTGTTTGCAAATTCAATATTAGCCCCAAAATATAAACGTCCAGAAAGTCCACGTACAATTGCACCCACACAAAAATTGGAGATAGGGCTGATCGAGTAACTCGCCGCCAACGGTAATAGCGCTAGGCGTAGTTGTTTATCACTAAGGTTGGCCTGACTCATCAACTTTTCAAACTGCAACGCTGAAATAGTGGCAGAGAAGCTGTCAGATTCCACAATAGGCTTAAGGTAACCAGCAAGGTTTTCAGGCAGTGTTTGTAATGCTTTTTGTAACTGTTTATTTTCCATAATGCCTCTACTTTTTGTATTCGTTAATTTACTTCTTTTTTTACTTCACTATTTCGTAAACCTGTTTCACTGAGTTTATGTAATAATTCGCCACCATAGGACATTAAAAATCCAAACAGTGAGCCGATAAACAGGCCAATTAATGCAGAGCTCCACTCTCCATTTGCTGAAAAGATAGCAGCTGCGCCTAAAAAAGTGCCCGGAATAAATTTAAACAGATTAAATTTGGCTTGTATACACATGCAAAATGCAACAAGTGCAGTGGTTGCATAGGAGGCAAAATCAGCCTCAACATAAGTCGAAACAATAATGATGAGTATTGCCCAAATTGCCCCACTAAAATTGGTTAAGCAAACTTGAGTTAGCCCCTTCAAACCTTTATCCGTTGAAGCAAAATAACTGGTTGCACCTAAAAAGGCTATCCAACTTGCGATATCAAATAGGTTAGTCAACCAAACTAATAAACCTGAAATAATGCCGGTGCTGATTGATAGTGCTAATAATAGGCTCATAGGAAACTCTTGAGGTGTTTGTGCAGAAAGAATTGTTGCTCTAGTATCGAGTAGAGCAACAATTTATATCAAATATCTTCGGCGCGAATCTGACGATATACATCTGGTGTTGCTACATAAGCTTCACTGCCAACATAAATCGCGTCAAGTAGCGCATCAGCAGCTTCTTGCCATTGTATTTCATTGCGCGCATGAATAACGGCTAATGGTTTTTGCTCATTGGCGGTTTCACCTAGACGAATGAAGTGCTCAAAACCAACCGCATAATCAATTTCATCGGTTGATACTCGGCGACCACCTCCCATGCTCACCACTGCCATACCAATTGCACGTGTATCCATTGAAGAAACAATGCCACTATTATTGGCATAAACCGCTTTAACGACAGGGGCTTTTTCTAAATAATTTTCATAGTTTTTTATAAAGTCTTTTGGTCCACCAAGGCCGGCAATCATTTTGCCAAAACATGCCGCAGCGCTACCGTTATCTAATACTGTTTGTAGTCTTTCTCGTGCATCATCACTGTTTGCTGCTAAGTTACCTAACACCAGCATTTCTGCACACAGTGCCATGGTGATTTTAAATAAACGCGGGTTTCTATATTCGCCGGTTAAAAACTGTACCGCTTCGCGTACTTCTAAGGCATTACCCGCAGAAGAAGCTAATACTTGGTTCATATCGGTTAGAATGGCGGTAGTTTTTGTACCCGCACCATTGGCAACCCCAACAATCGATTTCGCGAGTTCTTCTGACGCTTCAAAGGTTGGCATAAATGCACCTGAGCCAACTTTCACATCCATTACTAATGATTCAAGGCCCGCTGCTAGTTTCTTAGAAAGAATAGAGGAGGTGATCAAAGAGATGCTATCAACGGTTGCAGTGATATCACGTGTTGCATAAACACGTTTATCGGCAGGGGCTAAATCACCAGTCTGACCAATTATGGCAACACCAGCATCTTTGGTGATGTCACCAAAAACCGTGTTATCTGGAGTAATATTATAACCGGGAATCGATTCAAGCTTGTCTAACGTACCACCCGTATGACCAAGGCCACGACCAGATATCATTGGTACAAAACCACCACAAGCGGCCACCATTGGGCCTAACATTAAAGAGGTTACATCACCTACACCACCCGTTGAGTGTTTATCTACAATTGGACCATCAAAATTAATATGATCCCAGTTAATCACCATACCTGAATCACGCATTGCACAGGTTAGCGCGATACGCTCTGGCATGGTCATTTCATTAAAAAATACGGTCATTGCAAAAGCACCAATCTGGCTTTCAGAGATAGTGTCTTTGGCAACACCTTGGATAAAAAAGTTGATTTCGTCACTACTTAGTTCTTGGCCGTCACGTTTCTTACGAATAATCTCTTGCGCTAAAAACATCTCTATCTCCAAACTGTTTAAATAAATGCAATTGCAGAATGTTAATGATCCCCTCTTGCACAAGGGGGGAGGTAGCTAATTAATAAGCAGAGGCATCTGCTTTTTCAGCGCTTACTTCTAAGGTGTTTAACAGGTTCGTTAACAGGCTAGAGGCACCAAAACGGTAATGTTTGTTGTCTGCCCACTCCGCACCTAAAATTCGGTCTGCCATCGCAAGGTAAGATGCCGCATCTTCACTTGTTTTAACGCCACCTGCAGGTTTAAACCCTACTGTTTTGGTTACGCCCATATCACGAATCACTGTTAACATGATCTCAGCGGCTTCTGGTGTTGCATTAACTGCTACTTTACCCGTTGATGTTTTAATAAAATCAGCACCCGCTTTAATACAAAGCTCTGAAGCACGTTTTATTAATGCTGGATCTTTTAATTCACCAGTTTCAATAATTACTTTAAGTAATGTTTCACCACAGGCCGCTTTACATTGTTTCACTAATTCAAAACCCACTTCTTCGTTACCTGCAATTAAAGCGCGGTATGGAAATACAACATCAACTTCGTCAGCGCCGTAAGCAATCGCAGCTTTTGTTTCTGCAACTGCAATATCAATATCATCATTACCGTGAGGGAAGTTAGTTACCGTTGCTATTTGCACTTGTGATGCGCCAATTTCAGCCAGTGTTTTTTTAGCGATAGGCACGAAACGTGGGTAGATACACACAGCTGCAGTTGTACCAACGGATGTTTTAGCGTTGCGACACAGTTCGATAACCTTTTGCTCTGTATCGTTATCATTGAGTGTTGTTAAATCCATAAGTTTAAGTGCGCGTAAAGCAGCTATTTTCAGATCAGACATGATTGGCTCCAGTTTCTATTTAGCTAGTTGATGATTTATATAGAATAGATAATGTAGGGAATATTACGCCGGCAGAATTCAATGATATATAGGCTTTTGTAAAAGCATTGTTGCTGTAGAGAAAAAGTGTGAGCTAGTAATTTGTCATGTAGCAAAAATGAAGACTCAAATTACACTGTGAGCCTGTGTTAATTATTATTTACTTTCAAGTGAGGGCGCTAAAGCAACATCCCAGTAAGCAGGGCTTCCGATAGCCTCTTTTAAAAAGGCGATAACCACATTGAGCCTTTTAGGAAGATGTTTTTTACGTGGGTAAACAGCGTAAACAGGCATCTCATAGCTAGCTTTCCAGTTCGGAATCAATTGCTTTAATTTGCCCGTTTCAAGCTCGTCGGATAATAAGTAGGTAGCAATATAACCGATACCGTGACCTGCAATGACTGCATCTCTAACCGCTTCAGAAAGGTCAACGCGAAAATTTCCTGTCACCTGCACATCTAATTTTTCAGCATTTTTAGAGAATGGCCAGTGACTATAATCCCGTGAATTGCTGTGGTAAGTCACGCAGTTGTGGTTCAATAAATCCTCGGGATGGGCAATGGCAGGGTGTTTATCAAGGTAGTTGGCAGAGGCTGCTAATACAAAGTGGCCATCGGCAACCCGTTGCGCGGTATAACCCTCATTGATATTTTCATGGGTGGTTATCCATAGGTGAATATCTTCATCTAACATATCAATCTTTCGGTCTGTCAGGGTTATCTCAAAATTAATGTCAGGGTATTGTTCCTGCAATTTATCTAAAACAGGGATCACATGTAAAATGCCAAAAGAACGAGATAACGCCAAGCGAATGGTACCCGACATCTGCTCTGTTGCATCCATCATAGCCGCTTCAGCATTTTTCATGGATGCGTGTAACTGTGCGCAATAGGTTGCGTATTCTATGCCTGCATCGGTTAATGCTAAATTTCGTGTGGTTCTTTGCACCAGTTGAACCTGTAATTCAGATTCTAACTGGGTCAGTTGTTTACTTACGTAAGAGGTCGATACATTGAGCCGTTGTGCTGCTTTGGTAAAACTGCCGCTCACTTTTAAAGTATGTAAAATAAGCATTTGATTTGCGCGACTTTGCATATCCAGTGTCCCCAAAGGCTAAAAATGTTACAGGCTAAATAGTAATATTACAAAATAACTAAACACTACGCTAGTTCATATCGTTTCCACAGGGAAATAATTATTTTTAGTATTTTAACTGCTCACGCATATATTTAATGTACTTGAGAACTTGTTGATTTGCTTGTTGTCTATTGTTTTTTAAAACAATCAAAGCGAAAAAGGGATTTAATAATGGCAAATACATTTGCATTAATTTTGGTCATTTTAACGTTTAGCACCGGTATTATTTGGGTTATTGATAAAATAAAATGGGCCCCTGCGCGTAATAGGATACGTCAACAAGCGCAATCTCAGACTAATGAAACACTTGATGAAAAGACGCTGCGTAATATTCACCCTGAGAATGTAATAATAGAAAATGCACGTTCATTGTTTCCGGTGATCGCAGTGGTCTTTGTATTGCGCTCTTTTTTATATGAACCTTTCCAGATCCCCTCTGGCTCTATGATGCCAACACTGTTGGTTGGTGATTTTATCCTAGTAGAAAAGTA
>Ga0105359_10005361_pt1 | contig 10032 bp, 6 predicted proteins | sample GOMGulsemesocosm_6_FD_83659 | JGI IMG/M metagenome (GOLD analysis project Ga0105359, IMG submission 83659) | Methane-oxidizing microbial communities from mesocosms in the Gulf of Mexico - GOM8C Gulf of Mexico | ecosystem: Environmental > Aquatic > Marine > Cold seeps | place: Gulf of Mexico... | reverse complement strand
TTACATATAAGCCATGAAGTTAACTTAGTTGAAGGAATGAATGTCATTACTTTACAAGTACAAGATGAGTCAGGTGAAACAACAAGTAAAACAATTAAAGTAAACCGAAGCATTCCACACCATTTAGAGAATAGCGAACGTTTAATCATGGCATTGTTTCCTTTTGCTTGTGATCAAAATACCGGAACTGAATGTAAGAATATTTCACAAAATCATCAAATGATGGATAAACAAGTTAGAGAACGTAAACGCTTTCAACTTGTCGAAAGAGCCACATTAGCGAGTCAACTTGACTCATTAAAAATTTGTGAACTGATGGTTACCGACAAATGTGCTTGGCAAGCCGCACAGTTAGTAAAAACACAGAGTATGTTGGTTGGAGAAATGATAGTTAGAAAGTCATCTAATAATAAAACTGAAGAAGTATATGCTCGTATTATCGATGCGGATAATGGCAGCATACTTATCTCATTTGATGCTTACCTTGAAAATTCAGATGAAGAATCTATTAACACCCAGCTTTCTGTGAAATTACATGAACGTTTCCCATTACTGAGCACAGAGTCACTAGAAATTAGTGGTGATGAAGTAAACGCTACTTTCGATTCACATTTCCACTTTTGGAAAAATATGCCAGTAAAGTTATTTAGTGATGAAAAAGTTTGTGCTCAAGGTTTAGTCGTAAAACAAGAAGTAGGGCAAGGCAACACAACTCAAGTTGAATTAAATGAGCGTTGTAAAGTTAAAGGTAAAATGCGTTTGGTTACATTGTAATGTATCGCATCGGTGTTTTTTAATAAAAATATAACTATTCAATCACTTTATATGACGAGTGCTTAAAACTACTGACAGCCTTTTTACTAAGCTTAACTGATTTTGTTTATACATGAAGTCGTTTGTATTGATAATCAAACGGGAATTGATAGTCAGTGAGATTCAGTGGATAATTATTAAGTTGTTTGTCGAAAACAATGAAGATTTCCAAAAAATAAGTTTGTTATATTATTTACGGAGTATAAATAGTGCTCTAATATTACTAATGATTTTAGTTTAAAAGGTTGTTATTCATGATGTATAAGATTATTTTTTTTACTTTATTATTTACCAGTTTTATATCTAATAATATATACGCTGAAGAAAATGGAACGCTTACTCAAGTAATTCATCAATTTAAAAAAGATGCCAGTGAGTTTAATGTTTTATTAGCGATAGAAACTAAATTAGAACAACAATTGCAGGCACTTCAGTTACAGATCACATCGACAGAAACAATTCTGGCCCAATTAGTTCGTAAACAAAACAGGTTAGATAAAAAATTAGATAATGACCCCAGTGAACTCGATTTAGAATTCTTAAAGTTGGATGAAGCTGTAATCAATTCTGACTTAACCAATAATCGATTTAAATTAAATGAATATAAAAATGGTCTCAAAAATACTAGTGAACAACTTACTAATTTAGCCACCAATCTTAACCAATTAAAAAGAAATCAAATAAACAAGAGAAAAAATATAAAACTGTTAATTACAGACAAAAACACCTCTCTTGAGAGCGTCAATCGCAGTATTAGCTATCCTTGCGAGACTATTTCATTAATTGAACAGTGTAAAAGTGAAGCGAAGAAGATATTACTTAGAGAAATTTCTGAAAAATTTTCAGGCTTGGAGCTTCAATCGATAACAGAATTAGAAAATTATTTATTAATTAAAGACGAAGTTAAAACTGAAACTAAAGTAACATTTAGTAGCGTTGATATTACTGAACAAGAGATGATCAGTGTAGCCGGAAAAAATCATCTTAAGTTAACATTAGTAGCTGAATTTAAAAAAGTGCTTACAGCCCAAGATATTACTTTACTGCATGTAAAAGTAGACACAGCATTAGATAAATATTTACAAGAGAGTACACAATCCTTTAATGGAAATATCAATCATTAATGCTAGGTTATTTCAACAGATGTCCATTTTTAAAATATTTGTTTTAGCTAAACAGATACAATATTAATTATTTTATAAGCGTATAGAATGGCAAGAAGATGTAGAGCTTTCTTATTTGACTGTTTTTAAAATCAAAACAGCTTCTGCTACCTCGAAATTAGTTTTTTTCATCTTTGTCTTTTTCATGACTAAGCCACGTGTTTTGGTTACCGCTTGTTTAGTACTGTTTTGCAAACGATAATAAGTGCCGTCGTACTGAGTATTTGGTATCAAATCTAATGATTTGGTTGTTGAAGCAATGAGTTGTAGGCTTTCTTGTCCAAAAGGTGGTTTTACCTCAAACTCTCCCAACAATACCCAGCGATTGACTTCGTCATAGCCTAAATATTGAATAAACCTTTCATTAGTTGAACTATTGTTAAGTTCGAGTAAGTAACTTATTTTACCTTTTTCATTATCCATATGGCCTGTAATATAAAAATAACTAGGTTTATTCACTTTTACCATTAAACTCACAGATTCAGAATTATTAAAGAGTAAATTTCGACTGCCTTTATTTGATGTGATTTTTACTTTGAAATCTTGATTAATTATTTTTCCATTTAAAAGCATTTGTTCAAAATTGGAATTTTGTGGCGTATATTCATCAACATTAAATAACGTCTTATCTAAATTTACTACTGCTGCATTAATGACTTCGCCTTTTTTATTTATTAACTGACTTTCAATTTGTAAAATGGATTTATTTATTCGGTATTTTCCAATAAGCGTATAAAGTGCATCACTCTCATTATTAGTTGAGTATACCTTTGAACTTAGTTGTGTCAGTAAAGCACTTGAAAAAGGGGTTATGTCGTAGGAAAGGTAGGGGAGAAATGGTTTTATTAAAATGTTTCTTTGAGTAATGTTTTTTGTCAATAATAACGTCGCCATAGATAAACTATCTGCTGTTTTTTCTAAATTGCTTAATTCTTCTTTAATTGTAACCGTAATTGTAGGGCTAGCTGGGATAATAGCCTCAGGTGATAACATTTTTAATACTAAAGTTAATTGCTGTACTTCGTGTATCAATCTTAATAACGTCGTTAACTCATCATACTTGGTATGGGCTGAGCTAATATTTTTAGTTTTATGCCATGTATTATCTATAATTTTTTGTTTTTCTTGAATTGCTGAAATATACAAAGAGCTGCTTTGATGTGTTTTAAGAGAGGAGTCACATTGAAAATACTCAGATTTTTTATAACAGTCTGTTTTATGACCTAATATAGGCAAAGATGATGAAAGGGTACTTTTAGCCGAAAACATGTCAATGCCAGTGTTGGTTTGGTAGCTTTCACTTACACTTTCAACATTCACGTAAATATTTTGCTGTAGATCAGCAATTGCTTGCTCTTTTGCTGCGATCTGGTTTTTATGTATTGCTTGGCCATAAAAATCAGCAGAAAAACATAGACCAGAAAAGGTACAAAGGGAAATCAAACAAAAAAGTTTATACATAATTTTCTCGTTTTACTAATTTATGGCAAATAATCGTAGGTGAACGTTCATTTATAAAATGACACTAAATATCTTTAGCTAAACGAAATCCAATTTCTTGATAGGATTTATTAGCAGTACCTCTATCGCGGTTAGATACTTTTATTTCTGATGAATCAGATAACCAAGAGCCGCCCCTTACCATACGTTTATCACAGTCTCCATTGAAGTTAGGTAAACCATTAGTTAATGCTCTGCTATAACTTTTGGTGCGACAATCTTGCAGCCATTCAGCGACATTACCGTGCATATCAAATAAACCAAAGGCGTTAGGAGAATACGATTTTACTTTAGCTGTCCCTATATAACGGTTACTGCTATTTTTAAAGTAGCATTTTGACCTTTTACCACCATTGTATTTGGCATGGCTACATTTTATTTTATCACCCCAAGAGAAATTTGAAGTGGTTCCTGCACGTGCCGCGTATTCCCACTCTGACTCAGAAGGGAGTCGGAAGTTTTGACCCGTTCGATTATTTATCCAGGGAATGAATTGTTGAATAACTTTATTCCAACTGACATTGATAATAGGATGATCTTCTTTACCGAATCCTTTATCGCTTATGTTCTTATCACATTTTCCTGCATTTATGCATTGTTGATATAAAGCCCAAGTTACCTCTGTTTCCATTAACATAAATGATTTAATAGCAACTTTGTGTCTGGGTTTTTGGGAAGTCCTACTATTACTGCCCATCATAAAAATACCCTGTGGTATGGTTTTCATCAGGAAAGAGACATCATTTATAGTGATTTTATTTTTCTCTGCAGTCTTTGTTATTGTTTTTGTTTCAATTATTGCTTCTGTTTCTTTCGCTAGGGTAAAGTAGAAATTTTCTTTTGTTTTTAAATTAATTTGTTTCTCTACACTTTCATAACCTTTAGCGGTTATTTTTATTTTATATGTTTTTTTAGGAAGAGAGATACCATAATCATAAGTGAAATTTTCATCGATGAATTCTATGTTTGCATTGACTGGATTTGTATCAATAAAAAGTGCTTTATTTGTACTTTGTTGTTGGGTTAGTGTGGTTAATCTATCTATTGCTATTTGGGTAAAAACACCTTGGCTAAATTTATTGATAAAAGCATTGAGTTCAGCAGGATCAGTAGAGTTTCGAATAACTTTCCACATAGATAACTCATTTTCAAATGATGTACTAGAAGCACGTTGTACAAGATTGTTATGTGCAGTATTTGTATTCTTAGTAATGCTTTGAGGTTGTGTTGGGGTTTGTGTTTGTTCAATGGGATTATTTGCAAAATAAAACTTGTTAACCAAACTACTCGATTCCCATGGAACTTGATTACCACTCGTCGCTTCAATAACATCAGCACGAGTTGCCATTATCACATCTCTTATATCCGTATTGGCTTTAGACATTTGCTTGAGTAAGTGATTTGTAAATAAGCCATTCTCGCCATCGCCATCAGCAGCAACTTGTCCTGGGGCTGTTGAGTATACGATTAAAGTACCTACAGGAGCATCAATTCTTGCTAATCCTCTACTATTTGACCTGAAACTACTAGGGAAAGGATTGTTTCGACAAGCATCTAAAATAACGATATTAACCGAACTTCTAGCACTTTCCATTTTTGCTAATATTTCTTTAGCATTAATGGCATTGTAGGGGACCTCATCTTCGGACTCTATAGGTGAATTTATTGGGATTAAATAATTTTCACCATTAACCTGCATGCCGTGACCTGCATAGTAAAATAAACCAACATCTGATTGTTTAAGTTTTTCACCAAATCGTTTGATTGCCTTATAGATTTCAATTCTATTTTGGTTAACTATTTCGATTACTTCAAAATCAAATTCACGTAATTTTATTGCTATACTTTTAGCATCATTTTCGGGGTTTTTAAGCGGTGAATTCTTATATTTACTATTGCCAATAACTAATGCAATGCGTCTTTCGCCATGTTCTGATTTGTTAAAATTTATTTTGGGATACGATGAGGTATTACTATCTTGTGCGGTCAAATCAATGCTGAAGAATAATAAAGTAATAATTAGAAAATATGAGTTATAGGTGTTGCTAAACAATTTATCTACCTTAATTGTAAAATGTAGGTTTCTAGTCCTTCAAAAGAAGAATTATGAATGATAAACGTATAAAACTCAATCAAAGGCGTTTGTTTAATGCACAATAAAAGTCTAACTTGTTTCTAACTCTTTTAGCTTTGTTTCATAAAAGTATTGTCACCCTTATGCAGCCACCAATTTTTGCTTGTTACTCTTCAAAGCCAAGAAATGACTTTACTAAATTTAAAAATAGAACAGTTCTCGATAAATATTTACAAAAGATAGAGTGCTTAAATTCAAAAAATAATATTAATTCTATGTTACTTCAATAAACATCCATTTTTTAAAATGTCTGCTTTAGCCAAGAGGAGGCAATATCAATTATTATTTAAGCGTATAGCATGGAAGGATGAGGTAGCTAATAATTTTAAACAAAACGCAGCTTTTAACTCTTGTTATTATATAGAAAGGGCTGCAGCGCTGAATCTATTTGTTTTTCTTAAATCCACCAGAGCGTATTCTTTCAGTACTTTCCACTATCATTAACACATTTTCTTTTGAAGGTGAGCATGTTTAGATTTCCACCTAAATTCTAGGGCTTGATAAAAGTAGCTAAAATATTATTGATATAAGGGTAACTATGGAATATTTATATGTTTAATTTTCAATAAACATTGACAAAAACCACTTACCTTTCATATTTAGTTTATCAGCTAATAAAAAAGTACTCTGTGAAACGACTTTATATATTTATTCTTAGATTTTCATTCCTTTACCTTTATTGCTTTAGTTTAAATGCTCAGGCTAAAGATATTGTCATTGGTGCTACATTAAATTTAAGTGGCGTTAATGCGCAATATAGCCTTGATTATAAAAATGCTATTCAAGCTTATTTCGAGTCGTATAATAAACTTGATAAATTAAAAACTTATCAATTAAAATTGTTAGTGCTTGATGACCAGGGAATTTCTAGTAGGGCAAAGGACAACATTGACCGTTTGATCACACGTAAACAAGTTATTGCAATATTAAACCCTTATCAAGGGCAAATCGGTCAGGAAATTATTCAAACCGCCGTAAAATTAAATACCCTTGTTTTATCTTCAACGTTCGCAGATAAAAACGTAGTCTTTACTAAAGCTGAAAATCGTTATTCATACTACTTTTCTTCGTTCGATTATTTCTCTCACAAAGTGGTTAGTCAATTATTTAAGCAACCATCGAATGAAAGATTGTTTTATTTCAATAAAGAAAGAATTGTCGAGCGAATTATTACATTAAATTACCAAACTGAAATTAACATTGATAAACCATTAATCGATTTACCAAATGGAGCCTCGATAATTATCAAAGAAAGCTATTCTTCTGCCGCGTTATTTATCAATGATGCTTATAAATCTCGGCCTGACTTTAACTTTATTATTCTACCTTATCTTGGTGCAGAGGCTTTAATTGCATTAATAGACAAAAAGGCAGATAAAAGTATTAGCTATATTGTTGATACACCTGTGCACCTTCAACTACCTTTAACAATAGAAACGGGTGATGTTTTAATGAAGTACGGTGAACACACTATGCTTAATAGTCAGTCTTTAAAGGGGGTTGTATCAGCAAAAATAATTGCTGAATCTGTTTTTAATGTTATTAACGTCTTACAGGGAGACTCAGTAGCTGATGTTATCGTTTTTCCATTTCAAGTGCTTGAAAGAATGGTCGGTTGGGTAAAACACTCAACAAGTAATTTAGATAGGGAATTAATTATTGATGAAATACGAAACCTAAAATCCTTTGATGTTGGGCTTGAGCAAACCATCAACTATGAAAATAATGGATTAGGATTAAATCGATTATGGTTATTAGGCATAAGTGAGGGGCAACTAGTCCTAAGAGGAAATAGATGAAAAAACAATTAGGACAACTTCTCGCTGGGCAACATAAATTAAGACGTCCTGTTTTTATTGCCTTAGCTGCTGCTTTTGTTTCACTTTGGTTGGTTGTAACCTTGACCTTTCAAGTATGGTCGGGTTATGAGCGTTCGGAGTCATTAGCTAATTTAGTTGAAAAAATTGATGACCGGCTATATAAAGAACAAAAAGATACCGGTTATCAAATGTTGGAGGATTTAGCCCTATTCATCGAAGAAGAACAGCTAGGAAGTTTACTTAAAAGTAAAAAAGTTAACCAAGCTAAGCTCGCTGCCATACGCTTTAACCAGTCAGTTTATTCTTATTTATCACTTAGCCGAGTCACACTTTTTTCACCTTCTTCAGATATATTGTTTTCGACAAAAGACAATTTTAAGGAAATGGAGTTAAGTAAACAGTTAACATTAGCCGTTCAATCTAAAACTGCCGAGCATGGCATTTCGGTATCATCTGATGGCGAAATCACTTTAAATGCGGTGCTCCCCATCAATCTTGAAAATGAAGTTGTCGGTTTTATCCAATTAACTCAGCCTTTATCAAATATCACTAGTTCACTCGCAGATACTAATAATATAGACATACACCTGTTAACTCATAAAAGTATTGTTAAAGAAAATGATTACGAGCAGAGAATGAACGAAATTAGAGAGCAAAGTGATTGGAATTTACTTGATTCTTTTATCATAACTTCAGCCACTATGAGTCAATTTGATAGTAATGAATTAGCTTCAATATTTAATGAAACAACTCAATATTTATATCAAAAAGAAACGTACTTAAGAGAGTTTTTCGATGCCAATGAAGTACCAAAACAATTAGCGTTATTACCCATTCATTTTATGAATAATGAGACAACAGCATTTATGCTAATTATTGTTGATAATTCATCAAAATATTCAGCTTATGAACTCTCACTTTTGGTCAATCATATATCTTTTACGGTAATTGCACTTGTTGTCTTTATTTTGTTTTGGTTTTTTTTAGGGAATATTGAAAAGAATATTTATAAAGCTGAACAACAATTAATTAAAGCAAAAAATGCTGCAGAGAAAAATAGAGACGACGCCGAAAAGGCGAAAGCTGAAGCTGAAAAAGCAAAAGCAGAAGCAGAGAAGGCAAAAGCTGATGCAGAGCAAGCAAATAAAATAAAATCAGAATTTTTAGCTAAAATGAGCCATGAATTAAGAACGCCTCTCAATGCCATAATCGGTATCACTGAAATGATGCAAGAAGATGCTGAAGAATTTGGTGATGACGATTATAAAGATCCTCTTGGAAGAGTTGTACGAGCGGGTAAACATTTACTATCATTAATTAATGATATTTTAGATTTATCTAAAATAGAAGCTGGAAAAATGGAGCTTTATCCAGAAAATTTTGAACTTACATTATTTATCAAAGACATAGAACGAATAGTTGAACCCTTGGTCGCTAAAAATTCCAACCAAATGGTGGTTTCTATTGATAAAAACATAAAGCAGATGTATGCCGATAGTACGAGAGTTAAACAAATACTGTTAAATTTACTCAGTAATGCCTGTAAATTTACTGATAAAGGTAAAGTATGTTTACTGGTTTCTCCTTCATCTTTTGGAACAAAACCAGCCATTTCCTTTAGTGTTATTGATGAAGGCATCGGCATGAATGAAGAACAACTAGGCATGTTGTTTCAAGATTTTCAACAAGTCGACTCTTCTTCTACAAGAAAATACGAAGGAACAGGCTTAGGATTATCAATTAGTTTAAAGTTTGCCGATCTAATGGGAGGAAAAATAACCGTTTCAAGTGAAGCCGGTAAAGGTTCAATTTTTACGGTCAACTTACCTTTAGGTATCATTGAAGATAAAGTAGAAAAACAGATAGAAAATATTTTACCTACTGTTTCTATTGAGGATAAAGATAAACCTTATATTCTGATTGTTGAAGACGATGAGAATATGATTGAAATGCTCAAGCATTATTTGGGCAAACAAGACGTTGAGGTTGATGTTGCTCTTAATGGGACTGAAGCTTTAACGAAAGCAAGACAAAGAAAACCCCATTTAATTACCCTTGATATTAATATGCCAGGTTTAAATGGTTGGGACACGCTAACTATTATTAAATCAGATAGTGGTTTATCTGATGTACCTGTTGTTGTCGTTACTATGCAAGATGAAAGAAAAAAAGGTTTAGACTTAGGCGCAGATGAATACCTAATTAAACCGATAAATAAAGATGATATAGAAGGCATATTCTCAAAGTTTTTAAATCAGAAGGGATAATGATGAAAATACTTTATGTAGAAGACAACGAAGATAATATTTATATGTTATCTCGTCGCTTGAAGCGTAAAGGCTTCGAAGTTCTGATTGCTGAAAATGGGCAATTAGGTGTTGAATTATGTCTTAAAGAAATTCCAGATCTCATATTAATGGATTTAAGTTTACCTGTTATGGATGGATGGCAAGCAATTAAAGTCATTAAAAATGAGCCGAGTATCAAGAAAATTCCTATTATTGCTTTGTCAGCACATGCAATGGATCAACATAAGCAGGAAGCGCTTGATGCAGGAGCAGACGATTTTGATATTAAGCCGGTAGATTTAACGAGGCTAATG
>Ga0105359_10005358_pt1 | contig 10035 bp, 9 predicted proteins | sample GOMGulsemesocosm_6_FD_83659 | JGI IMG/M metagenome (GOLD analysis project Ga0105359, IMG submission 83659) | Methane-oxidizing microbial communities from mesocosms in the Gulf of Mexico - GOM8C Gulf of Mexico | ecosystem: Environmental > Aquatic > Marine > Cold seeps | place: Gulf of Mexico... | reverse complement strand
ATGGAAGCTGATAGGCCCCTAAATAAGCTAAAATATTTTTTTGACGAATACAGCGATATTCTAATTGTTCGTCACGGAAATACGATTATAGGCACCGCGGCAATTATATATGCTAATGGCAAAGACAAACTTTTTGAAGTGCAAAAGCTAATGATGAATCAAAACGATACTCTAGAATATAATGATTCTATGATAGAAGTTGCGGCTTTATGTATATTAAAAGAATATCGTAGAACTGATATTTTACATGGTGTTTTTGAAAATATATTTTTTCAAATGATGGAAAATAAAAAAACACACATTATCGCCAGCAGTGACTCTACTCTAGCAAAAACTTATAAAATGATAGGCTTTAGAAATACGGGATCCTATTTTATTCAGCCAAAATATAATGACTTGCAAATGCAGGTATTGATTGTTAATAAAAATGCAGCACTTAAAGCGCAAGGTGTAGGGTTTTTATATTGGTGGCCAATCTGGGGCCAAGTTGTGACTCACATGAAATCGCAATCTATAGTGAAAATCGGTCATTACGACAGGATAAAGCTACTTGCAAGAGAGCTAGCTTATAAGTTTGTGAAGACTTTATAAGTGACCAAGGTACAAGTTTAACGGCCTTGCTTAAAACTTGACCTTTCCTCGCATAGATTTTGTTCGACTGTCTTTGGTTTTCTTATCCATGCGTTTATTTTGTGAGGAACGACTGGGTTTAGTTGGGCGGCGGGCTTTTTGAATCACCACAGCTTGGCGAATTAGACTGACGAGGCGATCGAGGGCCGCTTGGCGATTGAGTTCTTGGCTGCGATGTTCTTGAGACTTAATAATAATGATACCGTCTTTAGTTATGCGATGATCATTAAGCGCTAATAAACGCTCTTTATAAAATTCTGGCAAGGTCGATGCTTTTATATCAAAGCGCAAGTGAATGGCACTGGATACTTTATTTACGTTTTGCCCGCCAGCACCTTGTGAGCGCATGGCTTGCAGATCGAGTTGGTCGCTGGGAATCGAAACAGCGTGAGAAATAAAAAGCACGATACAATAACTCAAAAATTTGATTATTCATTGTATCGTATATAGCGCGTTTAACCCACCAGATGAAATGACTATTCATAGTCAGGTTACCGAGGCTGTTTTATTCAAGCTCAATTGTGATAACTGAAAGCCTAGCCGTTAATAATCATACTTTGAGCTTGGCGATCGACCTTAATGAAGTAGTCTTTTAGAAAATCGATTAATAAACGAAGTTTTTTGGAAAGGGTACTGCCTGGAGGAAAGACACCATAAATATCGATATCCTTCATCTGGTAGTCGTCTAATACTGACTCCAGTGATCCGACTTGAATTTTAGGCCAAGCGTCATATACGGGAATGCGCCCAAGGCCATGACCACCTTCAATAAAGGCAGTACGCGCCGCAGCATTATTGGTAGTTATACCGCCTCTAACCGCTACACTGAAAGATCGGCTGCCTTTACTTAATTCAATGACTCCAGATGTCAGTTTATATATAACCCAATCGTATTGCTCTAAATCCGCAGGGGTAGATGGTCGGCCATGTTTTTTGAGGTAATCAGGGGAACCGCACAAGCAGGTAGGCAGTGTGGATAGCTTGATGGCTTGAAGTCCTGAATCGGGTAAAGGGGCACCACGGATGGCCAAATCGATACCTTCTTGCATGATATTCACGACTTCATCGGTAAGCATGACATCCAATTCAATCTTTGGATAAAGACGACGAAACTCGTTTAATGCTGGTACCACGATTTGTAAGCCCACATTCACCGGACAAGTGACTTTGAGTAGGCCCTCAGGTTCGTGCTTCAGGTTTTCTATCTGTTGATTCGCGGTAGTCGCTTGCTCTGCGATGATGCGGCAAGATTGATAATACTCACCACCCGCTTCGGTTAATGAAATTGAGCGAGTTGAGCGATTCAGCAGCTTCACCCCTAGTTGGGATTCGAGCTTTTTAATATGGTAACTGACGACCGCACGGGATAAACCAATGTGCTTTGCGGCGGCAGTTAGGTTGCCTTGTTCAACGACCTGAGCAAAGACAACCATGCTTTTTAGTTGTTCAAAAGATAAATTCATCGCTTATTGTATCAATAATTTGAACAATGTTGTCTATTTTATCTATATTGTTAGATTTAGAGTGTGGGTCTAAACTGACTTCAGCTAGTAAGAGCAAATAACTTTTTGAAGAGATTAAGCATGACGAACTCAAAACCAAAAACAGTATTAATGGTAATTACCTCTCACTCAGAATTAGGTGATAGTGGTGAAAAAACAGGATTCTGGGTGGAGGAGTTCGCGGCACCTTATTATGCATTTATTGATGCGGGTATGGTTGTGACTTTGGCTTCACCTGCTGGTGGCCAGCCACCGGTTGATCCAAAGAGCGAGCTAGAAGATTTTCAAACGGTATCTACTAAGCGTTATGACAAAGATAATACGGCCCAGAGGTTAATTGCTAATACTGCTAAGTTAGAGACCGTCAAGGCAGAAGATTACGATGCCGTATTTTACCCAGGTGGCCATGGTCCATTATGGGACTTAACCGATAATGCTGATTCCATTGCGTTGATTGAAAGCTTTTTGGCGGCAAATAAGCCTGTTGCTGCGGTTTGTCATGCGACGGCTGCATTCTTAAACATTAAAGATGCTGTGGGTGAATATGTAGTTAAAGGCAAAGCGGTAACGGGTTTCACTAATAGTGAAGAAGATGCGGTGCAGTTGACCGATGTTGTTCCTTTCCTATTAGAAAATGAGTTAATCAAGCGCGGCGCAGATTATCAAAAAGTCGCCGACTGGAATGCTTTTGCGGTACAAGACGGTTTAGTCATTAGTGGCCAAAACCCTGCGAGTTCAGAATTGGCAGCGGAAAAATTAATCGCTCACATAGCTTAATCATTAATCTTCAAATTATTTCTAGGATGCATACATGTTAAATTTTAGTTTTCAAAACACTACTCAGATTCATTTTGGCGAAGGTCAAATTAAAGCACTGAGCAAGCAGATTCCAAAGAATGCCAAGGTATTGATGACCTATGGTGGTGGTTCAATCAAGAGCAACGGAGTGTATGACCAGGTCGTCGCTGCATTAAGTGAGCATACGTGGTTTGAGTTTTCTGGTATTGAACCTAATCCTAGTTACGATACCTTGGTGAAAGCACAGACAATTATTGCTGAAAATAATATCGATTTTCTATTAGCTGTTGGTGGTGGATCTGTAGTTGATGGGACTAAATTTATCGCCGCAGCGGCCTTGTTTGAAGGTGAAGATTCTTGGGATCTTATCGCAAAACAGCATCCAATCACGCAAGCGTTACCCATCGGCTGTGTTTTAACCTTACCTGCTACCGGGTCAGAAACCAATGCGGGTGCTGTTGTAACCCGAGACGGTCATAAACTGCCCTTCTTTAGCCCACTCGTTCGCCCATTATTTGCTGTGCTTGATCCTGCTGTGACTTTGTCATTATCTGATCGACAAATAAGTAACGGTGTTGTTGATGCCTTTGTTCATACAATGGAACAATACTTAACTTATAGCGTTAATGGCAAGGTCCAAGATCGTTTTGCAGAAGGTTTATTATTGACCTTAATCGAAGAGGGACCAAAAGCACTAGCCGCAGAAAGCACCAATGATTTAGAGGTTCGTGGCAATATTATGTGGGCCGCAACCATGGCTTTAAACGGTTTAATCGGTGCAGGTGTTCCTCAAGACTGGGCGACACACATGATTGGCCACGAGTTAACCGGTGCTCATGGTATTGATCATGCACGAACGCTATCCATTGTATTGCCTGCTGTTATGAAAGTTTGTAGCGAGCCGAAGCGTGAAAAATTATTACAGTATGCCGAGCGTATTTGGAATCTAACGGAAGGTGATGAAGAAACTCGTATTGCTCGAGCGATTGAATTAACCGAACAGTTTTTCGAGACGATGCAAGTGCCTACTCGGTTATCACAGGTGGATTTAGGTTCCGCAGATATCGATGCCCTGATCGAAAAACTAACTCAACATGGCATGGTAAAGCTAGGGGAGCATGGAGCTATTACGCCTGAGGTAAGCCGAGAAATTTTAGTGAAAGCGCTTTAAATTAGACTGGTTACTTTAGTAGGAAATAATATGTTAACAGTACACCACCTTAATCAGTCTCGTTCCAAGCGTGTTTTATGGTTGTTAGAAGAACTTGAAATGCCTTACCAGCGTATCGATCATCAGCGTGATGCCCAAACGCATTTAGCCCCTGCGAGCTTGAAAGCGGTGCATCCGTTGAGTAAAGCTCCGGTGATTGTTGATGATGGAGTTGATGGCGGTACAAATGGAGAGATTATCTTATGCGAATCCAGCACGGTGATGGAATACATTCTGGATAAAGACGATAAAAAATGTCTGCGTCCTGAAGCGGGGACTAAAGAATATTATCAGTACTTAGAATGGTCACATTTTGCCGAGGGCTCGTTAGCATTGCCGGTGATGTGCACATTGTTTATGGGAATGGAAACTCGCGAGGGTAATCAGCCTATGGATGGTTACATTGCTAAAGAAGTCGCATTAGATTTCTTTTACATTGAATCCGTCTTAACACAGCGTGAATATTTTGCTGGCTCTGAATTTAGCGCAGCAGACATTATGATGACGACTATGTTGGAAATTGCCGCGAATCTGGGTTTGCTTAAGGGCCAAGAAAAGACTCAAGCCTATGTGGCAAAAGTTCAGCAGCGCCCTGCATATCAGAAAGCTGCAAGCTACGGTTAACTACTGGGTATTAGGTATGTCGTTTAAGGGCATACTTAATATCGGGAGCAAGGCGGGAGCGCTTAGAAAGCACTGCCTAAAATTCAAGAAATGCAGTAAAATGGTGCCTTTACTATAGCTAAGTAACCTCTTGTAAAGGCACAACCATGATTCGTCTTAGTAACATCAAACTTCCTCTCGATCACGATGATCAAGCTCTGACCCAAGCCGTTTTATCCACGCTAGAAATAACGAAAGAGCAGTTGATCAGCTTCAATATGTTCCGTCGTGGTTATGATGCGCGACAGAAAAGCAATATATTCTTAATTTATACCCTGGATGTCGAAGTCGCAACAGAGCTAGAAATGCAATTGTTGGCCATGTTTTCTGAAAATCAACTGGTTAAACAAACTCCAGATTTGGATTATCACTTTGTTGCGACAGCCCCTGAGAATTTACAAGAACGACCTATCATCGTAGGTTTTGGCCCTTGTGGTTTATTGGCAGGCTTAACCTTAGCGCAGATGGGCTATAACCCCATTATTCTTGACCGCGGTAAAGAAGTACGTGAACGTACAAAAGATACCTTTGGTTTTTGGCGTCAGAAAAAGCTTAATACCGAATCTAACGTTCAGTTTGGAGAAGGCGGGGCAGGTACATTCTCTGATGGTAAGTTATATAGCCAAGTAAAAGACCCAAAGCAGTATAGTCGTAAAGTCTTAACTGAATTTGTCGCCTCCGGTGCGCCCGATGAAATCATGTACGTTAGCAAGCCTCACATTGGCACCTTTAAGCTAGTCTCTATGGTTGAAAAAATGCGGGCTGAAATCATTCGCTTAGGCGGAGAAATTCGTTTTAGCAGCCGCGTTGATAATATTGAAATTGAGAAAACTGGTGAGCGTAATCGCATTTCTGGCTTAACCCTTTCTACTGGTGAAAAGCTGAAATCTAATCACATAGCTTTTGCCATTGGCCACAGTGCGCGTGATACCTTTGAGATGCTATATAACAAAGGCATCTATATTGAAGCTAAGCCTTTCTCTATTGGTTTCCGCATCGAGCATGAGCAATCGACTATCGACGCTGCCCGCTTTGGCCCGAATGCCGGTAACGAAATACTGGGTGCAGCGGATTATAAATTGGTGCACCACTGTAAAAATGGCCGTTCGGTCTATAGTTTTTGCATGTGCCCTGGGGGCACCGTTGTTGCTGCAACGTCGGAAGAGCATTGCGTCGTGACCAACGGAATGAGCCAGTATTCCCGTAACGAACGTAATGCGAATAGCGCCGTAGTGGTAGGTATTGACCCGAATGATTATCCTGGTGGCCCTTTAGCTGGTATCGAACTGCAGCGTCAGCTGGAAAAAAATGCTTATGTATTGGGGGGCTCTGATTATGATGCTCCAGCTCAAACCGTGGGCGATTTCTTGAAAGGCATAGATTCGAGTAAAAAAGAGTTAGATTCGTTAGGCAGTGTTAAGCCGTCATTTAAACCTGGCATTAAACTTATTGATCTATCTAAAACGTTACCCGATTTTGCTGTCGAAGCGATTCGAGAAGCCATTCCTGCTTTTAACCGTAAAATTAAAGGCTTTGCCAAAGACGATGCATTATTAACGGGAGTGGAGACACGAACGTCAGCACCGATTAGTATTAAGCGCGATGAAACTTTTCAAAGTATAAATACCCAAGGTTTATATCCCGCCGGAGAAGGCGCTGGCTATGCGGGTGGTATTATGTCGGCGGCGATCGATGGAATTAAAATTGCCGAAGCGATGGCACTTAGCCTCAATGCTTCTATTGAAAACACTCAATCATAAAACGATACTAGGGAGTTAAAATGAAATTATATGGCAGCTATACTTCACCTTTCGTGCGTCATTGCCGCATTGCTTTATTAGAAGGGCAGGCGCAAGGTAGTTTAGAATGTGAGTTTATCGAAACGGATATCGTTGGTAGTGGTAAGTTATCACCGACTAAAAAAGTGCCTTTTTTACAAGATATCAATAAAGGTAAAGAAGTCGAGCTGACAGATTCTGCGAGCATCTTAATGTACCTACGGGAGCAGTCAGGCCAGGCTTTTTTTAATGAGGCCAGTGATTTCAATTTATTTTGTAATGTGAATACGGTACTGGATGCCTCGGTAAATTTATTCTTCTTAGAGCTGAAAGATAATATATTACCAACAGAAGGCAGTTATTTAGAGCGACATCAGGAACGGGTATTAAGCGCTCTGTTATATTTCAATGAGAGCCAGTTCAGTTCCCAAGCGCCTTTTACAGATGGTGAATTACGTTTAGCTTGCTTTCTCGATTGGGGGTTATTCCGTAAACGTATTAGCCTAGAAGGCTTGGATAATTTACAAGCCTTATTAAATGCTGCTCGAAATTATGATGTGTTTTCTAATACGGCTCCTCCTGAAGGCGCTTAAAGGGAGCTGGCATCGCAATATATAGCATTGGGGCTGCAGCAACTGCAGCCGCAATGAAGTATCGCCAATCAGAACCATAAAAGCCGACAATGAGAGCCAGAGCTAGGAAAAAACCATGATAACTATGTGCTATTAATAGTGGAACTTTATTTTCAGACGCCTGAATAGCAGGATATTTAGTCAGCCAGAATAATAGTATTAATACCACTGGAACAACAAATATTAGCATCATTATCCACCATGGAAATGATACAAATAATCGTTCATATTCACTATTAATCATGATTGTTATACTGATTAATAGTGCAGGCAAGGCGGGAAGAATCGCATCAAAGCCCATCAGCTTCTGTCTAATCGCCCGCTCTTTCCAATGTAACTGGAAGTAAGTGTAAAAAGAAAGAATAATAAACCAACCGACAAAGTTGGATACCGGTACGTCGAAATAATGCAGTTTTACCCCTTCTGGAGGAAACCAAGTCCAATAACCAACCAGAACGGCTAGACCATCCATAGAATAATCAATACTAAGGCCCCAAAGCGCGGTAAATAATGCAATTTTAATATGGCTATTGGTATAGTTTTGCGCAATACAAATACCACTGTAGGTGATTGATGCCCAACCTGCAGCTATGCAAAGTGGTGCGTCAAAGAGTGTTACGAGAAAGTCTGTTCCATATTCATAGCGTTTAAATATTCCTATTGCAGCGGCTTCTAGTACCCAGCCATAAATAAATAAAGGGACAAAAAAATTAATAGTTTGTTTACTTCCCCAGCGTGCTTTTGCATCAATTAAAGCTATTAGAAGCATTCCCCAAAGAAGTAACTCAAAAATAATAAATGAAAACATTAGTTTCTCTCAGGTGATAAAAGAAACTAGGGTAATTGAATTGTAGGGAGTGGAACAAACAACACCGGAGGAATACTGTCCACTAATTTACATTGTTAGCATAATGACAATTAGTACTTTGAATCTTTATTATTAAAAAAAGGCATCTTTAGCAAAAAAAGTAAATTCTTTGTTCTCTTTTCACTTGGATATTCTTTTAAGCCAATATCAATTTTTTGGTGTCCCCTAGAAGGTTGTGCGGTATAAGAATTAAACAGTCGATCCCAAAAACTTATGTTAAATGCAAAGTTGCTATTATGTTCACGGCTAATTTCTGAATGATGCACTCTATGCATATCGGGAGTGACAATGAACCGACGCAGTTGGGTATCAATTGACCTTGGTATGTTGATATTGCCATGATTAAACATGGCGAGTGCATTTAATAGTACTTCAAATATTATTATGGCGATTGCCGGTATGCCAAATAAGCTGATGATGAAAATTTTAATGAATATAGATAATATTATTTCTAATGGGTGAAATCTAAATCCAGTGCTAACGTCATAGGAACGATCACTATGATGAACTTTATGAATTCGCCATAAAATTGGGACTTTATGAAATAATCTGTGTTGCCAATAGATAGAAAAGTCTAATACAGCTATGGCCAATAAGATGCTTAACCAATAAGGTAGAGATATTAAATTGAATAGCCCTAGGTTTTGCTGCTTGATTTCTAATGCTATTGCTATCAAGCCCATAGGAACGATTAAGCGTATCGCGAGGGTTGAAATTGATGCTAGGGCTAGGTTAATAAACCAGCGGTTAGGGCGATAAGCCGATTGAATACGTCGAGGCTTTATCCATTCAAAGATTGCAATTAGAAAAAAGATACTGAGAAAACAAGTGAGCCTTAAAGTGTTCTCGTGCAGTAATATCCAAGATTCTAATTGCATTCTTTGCCTATCGAGTTGTTGTTCTGTTAAAGCACATCTTTGATGATCTTTTGATTAAACTGTTTTATGAAAACCCAAGTATACAGGCCAACTATGATCGCGGTAATACCATCGGTAATTGGGAATAGCCACCAAATACCCTGTGGGCCATATTGCTCTCCAAATGATATCGAATATAAACCCAAGGCAGGCAATAATAAAACATAAGTATGCAAGGCGTTCAGCAGAGCTGAGGGTTTAGCAAATCCGAGGGCTTGGAATAATGCCGGGCATATCATCGCAATACCGACGGTGATAAAACCGATAAAGACAATACTTGATATTTCATTAGCAGCTTGAATTAATGATTCATCAGCGCTGAATAGCTGAAATAAATACTCAGGTATAAATATCATGATACTCGACCAAAATAGGGCGTAGCCAGTTACGTAAATAAGGGCCACTTTGAGCACCTCACCTACACGCTCAAATCGTTGAGCGCCGTAATTGAATCCGGCAAAGGTTTGAAATGCGATCATCATGCCGAGCACCGGTAAGAAAATCAGCATAAAGGTGCGATTTAGAATACCGTGAGCACTGATCAATAGCTCCGCTTGATCTCCACCAACTTTAACCAAGGCCACATTCACCATCATCAACATCATGGCAAAACCGGTATAAGATAGAAATACAGGAATTCCTAATGCGACGGCTTCTTTATGAATTTCTGACATAAAGCGGAAGTGCTCTAAAGAAAATGAAATCCTGTGATCTCCTGTCTTTAGCAGGTATATCGCGTAGAAAAATGCGGACGTAATAGAGAGGGCTGTTGCCCATGCTGCACCAGGAACGCCCCAGTCAAAAACAAATAGGAATAGAGCATCTAGGGCTATATTTAGCAATGCCATGCTAGCCATTAATTTAAATACTTGAATATTGAGCCCTTGAGCACGTAAGCCTTCACTCATTGATCCATGACTGAAACTAATTACCCCAATCGCAGCAATCGGCGTTAAGTAGTCAACAGCATAAGGAATTAGAACTTCTGGCAATTTTAATAATGCAAAGATTTCATAGCGAAAGAAAACGATACTTAT
>Ga0105359_10005357_pt1 | contig 10036 bp, 4 predicted proteins | sample GOMGulsemesocosm_6_FD_83659 | JGI IMG/M metagenome (GOLD analysis project Ga0105359, IMG submission 83659) | Methane-oxidizing microbial communities from mesocosms in the Gulf of Mexico - GOM8C Gulf of Mexico | ecosystem: Environmental > Aquatic > Marine > Cold seeps | place: Gulf of Mexico... | reverse complement strand
TTAACCCGAGTCCAAGAAACTCGTAGTGAAGATATACCTGAAATGGATAATGCACTTAATCAAGCATTAAACGCTCAGGTTAACCCTGATATGAGAATGGAAGTTCAAAATATTATTGATATCTTTTCTTCAGTTAAGGATGACGAACTTGCGCCAATGTTAGCAGCCATTGAACGAGATGATCTCGCCACCGCCCATGATATTTATAAAAATAAATACGCAAAAAGCTATGGTGTGATGAGAAAAGCTGTGAATTCGTTACTTGACAAATTATTAACACAAAGCAAAACAAGTTATAAGCAAAGTCAAGAAAACTACAACGATAGCCGTGTAAGCATGTTGCTACTTAGCTCAATAGCATTCTTAGCATCGTTATTTTTCGCATGGTTAGTTCTGCGCCGATTAAACCAACGCGTGGCAAAGCTTCAAAATTACATCTTACATGTTAGTAATGATTTGAACCTTAGCTCAACGATTGAAATGGATGGTAAAGATGAGTTAAGTGAAATCTCACATCATTTTAATCAATTTTTGAGTAAAATTCGAAGCGTGATTCAATCAGTTTCGGGTAATTCCCTACAATTGGCCTATACAGCCAATGAGGTTGCTGAAAAAGCCAGAGCTACGCACAACAATTGTCTAAATGAGCAGGACCGTTCGACACAAATATCTATTGCGATTAATGAAATGGGAACAACGGTTGATGAAATTGCTAAAAATGCTTCACAAGCTGCGCAAACTGCCAATGAAGCAGATAAACAAGCCACCAACGGCTCTAAACTAGCGGAACAAACTAGCTTAGGTGTGCAATCACTCTCAAATGAGATTGAGCTTGTGAGTAATGACATTAGTTCTCTAGCGACGCAAACGGATTCTATTGGCAGTATTCTAGACACTATACGTAGCATTTCAGAGCAAACAAATTTGTTAGCCCTTAATGCAGCAATAGAAGCTGCCAGAGCAGGTGATTTAGGCCGAGGTTTTGCTGTTGTTGCTGATGAGGTTCGTAATCTAGCGAGCAGCTCGGCTAGTTCGACCGATGAAATTCAAAAAATGATCGACAAGCTTCAAGCAGAGTCTACTAAATCAGTTAAAGCCATTGAAGCAGGCCAAGATAATAGTAATAACTTGGTTGTTCAGGTTGAAGAGTCAAATACATCGCTTCAAAAAATAACCGAGAGTATTAGTCAAATTAGTGATATGAACATTCAAGTAGCTACTGCAACAGAAGAGCAGGCTGCAGTGGTATTTGAAGTGAGTAAAAACATTGAAGAAATTAATAAACTTACACAGGAAACATCTGTAATTTCGGACGAGTTAACGACTTCGAGTACTAACTTACAGTCTTTATCACAAGAGCTTGATGAGCAAGTGAAGCAATTTAAACTATAAAACTTATCACCGTTGATACGAGCATAATCAGGCTTTCTCTTTGTGTTCGTACAGTAATCTGTTGATTGTCTAACCCAGTGTTTAGAGACAGAGATTCATACGAAGCTTCTATTTGAACTTAACAGCAGTATCTACTAAATAACATTCCCCCTTATTCATTCTTTACGGTGGCTAGTTGTAATCCCCTGTATTACTTTATACGCAAATTATGCCGAGAACCGGTCTTAATAAAGATACACTTCAAAATTTAATTGAGACGGGTGAGTGTGTTGTCAACGTTGTTAATGCTGATTCATTGGAAAAAATGAATGCAACTAGCTCAAATATTGCAATTGACCAAAGTGAATTTGATTTTGCAGACATACAAAGTTGTGCAAGTGAAAGTGTAAAACCCTTATCTGTTTCCCAATCTCCAATTAGGTATGAATGTACGCTCAGAGAAGTTGTTTCAGTTAGTGACCTTGCCACTGGTGGAAGCGTGGTGTTACTGGACGTGAAGTCTATTTATGTTAATGAAGAGTACCTTAACGAAGGACAAATTGATCAAGAACTTCTTGATGTCGTTGGCAAAATGGGGGGAGACCATTTCTCGTTCACCACCAATACCACAGTAGTAAATCGGCCGTAACTAGACTTAACACTCACTGAGACATCAATAGTCTCAGCGAGTGTTTACAAATAGGTCACAACCCATTATTGTTACCGCAATTAAACAGGAATCATAATTCTAGTTGTAATTTTATTTTTCATTAATAAACGCCTCAATAATTATACCGACATAAATTATTGAATAAGGACTTCGCCATGGCTCGAAAGTATGCGTGTTACCACGATGCAATTAAACATATTTTAAATGTGGGAGAAGAAAATAAAATTTCGTTATCTCAGATGATGAATGATCCAGATTTTGGGCTATTGGCAGAACATAAAGTACTGCCTGAAATCAATAAATTTATCCGTCGGGAAATTCGATTTTTAATTGAAGCCAGTGGTCCGTGCGAAGTGACAAAATCCGCAAAGTTAGTAGAAATTAAGTCAGAAGCAGGTAAGGAGCATTTTTATTTTTGGTCGACAGCTGAAAGCAGAAACGAAGCAATCAGCGGTGAAGGCATTTCAGATAATAGATTCGTAGCCAGAGCTATAGTCTATAATTTTATTAAAAAAAATCTAACAGATTGTTTCCCGCCAAGCATCATGGCATCGCTTAAAAAAGACTTAAACAATGTCGATTATGACTTAACGACGGATCTAAATTCAAAGATGCAGTTAATATCTTCAGGATTTAATTTATCACCCAAACTGTCTGTTAGTAAGAGTAATTTAGATCATTGGGATTTAGCATTTAGCGCTCTGCAGCATGAGTTTGTGATCAGAGCAGATTACAAAACCATGAATAATTTACCTAAAGAACGTGTTCATTTATCACCTCAACGCATCCAATTCGTTAACCAAAAAGTATTATTGTTATGCTTTGTTCATGAAGTAGGGCGTGTTGAATGCTACGACGTGTCAAACCTAACTAATGTTAGTAAAACGCTAGACTACACCTATGAACGTGTTGATCAGATTGAGTTTGAACAAGAGTATGACTTTGAAGCCTTAGTCAGTAAAGACGTAAAAGAAGTTCTTGATGACATTTTTTTTGATCGTGACTATGTTGCAAGTCTTTACGCAGATAATGTGTGGAAGATAAAAACAACAGTTAAAATAGTTCATAGCTTCACAGACAACAGACTTCAACCTAATACAACAGCATTGGCAAATTTTGTCACTGAGTTTGGTGCTTCTATGGAAGTCATAACACCAACCTTTTTACGAGCTGAAATGAAAAGGCGCGCAGATGTATTAACTCAAGTGTATGCCGATAATCGACAATCAGAAGTAGCTAAGACCCCAAAGGTTTCAGCAGGTAACTTTAAAAAGCTCAAAGAAATTGAAGAACTGTGTAACGAGTTGCTCAATGGGAAAAAGGCATAATCTCATAAAAGGTCAGATATAATGACTGTAATTTCACTTTAACTTAAAGCACATAAGAGCGAGAATAACAGGCCAAATATGCCGCTAAATTTTCGCATTTCTAATTCATTAAAAAACGTTTCATTTAGGATTTCACTCACCGTGTTAATGTTCCCCCGTATCAAAAAATATGTCTTTTCAGCCTTGTTAGCATGTTTATTCATCCTGTTTACTTGTGCTACGCACGCGGTAGAATTTAAAAAAGTCGGCCCCCCTTTTATTAATTTCAAACAACTTGCCGGGGAAGAGTTAACGAATGTAACCGCACTCATTCAAGACCACAATGGGTTTCATTGGATAATTAATGAGACTGGGCTACTACGATTTGATGGCAATGAGTTCAAGCTATTTTCTGGTTTAGAACAATTTAATGCAGCAACTCAGGCTTCGGTCATTGAAGGAGAAGATGGCAGGTTATGGATAACTAGTATCAATGTTGGTTTAGCCATGTTTGATACTAAATCCGAAACCTTGAATATTTATGATTTAAATGAAAGCTTTAACATTAAAGCGACTGAAAATAGCGGCCAATCATTAATCAACATCTTGAGTTATCATCGTAAAAATATATATTTTTCAACGGGTAACACTATTGTTAAAGTTGATGAAAAAAGTCTTGTAGTAGTGAGAGAAATTACCATTGAGGCCGCTGTTGGTTCTACTATTGGCAATTTTTTAGTGAGTTATAATGATGATATATGGGTTTCGTTAGAGCAGGTCAATGGTGTTCATTTAATTACTGGTAAAGATGTCATTCATTTTGAACATAAGCCCAATGTCCAGAATTCCATTAGTAGCTCTTATGTCACCAGTATATTTGAAGATAACCAAAAACGTTTATGGTTTGCTGGCATTGCTGGCATAGATCAGTTCATGCCGAACAGTCAGACATTTGCGCGTCATATTCCTTTTGACCTGTCTCTGCAAGTTAACGAAAACAAAAATGCATTATCAAATTTCATTCTATCAATATCCCAAGGTACAGATGACTTTTTATGGCTTAGTTTGCTAAGAGAGGGCATGGTTAAGTTTGATCCAGTAAATGCAACATTTGAGCATTTCCCAAATAGGAAGGGGATACCGACTACTGTTGTAACTGATTCAATGCATGCCGGCGGTACTTTTGATAAAAATAATACCTTGTGGATTTCGACAAAAAAAGGGCTCAGTAAACTGCTAAGTAGTCATCAAAATGTTGACCAGTTAGCCAACATTGATAATGAAACATGTAAAGCACTTGCCTTATATGAAAATAAATATGGATTATATTTTTCTTGTAATAAGACGTTATATAAATTTGCAAAGGGATCTGTACGTGTCGTTAAAGAGTTTAATGAAAAGATTATCTCAATTGTCCAAGGTGATGATAAATCCATTTGGGTCGGCAGCATAGGCGGTGGCCTGTATAGTTTCGATCAACAAAATGACTTAATTAAAACGTTTAATTTTTCGAGTGATGTCAAGCAACAAATGGGGGTTAACATTACTCATAAATTACGCATTGACACCCAAGGTGAACTTTTTGGCATTGCCCATGAACATCCAACTGAAGTTGGTTCTGGCATTTTGCATTATAATAAGGAGCAGGACACCTTCACTAATTCAGCGACAGGTGTAATCTTAAGCAGCATGTTGAATGTTAATGAAGATAAATTACTGTTGATATCTGGCTACTCATCTGCACCTCAAAAACTCGCTTGGTTTGATAAAAAAACTTACAAAACTCAAATACTGCCTATTAAAACAGGTTCGGTACTAGCCGTTGCAAAAAGAGCTAATACATTGTGGGTGAGCACAGAACTACTAGGTTTAATCATTATTGATATAGATTCAGGTGAATGGAGCACCAAGCTCAAAGCTGACGCATATAAAATCACAGGGTTTTATCAACATACACAATCAAATGATTTATACCTAACCTTGGATAATCAATTACACAAATTAATTGAGATTATTGATGGAAGCCTGCAATCACTTTGTATCACATGTAATTTATCATTAAGCTCTGCGCCAAAAAATGATCTCTTTTTAGGGCAGAGTTACATCGATAGTAGCTACTTAACTCAAAACAATACATTTATCACCAGCAGTGAAAACCTGTTGACGACAATTGATCTTAATAATTGGCACCCATCAGCAGATAAACAGACATTGCTGCTAACCGATTATAAAGTGATGGGGCAATCTCAAGTTCCTTCACTTAACGATACCAAAGCTTCGCTCCAGAAAAATATTGGACTTACAAAGCACCTGACAATAACACCTGATACAACCTATTTTTCATTAAGTTTTGCTAGCGTTGGCGCGATTAAACCTCATGAAACACAATATGCTTACATGCTGGAAGGGCTTAACGAATCTTGGATTAGTGCTAAAGCAGGTCATGCTCAGGCTGATTACTCGTTGTTGCCTGCTGGGGAGTATACGTTCAGGGTTAAAGCAACAAACGACAAAGGAATTTGGGGAGATGAAACGAGTTTGTCGATAACAGTATTGCCTAAGTGGTGGCAATCATGGTGGGCCTATAGTCTCTATATTCTTCTGGTGGGTTATGTCATACGGCTATTTTATCGCACCAAGCTGGCAGAAAGAGAGCGCGCCATGAGTGCAGAGTTAGTAACAGCTAAGGAGCAGATTTTTGCCGATATTTCACACGAGTGTCGTACGCCATTAACTTTAATTCTTGGGCCAGCAAAAAACATTAGAACATCAACTAATGACAAAGTTACCATGCAGCACATGACATTAATTGAACGTAATGCACAGCGCCTGTTGGTCATGTTTGATCAATTATTACAACTTACTCAGCTAAAAGACTCTAATATTACAAAACAAGCACCTGTGCATGTTGCAAGTATATGCACATCAGTGGCTAACGCTTTTGCACCCATTGCTAAGGAACAGCAAATTACCTTAACGTTACCAAGTCAAATTAACAATATGTGGTGGGTTAATGGCGAGCAAAACGCTTTGGAAACGATTCTGTTTAATTTACTGAGCAATGCATTTAAATTTACTCAAGGACCAGGACACATCCAACTGTCAATTGATGAAAAACAACAGATGCTTGAATTTAGTGTCATAGACAGTGGTTGTGGTTTAGCTGAGCAGCATTACGAGAAAATATTTGAACGATTCACACGTATAGAATCTAACAGTGAGGGTATTGCTGGTGTTGGCATCGGCTTGGCCTTAGTTAAAGGACTTGTTAACGCACTCGGCGGAACGATTAACGTTAAAAGTAGCCTTAACGAGGGCTCAACATTTACCTTCTCTTTACCCAAGGTTACTCACAATGAACAGCGCTCTGATGAAGCTTCGTCAAACAATTTTAGCGCCAAGGAGTCTAGCCTACTTGCCAATGAATTGTCAGCACTTCAAAATATCGATAAATCGAGTTTAGACGCCCAGCCTAATTTGAGTATTAATGATGACAATCATTTAGCTGCCAGGCCAACTATATTAATAGTCGATGACAACCAAGATATAAGGGTATTTTTACATATTTGTTTGGCCGATGAATATTCAATTATTGAATCTGAAAATGGACAGCAGGCTTTATCAATGGCCCTTGAGCATAGTCCTGATTTAATCATCTCAGATGTCATGATGCCGATAATGGATGGCTTTGAATTATTAGATAATGTAAGGCGCAACATGGCAGTAAGCCATATTCCGTTTATTTTACTTACGGCTAAAAATGATCAGAAAAGTAAGTTGAAGGGCTTATCAGAATTAGCTGATGATTACATGACGAAGCCATTTGATAAAGATGAATTGTTGCTACGCGTAAAAGGATTGTTAAGTATTAGGCAAATCTTACAACAGCGATTTAGTACAACTAATCTTGATAATGATGTCAAGGAGCTACAATCGAAAGTACATAATAATGATGCTTTAGCTGTGCAACAGGATTTATCCTTTATTGAGCAAGAGTTCATTACAAAATTGACCAATACTCTAGGTCAAAATTACGTAAATTCAACATTAACCTTACCCATGGTTGCAAGTGAATTGGCTATGAGTGAGCGACAATTACAACGTAAATTAAAAGCAATATCGGGCACTAGCTTTAGTGAATTGCTAAGAGACTATCGATTAACTAAAGGCCAGCAATTGTTAAGCAGTGGTGAGCAGATTGGTGTTATTGCAGACCAAGTTGGCTTTACTTCAAGTAGCTATTTTGTCCGTTGCTTCAAAGCAAAATACGGCACTACGCCAAACGAATATCGGAACCTTTACTAATTTCTAATTTTCATTATTTATCATACAAACACGACTCAACTGCCATTTTGTCGTGTTTGTACTATGGTATGTCATCTATTTAATACCGCTAATTATTTGTTTTTCATTACAATGTATTTAATTAATGGACAGCGTAAATGATTACGACATTAATTTGATAGTTGTTTAATTAAAGCCGATTACCTTCAAACGGTGAATTATTTTGAATAGGGATAGATAATGAATAAGTATTATGGGACGGCATCTGGTGCCTTTTTGATAAGTCTACTGACCGCATGTGGCGGAAGTGGCGGAAGTGGATCCAATAAGATTGAAGAGATTGGAAACAGGGCACCGATTGCAAAAATTGTAACAGATGTATCTACAATTACTTTAGATGAATCAGTAGCTATTAGTGGTAGTACTAGCACAGACTTGGACGGTGATGTATTAACCTATCAATGGACTGTCGAAGACTCTGCTGGTGAAGCATATAAATTACGAAATAGTGTTGCTCAATCTTTTAAATTTACCCCGACTGTCTATGGCACCTACACCGTTAATTTAGTCGTTAAAGATTCAACACTTAAAAGTAAATTGGTTAGTTCAACAATTGTAGTTGAGCCCAACCAAGCTAGTTACCCAGTCGCAAAAGTTACCGGTAAGCTAGTAAGTAAAATTGGTAACGTTAACTGGTTTAGTGCTGAAGATAGTAGTGCCAGTGAAGGACAAAATTTAACTTATAGTTGGTCACTTAAATCTAAGCCAATGAATAGCGAAAGTGCGATCAGTATTTCAGATAAACCAAAGGGATTCGTCACGCCAGATGTTGCAGGTATATACACAATTTTATTGTCGGTTACTAACGCTGATGATGAATTAACATCAACACAAGAAATATCCCTAGTTGCTGACGAGGTATTAACTAATAGTGAGCCAGTGGCTGTAATTAGTACCCCTATGCCTGGGTATATGCCAAAACAAAAAATAACGTTAAATGCCACAAATAGTTTTGACTTAGATGGAACAGAGTTAACCTACCAATGGACACTTGATGTCCCGTCAAATGCGCACAATGTGGCATTAGCCAACGATACAACAGAGTTTGTTGATTTTACTGTTGATGGGCTCGGCGAGTATGTAGTTACATTGGAAGTGAGTGATGGGGTTTTAACACATCAAGTATCACAAACCATCATTGTTACAGATGCAAATATTGCTCCCGTTGCCATAGGGACTTTAGATGACGAACAAGAAACTGATTATTGGAAAGGACTTGGGCTAAACGGCTTATCAAGCCTAGATCCTGATGGAAAGACAAGTGAATTAATTTATCAATGGAGCCTAATAAGCAAACCGCAATCGAGCACCTACTTCATTGAAGAAGCTGGATTTAGAAGTGATAGTAAATTTACATTTTCCCCTGATATTAGAGGACATTTTGTCCTAGGACTTCAGGCGTTTGATGGAGTAAATTATTCGGTTATCGATCACCTTCATATTGAAAGCTATTCAAATAGCATCCCTGTTGCTGTACTACCCGAAGATATAATTATTAACCACAATGGGGCCGTTACACTTCAGAACACGCAAAGTTATGACCCAGAAGGAAAAGAGATAACCTACAATTGGAAAGTGATAAATATGCCTACTGATTCACAAGCGCGTATCCTGTCTTATGACGACCGTGATGAGCTTATCTTAATGACCGATTTAGAAGGTACCTATACCGTTGAACTTATCGTTAATGATGGCAAGTTAAATTCAATTCCAGCCTATATAAACTTCATCTATATTCCAGAAGATCATTATGAAGTGACTGTAAAAGGTAAGTTAGTGGATGAGACTGGCGCGCCAATTAAAGTAGCGAGAATTGGCGGAATTTTCCATGTGAAATTGCCAAATGAAGAAGATGGTAGCTTCGAAGTTGTTTTATACAGTAAAACTAAAGATGCGTCACTGTCAGTACTACACTTTATAGATGAATCTATTCCAGTAACTACTTTAAGAATTCCTGAAACACAGGAGACGACAATTGATGTTGGCACACTGACACTACCAACTATGCAGGAAAAAATGATTTCCTTAGTGGCTTGTGAGGGATATACGGGGGAAGAAACGATGCCAGTGCTCTTTTACCTCAACAGAGATGGCTATGAAAACATGTCATTTCCAAAACCTGTCCCGGTGAAATTGTCACTCAATCAAGAACCTATCGCAGTACAATTACCAGTATCAGGATTGATTGATTTCCATCTGACAGTTACTGTATCACGTGAAATTTACATTGGTGATAAAGTGAAATCTTTTACTCATCAGCTTAAGACGGACGACACACCATCAGAGCCGTTGGAAATTACTGTGTGTAATAAATAAATCTTAAACCACGTATTACTATTTTCTT
>Ga0105359_10005352_pt1 | contig 10041 bp, 10 predicted proteins | sample GOMGulsemesocosm_6_FD_83659 | JGI IMG/M metagenome (GOLD analysis project Ga0105359, IMG submission 83659) | Methane-oxidizing microbial communities from mesocosms in the Gulf of Mexico - GOM8C Gulf of Mexico | ecosystem: Environmental > Aquatic > Marine > Cold seeps | place: Gulf of Mexico... | reverse complement strand
TGGTGTGCTAGGTTTATACCCAGTTACTCACCGTGGGATTATTGCCAGTACTACACCAACGGTAGTGCCGGCGGTTTCTGCAGAGCAAATAAATTTAAAAATGCTCAAACGAATGCGTAATCCTTATATGGTTTATCAACTTGATGCGACAGCTTACCCAGGAAATAGTGGTAGTGCTATGTATGATATGAAAACAGGTGATGTAGTAGGTATTATCAATAAGGTTTTTGTTCAGGCAACTAAAGAGGCGGTGATCAGCAATCCGAGCGGCATCACTTATGCAATTCCAGTTAAGTATTTACATCAAGTGCTAAGAGAAAATAATATAAAATTGTAGAGCTGCTATTCAAGGGTAGGTAACATTCATTGATAAATACTAGCAGCCATAATAAGTACTTCTTCTTAGCAGAAGTTACTCTGTTATTTTAGTGCTAGTCACATCATCTGTCGCTACTTTATATAAGCTAGATAAAGGCACTAGCTCTATTCCGTGTGATTTTAGCGTTGGAATCAGTTTGTTTAATATGCTTATTGTTTCTGGGTGAGGGTGCGCAATTGCAATGGCTACTTTGTGCTTTTGAGCAAAGTCTACAAGTTGATTAAATTGCCGACTAATATACTCATCAGTTAGTTTGTTATCTAAAAATATATGCCTTGATTGGACGGGAACACCGTGGTCAATAGCTGCTTGTTGTGCTTTTGAATACGGACTGGTCTTGCTATCTAAAAAAAGTAATTCATGCTGCTTTAAGAAGTCCATGGTCCAAGACATTGGCTTGTAAAGTTGTGTCAGGTAGCTACCCATATGATTATTGATACCTATGGCGAATGGAATTTCCGCTAACGACTTTTTTAGACTCTGATTAAAAGCATGTTCATCCATTGTACTTGTTAGTGCTCCTGGGCCTAATTTTTTGCCATTTTCAGATTCCATTGGTATATGAATCAATACATCATGGTTGGTGTTGTTGGCTAATATTGCAAGCTTTTTACCGTAGGTAGTATGTGGTAAAAAGGCATAGGTAATGGCACCAGGTAAGGTCAATGCATGTTTATCGGTATATCGATAACCCATATCATCAATAACGATGGCTACTCGATTAGTTTGAGCGAATATTTCGCCACTTAATAGAGAAAAGGAAAGCAGTAGAAGTGTTAGTAAATTAGGCATAGTTTTAGAGATAATAAGTAGCACCGAGTAATATTTTATTCTTGATTATTATAATAGTAAAACCGCAGCAGTAATTCAGTAAAATAATAACTCTCATTTTAGATAGCTAATAAGTGACTAAAAATATCTTTGCATTAATTTAATAAATCACTTCTTCAAATATCAGTTGTTCAAACTATCTACACCATAGTTTCGGGTTAAGAGCTTTACCTTTATGGCGGATTTCAAAGTACAAGCCAGACTGCTCTAAGCCGCCACTTTGCCCTATTAGAGCAATCGGTTCGCCTGTTTCCACGCGATCACCAACAGACTTTAATAAGGTTTGATTATGTGCGTAAAGGCTCATATAACCATTACCATGATCAATCACTGTCAATAAGCCATAACCTTTAAGCCAGTCAGAAAATAATACTGTGCCATTATGAATTGTTTGAACTTGACGGCTAATGGGGGCGCTAATCAAAACACCTTTCCACTTTAAATAACCCTGCTTTCTTGTACCAAAGCGGTGCAGCATTCGGCCTTTAACGGGCCAAGATAGTTTTCTTTTTAATTTACTTAACCCAGTTAAGTCAATCTCAGCTTGAATAATAGCAGCTAGCTTATTTAGTGCTTGATTTAAGTTGTTTTCTTCAGCTTTAAGTTTATTCAATTGTTGTTGGCTTGACAGTAACTTACGACTTAACTTGGCTAAGGTGTTACTTCGTTGCTTTTTATTGGCACGTAGTTGATTGTCTTGTTGTATCTGTGCGTCTTTTAATTGTTGTAAATGTTCTATTTGGTCCTGATGCTCTGTACTCACCTGTAATAACTGAGCAATAGTGATTTGGAATTTGTCTATTTCTTTTGTTCGAGCTTGGTTTAAATACTGGTAGTAACTAATAGTGCGCTGAATTTTTTCGCTTTGATCTTGATTCAGTAGTAATTTTAGGTAATCGTGCTGGCCAGTGGTATAGGCAGATCTTAATTGCTGCGCTAATAAAGCTTCTTGCTTTTTTTTGGCTTGGGTTAGTTTATTTTTTTCGGCAACTAATGCGGTGATTTTAACTTGGGTGTTACTAAGGTCTTGCTCAATTTGGTTGATTGCCTTAGCGACTTTTGCTATTGCCAAATCATCTGCTTTTAATTGTTTCTCTAATCCACTGCGCTGCTTATTGGTATCAAAAATATTTGATTCTTGTTTTGAAATGGCTTTTTGAATATCACTGAGTTTGGTACGGTTTTGCTTTTGTGCTTTTTCATTGCTACTACTTTGCGCAGCTTGCAAGGGGAAAGTAAACAGCAAACTTATGATGATTAAGCTTGCTGTCGCTATTGATATAAGGTGTGCTTTTGATAAATAAGTGTGGATAAACAATTTCATAGTAAATATTGGCAGTAAGTCAAAGCTCAATATATCACTTAGTTTATCGTTTTAATATCACTTAGTTAATTGCATAAGAATTGAGCCTGTCATCTCTTCTGGCTGTGCCATTCCCATTAGGTGCAATACACTTGGGGATATGTCACTTAAAGTTCCTGACGGTGCAGGTGTTGCGTTGCGACCAACATATATTAATGGTACCGGTTCACAGGTGTGTGCAGTATGTGCTTGACCTGAAACACTATCTTGCATTTGTTCGGCGTTACCGTGGTCGGCAGTAATTAAACATTCGCCACCATTTTGCTGCAACGCATTTACCACACGGCCAACACAAGTATCTACAGCTTCACAAGCTTGCACCGCAGCTTCAAAACTCCCGGTATGACCAACCATATCGCCATTAGGGTAATTGCAGACGATAAAGTCATATTTGCCACTTTCAATCGCAGCAACTAGCTTATCGGTTAATAGTGTTGAATTCATTTCAGGTTGTAAGTCATACGTAGCAACATCTGGAGATGGCACTAATATGCGTTCTTCACCGGTAAATGTGTCTTCTTTACCACCGCTAAAGAAAAAAGTAACGTGAGCATACTTTTCAGTTTCAGAGATGCGTAGTTGAGTTTTATCGTGTTTCGCTAACCACTCTCCCATTACATTATCGAGTGTCGCAGGAGCGAAAGCAGAGGGAGCATCAATGTCGGCAGAATATTGTGTAAGCATGACAAAGTCGCTTATTGCTGGCGTATTTTTTCTTTTAAAGCCATCAAAATCTTCTTCAGTAAAGCAACGGCTGAATTGACGAGCTCTATCGGCTCTAAAGTTCATAAAAATTAATGCATCACCATCGTTAACTTTAATCGTATTACCTTCAGAGGTTTTTATTGCACTAGCGCCAACAAACTCATCGTTTTCGTCACGTTCATAAGCTGCAGATAGCGCATCTAAAGCATTATCATATTCATGCAAACCTTGGCCACTCACCATTAAGTTATATGCTGCCTCAACACGATCCCAGCGTTGATCTCTGTCCATAGCATAATAACGGCCAATAACTGAAGCTATTTGTCCTTCACCTTGATTTCCAGAAAAGAGCTCTGAGAATTTTTGTTGTGCTTTTTCTAAAGAGGCTTTTGCGCTACGAGGTGGTGTATCTCGGCCATCTAAAAATGCATGTAAATAGACTTTTTCAGCACCGCGCTTTTGGGCTAGTTCCATCATGGCGAATATATGGTCTTCATGGCTATGAACGCCACCAGGAGAAAGTAAGCCAAAAATATGGACAGCATTTTGACTTGCTACGGCTTTATCTACAGCTTGGCATAAGGTTGGATTTTCATTAAATTCACCATCACTAATGGCTTTAGTAACCCGTGTAAAATCTTGATATACCACACGACCCGCGCCTAAGTTGACATGACCTACCTCAGAATTACCCATTTGCCCTTCAGGTAAACCCACAGCCATGCCCGAAGTATCTATTAGCATGTTGGGGTAATTGGCTTTTAAATCATCTAATACTGGTGTCTTTGCTTGATGTATAGCGTTGGAGCTCGTTTCTTCTCTGTATCCCCAACCATCTAAAATCATCAGTACTGTTGATTGCTTATTCGCCATTATTTTTCCCGTTTAATTAATGTTTACTGAGTATTAAGAGCAAGTATTGTACACCCTCATATAGTGTTATTCACTAAGGATTTGACATAGAAATGATCCGAAAGAGGTTACTAAACTCTCGGTTGTCGGATATGCTCGCAATTCTAAGTGGTTTGCGTATAATGTGCCGATTCGAAATTTGATAAAAAATGGTCTCTTATTTATGGAACAATTAATTACTTTTGCAAGCAATAATGGCATGTTAAGCGCGATTTGGGTTGCCCTAGTGGTAATGATTATCGTGACAACAATTAAAATGAAAATGTCGCCTATTAAACAAATTAGTACTCAAGATTTAACTTTTCTGATGAATAGAGAAGAGGGGGTAGCACTTGATATTCGTAAAGAAAAAGACTTTAAATCGGGTCATATCCTAGAGTCAAAGAATTTACCTAGTGAAAAAATCAGTAAAAATGGCCATGCAAGTCTTGAAAAGTATAAAGATAAACCCATCATAGTAGTATGTTATGCCGGTATGAGCGCGGTACAAATTGCTAACAACTTACATAAAGATGGTTTTACTCGTGTAAGCGTTCTTAAAGGTGGTATGAATGCATGGACTGCTGCAGGTTTACCTGTTGCCAAGTAGTCGTCACCTCTATGATTAAAGAATGAAAGAGTAATAAAAATGCCAGATATTGATATTTATACCAAAGCATATTGCCCATATTGTACGCACGCACTTGCCTTGTTAAAGAGCAAACAGCTAACTTTCAATGAAATTAAAATAGATGGCGAGATGAACAAACGCACCGCCATGATTGAACGTAGCAATGGTGGCTATACGGTACCACAAATATTTATTAATGATGTTCATATAGGCGGTTGCGATCAGTTAGTCGCCTTAGAAATGAATAACCAGCTAGACGAGCTACTAGAAGAAAAACAATACTAAATTCAATTAAAAAATTACAAGATAGGAGCCCATCATGGCTGAAGAGAACCAAGTAGAGAACAACGAAGCAGCACAGCAATCACCAGAATTTGCGATCCAACGCATTTACACAAAAGATGTTTCTTTTGAAACCCCTAATTCTCCGGCTGTATTTCAATTAGAGTGGAAACCTGAGATAAAATTAGATCTTGATACTCGTTCTACAAAGTTAGCTGATAATACTTATGAAGTTGTTTTATCTGTAACGGTAACGGCTACAGTTGAAGAGCAAACTGCCTTTTTAGCAGAAGTTCAGCAAGCTGGTATATTCACTATAGGCAACTTACCAGAAGCACAGCTAGCTCATACCATTGGTGCTTTTTGCCCTACCACATTATTCCCATATGCTCGTGAAACAGTTGCAAGTTTAGTTAATCGTGGCTCTTTCCCACAATTTAACTTAACACCTGTTAACTTTGAAGGTTTGTATGCTTCATATGTTCAACAACGTGCAGCACAAGAAAACGTGCCACAAAGCACTGAAACGCATTAGTACTAAGTTTAATATATAATTAAACGAAAATAATACCGGTAATATTAGCTAAAAGATAAGGTTGTACATGACTTCAGCTGCAAAAATTACAGTGCTGGGTGCAGGGTCTTATGGCACTGCGCTAGCAATTTGTTTAGCCAGAAATGGTCATGAAACTTTGTTATGGGGGCGTGATGAAAGCCATGTCACGGCAATGGCGCAAGATAGAGAAAATGTTAGATATCTTGCTGATTGTCCTTTTCCAGAAACTTTAGCGCTTGAAGCCGATTTAACAAAGGCGGTGCAAGCAAGTGATAATATACTTGTTGTTGTGCCAAGCCATGCCTTTGCCGATATGCTTAAGCAAATTAAACCAATATTAGCGGGTAATGAAAAAATAGCTTGGGCAACCAAAGGCTTAGACCCAGAAACGGGTGGTTTATTACAAGACGTTGCTAGAAAAGCACTTGGTAATAATGTTTCTTTGGCTGTGTTATCAGGTCCAACGTTTGCAAAAGAGATGGCTTCAGGCTTGCCTACAGCCATTTCATTATCGTCTGAAGACGATGATTTTGTCAGTGAATTATCTGATTTACTTCATTGTGAGAAGCTTTTTAGAGTTTATTCGAATAAAGACTTTATTGGTGTTCAACTTGGTGGTGCCGTTAAAAACGTTATCGCTATAGCCGCGGGTATAGCTGATGGGATTGGTTTTGGAGCTAACGCCAGAACAGCGCTTATTACCAGAGGTTTAGCTGAAATGACCCGTTTAGGCCTTGCTTTAAATGCTGAGCCCGCTACTTTTATGGGGATGGCAGGCCTTGGGGATTTAGTATTAACTTGTACCGATAATCAATCACGTAATCGCCGTTTTGGCTTGGCTTTAGGCCAAGGTAGTGAGGTTGAAGAAGCTATTGCTAATATTGGTCAAGTAGTTGAAGGTTATCGAAATACTAAAGAGGTTTATATGCTTGCCCAACGACATGGTGTGGAAATGCCTATTGTTGAACAGGTTTATCAAGTTCTTTATAACTCAAAAGACGCTAAGCTAGCTGCCGCTAACTTACTCTCCCGTGATCGAAAATTTGAATGATTTGAGTAACTGTAAATCTAATTGAAAACAAGATTTACAGTTTCTATTATCTACCCTTTCTAAACAGCGTTAGGGAAACCTAATTGACGCCATGCATCGTAGACTATTACCGCTGCAGCATTTGACAAGTTCATACTACGGCTTTCTTTTAGCATCGGAATTCTAATTTTATCTTCGTCTGGAATTTGCACTCGTACATCTTCTGGCAAACCGGCTGTTTCTGAGCCAAATAATAAATAGTCACCCGCTTGAAATTTTACATCACCATAAAAGTTATTGGTTTTAGTTGTGATGGCAAGTACACGCTTTGGCTGTTCTTTTTCAACGAAGGCATTGAAGTTAGCATGTCTCTGTATGGCTGCAAATTCATGGTAATCTAAACCAGCGCGGCGTAGTTTTTTATCATCTAAGTCAAACCCTAAAGGCTCAATCAAATGTAAGCGAAAGCCTGAGTTTGCACATAAACGAATAATATTCCCTGTATTTGGTGGGATTTGTGGTTGAAAAAGAACAACATCTAGCATAACGATCATCATCTGATAAAATTTTTTGTTATTATATACCCGTTACCAATCAAAGTGCAGGATTTCAGCTGGAATTTAAATGACTTTAGACAAGTGAAGTAAATTAAACATATTGAGACTATGTTTTTTATTTACGCAGTATAAAGTTATTTTAAGCCCGTCGAAGAAGCACTTGAGCAACATTATTTCACCACTACTAAAGAAGCGTTTAAATATTCAGTTTTATTGGTAGTGGTTAGATTGATAATTTTTCAAATTTTAATTTTCCTTCAAGGGTAGGTTATGGCAACTAGTAAAACGTCAAGTGATGACTATGCATTCTGGGTTAGGTTAGCAGCGATATCTTCAACCTCGACAGCTTTGATCTTAGTGGTGATAAAACTCTATGCATGGTTGGTAACAGACTCTAGCGCTATGCTCGCTTCTACAACGGACTCAATCTTAGATTTATTTGCTTCAGTAATGAGTATCGTTATTCTTCGTTTTGCCTTAGCCCCTGCAGATAAAGAGCACACTTTTGGTCATGGTAAAGCTGAAAGCTTAGCAGGATTAGTGCAAGCCTCCTTTGTACTTGGTTCGGCAATTCTTCTTATCTTTAGTGGTGTTTCTAGATTGCTTAATCCACAACCAATAGTGCAAAGTGAAGTGGCGATTTGGGTGACAATTATTTCGATCGCTTTAACACTCGCTTTAGTTGGCTTTCAACGCTATGTAATTAAGCGGACAGGATCAATTATTATTAGTGGTGATGCCTTACATTATCAATCTGATTTATTACTCAATTTAGGTGTATTAATCGCGATAGTGCTGAGCCAAGGGATTTGGTTACAAGCAGATGGTGTATTTACCATTGCAGTTGCTTTATATCTGGTATTTGGAGCAAGCCAAATCATGGTACAAAGTGTTTCTCAATTGATGGATAGTGAACTCAATGACGAAGACTTAGCTAAAATAAAAGCTATCATTTCTGACCATGAGCAGGCATTAGGGATTCACGAATTACGCACTCGCCAATCTGGAGTTCAGCGTTTTGTACAGTTTCATTTAGAATTAAGCGATGAATTATCCTTACTTGAGGCACATGGTATCGGAGATGAAATAGAGGCTAAAATATGCCATGTACTTGCTCCTTGCGAGGTATTCATTCACCATGACCCTAGCTCTGTGGTACAAAAGGAACACCTTAAAGAGCAGTAGTACAAAGAAGGTTATCTATTCTGCTTAAACCAAGATAGTGTTTGTTTTAGAGCTTTATCTCGGTAATCATCCAGCTCAAAGAAAATTTCGTGGTAGGCCCCTTCAATTCTGCTTGGTTTACCACCGTGGCAGGATTTAGGTTGCATAGCATGCAGCTGCTGACAAAAGTTGTCTTGTGCTTGCTGACTTACAATGCAATCACTCCCTGCTTGCAGCAGTAGAATTGGAGTCGTTAGCTGTGAAATCTTAGCAAATATCTCTTCTTGAGCGGCTATACTCTGTGCTAACCAATGACTTGTAACGCCACCAAGTTGAATCTTGCTATTATTTTCATATAAGTCTGTGAAATCTTGATATCGCTGTTTACTATGGCTTAGCTTGTTTTTTGAAAAGGGAGTAAGGCTGTAGTCTTTTTGTCCCCAGAAGTACCACGGTGTTTTACTGAATACTTTATTGAGTCCAAGCTTAATTGCTATTAGCGATTTTGCTATAGCTTGAGGTAAAAAGCCTGAATCAAATCCTAGCATTGGTGATGATAGTACCGCTGCTTTTATAGCGTCTGGAGACTCTTGCATAAAGCGAGTGGCAATGGCGCCCCCCATTGAATGAGCAAGGAGGAATGGCTTAGTAGAGCAATGTTGAGAGACAATATTTTCAATAAAGTACTGTAGATCATCGACATAGTCTTGAAAGTATTCTACATACCCCTTGTTAGGGTTAGCGAGTAACCGTTCAGACAATCCCTGACCACGGTGATCTATTATAAAAATGCTGTAACCTTGCGAGTATAAGTGAAAGGCTAATTCTTGATATTTTAAATAGCCTTCGCTTCGACCAGGTACAATAACCAAAGCTGAAGATTTAGCGTCTTCATGGATAAAGTGCGCGTAGTGTATATCTACACACTTAACCCCCTTAAATACAGCGAAAGTTCCCTGACTCCAAAAATGAGCAATGTCATTTACTTGCTGTTTTTCATTATGTGATTTTTGGTTAAATTGCACAGACATAGTCAGACAATAATCCTTAGAAAAGAGTTGAAATCAATAGAGTTTACTGAGTATGACAGATGTTATGCTTGTAGGCTGAAAGAAAATATTTTACTCATTTTACTTTCAACTTTACGATTGTTTAAGGTTGCTGGACTAAAGCGCCATTTTCTAATCGCTGAACGTATTGCTGATTTAAAATAAATGAGCTTACTCTGTTGTGCGAAGTTAATATCTTTTACTTTGCCGTTACGATCTATGATGAAGTCTACTTTTACTTCCATCTCTATACCTCGACGCTTTGCAAGGCTTGGATACACAGGGCTTATAGAGTTAAGTAATTTAGCTTCAAGTGATACTGATGGCTCGGCAGATTTAAGCGACGTTAATCCTAACTCATCAGCCTTTGAAGGCTTACTTTGTGCCGTTCTTATTGCATGTGAGGCTTGATACAAATTATTATCCATGGCTAATTTATCTATTTCTTGACGATAAGAAAGCTGCTGGTAACTATTTCCTTGAATACTTAAGTCACTATCGTATGTTAGCGATGGTGCAGTCTTTTCACTGCTCAATGGCTCATACTCAGCTAACTTGGTATTGATCTTGGATGAATTTGAGGTTTGTGTCAGGCTCATTTTT
>Ga0105359_10005351_pt1 | contig 10041 bp, 9 predicted proteins | sample GOMGulsemesocosm_6_FD_83659 | JGI IMG/M metagenome (GOLD analysis project Ga0105359, IMG submission 83659) | Methane-oxidizing microbial communities from mesocosms in the Gulf of Mexico - GOM8C Gulf of Mexico | ecosystem: Environmental > Aquatic > Marine > Cold seeps | place: Gulf of Mexico... | reverse complement strand
TACCGGTGAGATGAATGTTGGTGATATGGGCTCACAATATAGATTGAGTTATACGGTTTTAGGTGACGCTGTTAATCTTGGCTCACGACTTGAAGGGTTAACTAAGTTTTATCATGTCGATATTCTCATTGGCGAAACAACAAAAACACAAGCGGAACAATCATCAACCAATACCGAGACAGAAATATCATATTTGTTAATCGATAAAGTCAATGTAAAAGGCAAAATACACCCGGTGAAAATATATAACCCAATCGTCCAACCTTCTACAGAGCTAGTCATACAATGCCAACAATTTAACCTGATGATGAACGACTACTTCCAGCAGAACTTTATCAAAGCATTAGAAAAATTAGCACAAATCACTAACGATTTTGACAATCAACCACTGTTGGACCTTTACCGACAACGAATAGAACATTTAGTAACAAAGCCTCCAGCTGCCAATTGGAATGGTGCCTTTGTTCATACAGCTAAGTAATACTGCCCCTAATAAGATGTCTACATCTAGTCAAATACAATATCAACTTTGGCACTTACCGGGTGTGACTGACAAGTCAGAATAAATCCTTCAGCTAACTCGTCATCGTTCAATGAATGATTAGCATCCATTACTACCTTTCCACTCATTACTTTAGCTTTACAACTGCCACAAACCCCCGCTTTACAGGCGAAAGGTAAATCAATGTTTTCATTTAATCCTGCATCAAGTATCGTATCTCCCGTCATTGGGAGCGAAAAGGTAGTGGTTCCGCCGTTTGCCTTTATCGACACATCACAGCTTGTTTGTTGGTGTTCTTGTTGAGCTTGCTGCATTGCGCTATCAATTTCAGTTACCTTTTCCTCAACGTGAAATAATTCATAGTGAAGTTGTTCATCAGAAAACTCCCACGATTTAAAGGTAGTTAGTGCATCATGAACCATTGATTCAGGCCCACAGATAAAAATATCGGTAAATTCACGGATCTCTATTATGCCTAAGGTATCTAAATTGATGATTTTTTGTGCTGAAACTCGACCATGAAAAGCTCTTAAATGTTTTTTCTCGCGGCTATAACAATTGAGCCGTTTAAAACGTAATAGATTTGCTTGTTCAATCTCAATTAACTGTTGATGAAACATAGTGGTTTCAGTAGTTTTATTTCCATAAATTAAGCTAAGTCGAGCCTTGGGTTCATTTGTTAATATTGACTGGATCTGAGAAAGAATGGGAGTGATACCGCTACCGACAGCGACAAATAGATAGTTTTTATGACTGTTAGCGTCGAGCTCGGTATAAAAATGTCCTTGGGGTGGCATAACATCTATTGTCATACCGGCTTTAAATTCGCGATTAGCGAAAGTAGAAAAACAACCACCCTCGATTTGTTTAATCGCAATTTTTAATTGCTGTTCTGCAATGCCATTACAAATAGAATATGAACGACGAACCTCTTGATTGTTGATCATTACTTTCAGGGTAAGATGTTGACCTTGTTTAAAAGTAAACACCTCCTTTAAAGTACTAGGTACCTCAAAGGTTACAGCAATCGAGTGTTCGGTTAGTTGCTCAACGGAAGCTAGGGATAATGAATAAAATTTGTTCATTGCTTTTCTTCAAACGTCCTTATTGTCTGCTCAAGCTTTATCGTGTTGTTAAATAACATTGCCACAGTTGTTGACCCAACACCACCAATTCTTGGCTTGATCGACAGGGCAAGCTCTTTAGGAGCAATTAAATCTAAAATATTCACTAAAATGCTGGAGCTATATGCCTTATTTCACTTACCTAGTTATGTTAAATTGGTACACCTTCCGAATTGAGAAGTTTTTCTAACTCTTTATAGCCTTCAAGCTCCATTAACAACTGTCCTTTTTCATACTTTGCTACTTCGAGCCAGTGTTCACCTTCTATTGCGCCAACCAGAGCATATAAAAAATTCAAGCTGGGCTTGGAATTACTCGCTTTTTTTAAACGGATAAACGCCCGTATTGCACCGAGTTTTCTAAGTTCGTCCTCAGTGGTAATTCCAACCTCAATAAGTAATGCCTCTGACTTTGGCCCAAGACCTTTTAAATCTCTTAGTTTAGACAAATTTAAAGCTCCACTGAAATATATCATCCACACAACTGGCTAAGTAATGTTGGATAACAATGACGAGATACAAGTTAAAGCCAAGTAGATTGCCTTTATTTTAGCGTTTATTAACAACTTATCATGAACTTTTATAAGAATTTCAACTATTAATGTTAATCAGTGTATCTCCATCTACACTATGAATATTGGTTGTGTAATAAGCTAGGCTGTACTGGATATTTAACGAAAAATACAAACTTTGTTTAAGATGAGCTTTTATTGTTCTTTCTAATTCAGTACTTAATTGTAATGTGAACTCTTCATCTCGATGAGGTTTGCTCAGTAGTGATATTGTAACGAGAATGTGTGGATACTTATACTCTGAGCAAGGATAAGCTCTTGATTTACACTCACCGGCACTGGAGTCTTTTTTATTAATGACACCTTCAATATCATCAAAAACTTCTTTTGTATCTAGATCTAAATTATTAGAATACTTAATTTCTACATGAGGCATTTGAATATATTCCTTGAACGCATAAAGCCCTGTTGATGAGTAAGATATAGTTGACCTCAATATGCTACGCAGGTACAAAAAGCAGTGGCTTGGGTCCTACTTTATTGGTTTGTTATGTTTGCTCATGCTGACATTTCCAGCATATTTCAAAAGATGAATCATTTGTTTCAGAACAGTTTTCACAAGTCCATTCAACCGTTTCTTTATTTTTCTGCGATAATTTAACAACTTCCATTGCACGATCAAAGTCGGAGTCATTAGTCACCCAAAGTTCAGGCCAAGAATCAAAAGCAGAGATTTCTCCTACAGCTCCCTGTGCGTATTCATTTTTGACAAATACTGGTATTTTTTGAGCTTCAACAATATTTTTAATATTGTTCACAAGAAAACTGTTTTCGTTGGTATAAATGACTTTCATAGTTAATATCTCTAAATCCACAACGAAATAAAAAAGTTTACGTTTCAAAGTAATAGTATGCAATTATTGATTTATATTACAATAAAATAAGCTTGATTTTAGATGACCGATTCGAATAAAGATTTAATGGTCCAATAAGCGGCTTTACCTATTGGTAAAATTATTGCAATCTCAAAGTGAAAAAACCAACTGTATTGTTCTGTATGAACAGCTTGTTTGGCGAAAGTCTATCCGTATTCAGAAGATACCTTAGACTTAATTTTCGTCGCTCTAAGTTCTTTAAAAAGTTTGACCATCATAGCTGTTGTGACTAGATAACACCTATTCCACATCCAACTAATTCGAATTCGGTTTCCTTTTTTTCCTTTCTCTTCAGGGAAGTCGTCGGGCTCAAATATATGTATAAGTTTCAATCTTTCTACCCAAGCTCCCTCAGTTTCAATATCTGGCCATTGGAATTTAAAAACAGATTCTTTATTTGCTTTAATCTCTTCGAGCAACCACAGTTTTTCTTCTTCCGTTCCTTTTAGTGGTGTCAAAAGTAATTTTTTTGCTTTTTCATTAATTGCACCAACTTGCTCGATGAGTTGTTCCTCTGTTGGCCATTCAACCTCATCTCTCCTAGCTGCTCTCAAATTATAAAAAATATCATGAACTTTTTGACACTGCTCAGCAGTATCAAATTCAATCTCTATTACTATAATATCTTCAGCCACTTTATAGCTCCTTGCTTGAGTTGATTTTAATGAACATCTAACGCCCTAGTTAAGGGCGTATTATTAGTTTACTAAATTTGCGAGGTATGAAGCTAACCAATTAATTAGGGTCAGGTGAATAAACTATAACGAAAGCGTATTCAACTAGCCACTGGACGCCGACAGCAAGGTAACAAACAGTAGCTAGATGTACGTGCTAAGAAATTAATCGTGATCGTGTAACCAAGCAGCATGTTTGGGCGCACGTTTAGTGATAGCCCACTCATCAATCATCGCGTGAGCAACTTCATTTAATTGCTGGTATTGCTCAGATGTACCAATATCAGCGGCTAATTCTAAGCGGTGGCCACTTGGGTCGAAGAAATAAATGGATTTAAATACGCCATGATGAACCGGCCCTAATACATCAACACCGTTTTCCACCAAAGAGTTTTTAGCAGCAACTAATGCATCTACATCCGCGACTTTAAGTGCTAAATGCTGTACCCAAGCAGGAGTATTTTGGTCACGATCCATATCATCTGAATTAGGTAATTCAAAAAAAGCTAGTACATTGCCCATTCCTGCGTCTAAAAAGATATGCATGTAAGGATCTGGCGCTTTGGTTGAAGGAACTTCATCTTCAGCAATAGCTAAAACAAGGTCCATATTCAATTTATCTTTATACCATTGCACTGTTTCTTTAGCATCTTTACAACGATAGGCAACGTGATGTACTTTTTCAATTTTGATCATGACAAGTTCTTTTTTGTGTAAGTATTGGCATAGTTTAATATAAAGTAACATTTGTTACTAGTTTGAGTGTAATTCCTTTCAACTAATGTTTTAAAAACTGTTAGTTATTATTTACAGCAGCATTTAAGTCCTTTGTATTACGCTTATATTTATTGTTTTTATTTCCCAAACTATAATAATTAAAACAATTCAATGTCTTCAAATTCTTCTTCGACATTCGCTTGTGAACTTGTTAAATCCTGTTTGATCTGCTCAATTACGGTGTTTTGTTCGTTAACGAGTTTTTGCATGGTAAGTAGTATTTGTGCCAATTTTTTATTTGTTTCATCAGTATTGTTTAATTTATCGGTAAGTTTTTCTACGGTATTCTGAGCAAGGTTTAAGATAAACTCTTCTTGTGTAAACTCTAACGCTAAACCAGGTAGACTCGCTTGTAGTTCAACGTACATCCTTTCAAGTAAAGTGATGCATACCTTGTTATTATGGTTTAAACCTGCTGCTAGCGTTACCATAGTCTCTTTAATATTTAAAAAAGAATCCGTCAATTTTTGCGCTTGCTCAGTCATTATGGTTTGTTCTTCAATGGCTTCAATTTTTGCATTCATCGCCCCCATAATAACCGGCAGTAAATCTTTTATTTGGCCATAGTCATTTTCATCGTTTATCGGCATATTAGTGATTAATAATCGAATATGAGGAAACAGCACCACCGTATTACTTTTAACATCAACAAATCTATTTTCATTCGTTTCTACGGATAAGAGTGCTTCTTCCTTTGCGGGTACATTGCCATCATGACCAAAGAAGTTTTCTTTTTTATTGATGCATGTCCACAAATATCCCGTTAATGATAGTGACTCCAGTTGATGAAACAAACGTTGTGCAAGGGTTTCTATTTGGTTTACCCCATAAGATTGCTCGATAAAGACCATCACCTGTCCAAGCCGACTATTGCTTTTCATTGCATCCAAAGCTAGGTTTTGTGCTTGCTGGAATTGTTGCTTCATCTCAAGGTTTTCATGCTGTTGCTGTTGAAATTGTTTAAGCTTTAGCAACAGTAAATTGGGTAATAATGCTTTTTCAATGGTGTCATAAGCACCGGCTTGATAACATTTTTGGATAAATGACGGCGAATATTGTTCGCTAATGACGACAATAGGAATATTTTGGTGAGTATTACTTTTTTTTATTTCTTTGCATAAAATTGCACCATCACCTCCTGGAAATTCATTACCTAAAACAATAAAGTCTGGTGCGAGTTTATCAAGATTAAATATCGCTTCTTGCGGAGATAAATAAGTTATAAGCTCAAAGGTATCAGTTAAAATATTGCTAATTTGATCTAGTGTATCTTGAACGCTATCTATCACTAGAATCTTTAATATCATCGTCATATTTTGATATTCCCTCATCTTTTTATATCAAACTTATCAAAGTATTGTACAAAAAAACTAAAAAGCTAATTTATCCATTTAATAATAAACAGTTAACGCTATTTGCTATTAAATGGATAAATTAGCTCTGAAAGAATAACTAAAAATAGTTTAAATAATATTTTTAAAAGCAATCACCCGGTATGCAAACTTTACCTTCCATCAGCACACGAGCACTTCTACTCATGCTGACTTTTTTCACTGTCCATGCTTGGTTTACTTGTACAGCCTCTGCTCCCACTTTAAGCGTGCCTGAAGGATGGCCAAACGTAACCGCTTTACGCTCACCACCACCAGCAGCTAAATTAACAAGCGTGCCAGGTATAGCTGCGGCTGTGCCAATAGCCACAGCCGCAGTGCCCATCATTGCATGATGCAACTTCCCCATCGACAAAGCCCTTACCTGTAAGTCTATGTCGCTTAAGCTAATCGCTTTGCCACTTGATGAGTAATAATCCTGCGCAGGAGCAACAAAAGCTACTTTAGGAGTATGTTGGCGAGCAACCGCTTCAGAAATGTCTTTGATCAAGCCCATTTTCACTGCGCCATAAGCACGAATAGTTTCAAAGCGAGTCAATGCAGCTTCATCTTGATTAATTGCCTCTTGTAGCTCTGTACCGGTATAACCTAACGCTTCAGCATTTAAGAAAATGGTCGGGATACCTGCAGTGATCATGGTAGCTTTAAAATTACCTACTACAGGTACTTCTAAATCATCTACTAAATTTCCAGTCGGAAACATCGCCTCAGAAGGATCAACTGGAGCCACAAAATCAACTTGCACTTCTGCCGCAGGAAAAGTGACACCATCAAGTTCAAAATCGCCGGTTTCTTGTACTTCACCGTTGGTGATGGGTACATGAGTTACGATAGTTTTTGAAATGTTTTTTTGCCATATTCGCACTTCACATAGGCCATTTTGTGGAATACGTGACTTCTCAACTAAACCAGAACTAATGGCAAACGAACCAACGGCGGCAGTTAAGTTACCGCAGTTTCCTGACCAATCAACAAACGCTTTATCAATGGCAACTTGGCCAAATAAATAATCAACGTCATGATCAGCTACGTCACTTTTGGCTAAAATCACCGTTTTACTGGTACTTGAAGTTGCCCCTCCCATACCATCCGTTTGTTTGCCATAAGGATCTGGGCTGCCAATAATACGTAATAACATATTATCGCGCGCCTCACCGGGTACCTGACAGCGTTCAGGCAAGTCGGTTAAATTAAAAAACACTCCTTTCGAAGTGCCGCCCCTGATGTATGTAGCAGGGATTTTTACTTGAGGAACATGAGACATTGCTCTCTCCTTTAATTTTATAATGTTGTTCTTCAAGGCTATGTTGTATTTAATTGCTTGTAATTAAATTGACTTTTATTAAATTGACTTTTATTAAATTAATAATGGATGAAAATTTTGTAGGTTGGGCTTTAGCCTAACAGAAATGTCAGAATAAATTCCGACCTACAATACATTTAAACAAAGTCGTTTTAACTCTAGCAATTGTTTACGGGAACAAGGCTATGAAAAACGATTAGGTATTAGAAGCTAAAAAGTCGTTGGCGAACTTTTGTAACACCCCGCCAGCATCATAAACCGACACTTCTTCAGCAGTATCTAAACGACATTTGACCGAGATCTCAACTTGCTCACCGTTAGCACGTGTCATTACAACGGTCATTGCTGCGCCCGGTGCGGTTGTGCCACTAACATCGTAAGTTTCGCTGCCATCAATAAGATAGGTTTTACGTGTTTCGCCATTGATAAATTCTAATGGTAAAACCCCCATGCCTACTAAATTAGTACGATGAATGCGTTCAAAGCCCTCGGCAACAATCACTTCAACACCCGCTAAACGTACACCTTTTGCAGCCCAGTCTCGTGATGAACCTTGACCATAATCAGCGCCAGCAATAATAATTAATGGCTGTTTACGCTGCATGTATGTTTCGATAGCTTCCCACATGCGAGACTCACTACCTTCTGGTTCGATACGAGCAAGTGAACCTTGCTTAACGTCACCATTATCATCACGACACATTTCATTGAACAATTTTGGGTTGGCAAAGGTCGCACGTTGTGCCGTTAAGTGATCACCACGATGAGTAGCATATGAATTAAAGTCTTCTTCTGGAAGGCCCATTTTATCTAAGTAGGCACCTGCAGCACTTGCCAACATGATCGCATTGGAAGGTGATAAATGATCTGTGGTGATGTTATCACCCAGTACAGCTAAAGGACGCATGCCCTTCATGGTGCGTTCACCCGCTAGCGCACCTTCCCAATAAGGAGGGCGACGAATGTAAGTACTTTGTGCACGCCAATCATAAAGTGGACTTTCGGCTGGTTCAAATGCGCCTAAATCAAACATCGGGGTATAAACTTTCTTAAATTGTTCAGGTTTAACACTTGCTGCAACGATGGCATCGATTTCTTCGTCACTTGGCCAGATATCTTGCAAAGTAATGTCATTACCGTTTTGATCTTGCCCCAACACATCTTTTTCAATGTCAAAACGCATGGTACCGGCAATAGCATAAGCAACAACTAAAGGTGGTGATGCTAAGAAAGCTTGTTTTGCGTATGGATGAATACGGCCATCAAAATTTCGATTGCCTGATAATACCGCTGTTGAGTATAAATCACGGTCAATGATTTCTTGTTGAATCTTTGGCTCTAATGCGCCAGACATACCGTTACACGTTGTACATGCATAACCAACAATGCCAAAACCGAGCTTTTCCATTTCAGTCAATAAGCCGGCATCTTCTAAGTAAAGTTTTGCTACTTTTGAACCCGGTGCAAATGACGTTTTCACCCAAGGTTTGCGGATAAGTCCTAACTCATTTGCTCGTTTAGCAACAAGTCCTGCTGCAACAACATTACGAGGATTTGAAGTATTGGTACAAGAGGTAATAGCCGCTATAATCACTGCGCCATCGGGCATTTCGCCACATTTTTCTTGTGCTTGGCAAGCCGCTAAATTTTTCGCAATACCTTTAGAAGTTAATTCAGAGGTAGGTAAACGACGATGAGGATTTGAAGGTCCAGCCATATTACGGCCAACACTAGATAAATCGAACTCTAGTACACGTTCATATTCAGCAGTCACTAAATCATCAGCCCAAAGACCGGTATGTTTAGCATAGGTTTCAACTAACGCTACTTGCTCAGGCTCGCGACCGGTTAGTTTTAAGTAATCAATGGTTTGTTGATCGATATAAAACATGCCAGCAGAGGCGCCGTATTCAGGCGTCATGTTTGAAATAGTAGCACGGTCGCCAATGGTTAAATCTTTAGTGCCTTCACCGAAGAATTCTAAGTAACTTGAAACCACTTTTTGATTACGCAAAAACTCTGTGATCGCTAATACCATATCCGTTGCTGTAATGCCTGCAGCACGTTTTCCAACCAGTTTTACGCCAATAATATTGGGTAAACGCATCATTGAAGGACGGCCAAGCATCACGGTTTCTGCTTCTAATCCACCGACACCAATCGCAATAACACCTAGTGCATCAACATGAGGAGTATGAGAATCTGTACCGACACAAGTATCAGGAAAAGCAACACCGTCACGAGCTTGAATAACTGGCGACATTTTCTCCAAATTAATTTGATGCATAATGCCGTTGCCCGCTGGGATCACATCAACATTTTTAAAAGCGGTTTTGGTCCACTCAATAAAATGAAAACGGTCTTCATTACGACGGTCTTCAATAGCACGGTTTTTATCAAACGCTTGTTCATCAAAACCTGCTGCTTCAACAGCAAGTGAATGATCAACAATTAACTGCGTTGGCACTACTGGATTCACTTTAGCAGGATCACCACCTTGATCAGCAATGGCATCACGAAGACCCGCTAAATCAACTAAAGCGGTTTGCCCTAAAATGTCATGACAAACCACACGTGCCGGATACCAAGGAAAATCTAGGTCTTGTTTACGATCGATAAGTTGTTTTAAAGCGTCAGTCAATAAGTCAGGAGCACAACGACGCACTAACTGCTCAGCTAAAACACGCGAAGTGTAAGGTAGTTTTGCATAGCTACCTTTGGTAATGGTTTCAACCGCTTCACGGGTATCAAAAAAATCTATATTGGCACCTGGGAGTGGTTTGCGGTAATCGTAGTTCATAATTTATTCCACATTCTATCGTTG
>Ga0105359_10005350_pt1 | contig 10042 bp, 7 predicted proteins | sample GOMGulsemesocosm_6_FD_83659 | JGI IMG/M metagenome (GOLD analysis project Ga0105359, IMG submission 83659) | Methane-oxidizing microbial communities from mesocosms in the Gulf of Mexico - GOM8C Gulf of Mexico | ecosystem: Environmental > Aquatic > Marine > Cold seeps | place: Gulf of Mexico... | reverse complement strand
TTCTCTGCTGCGGTTGCTTCCTTCCGGACCTGGCCGAGTTCACAGAGTATCAATGCGGAGGGACCCATAAGGCACCCATCAAACGTGTTGTGCTTGACAACGAGTGAATTATTAACTATTCACCGATTCTTTGCAACCGTTTATAGCAGTTTTATTCACTATAAATGTCGTTTGCACACTATCCAACCAAGTCGATCAATTCCAGTGCAGTTAAATAACTTGTCGGCTAAGGTTCTGAGCGCTAAACATAGTTGCAGGTACAGGTTTGCCATACAAATAACCCTGACCAAAATCACAACCTTCATCGACAATAAACTGATGTTGCTCTGGCGTTTCTACACCTTCGGCAACAACTTGCAAATTAAGCTTCTTCGCCATCGCAATTATCGCACGCGCTAATTCTTTATCTTGATCGCATTCCATTAAATTCATAATGAAGCTGCGATCTATCTTCAAGGTATCAAACGAATATTTCTGCAAATAACTTAATGACGAATAACCAGTACCAAAGTCATCTAACGAGATGCTAACACCCAGTTTTCGTAAACCAGCAAGGGACTTGGTGACCTTTTGTTCGTCTTGTAGTAACACACCTTCGGTGATCTCAAGTTCTAACGCACTACCAGGTAACTGATAATAAGCCAACAGCTGGGCGATACGAGACACTAGATTGTCATCCCGAAGCTGTACTGGTGATATATTAACAGCAATAGAGAAATCATTACCAAAGCTCTTACGCCAGTGCCTTGCCTGTTCCATTGCCGTACGTAATACAAAATTGCCCAATGCTAAGATCTGACCGTTTTGCTCGGCTAAATTAATAAACCGATCAGGCGCGACAGCTCCCAATATTGGATTGTTCCAACGAATTAATGCTTCAGCGCCTAATACTCGCTGAGTTTTAACACATATCATTGGTTGGTAATGTACCGACATTTCGTGTTTATCGAGTGCTTCTGCTAAATGCGATTCTAAATAGTGACGTTCACCAATAACGGCGCTCAATTCTTCAGTAAAGAAGTTATAATTACAGCCTTTATCTTTACTCGCAGTCATCGCTGCTTCAGCTTTTTCGACCAAAGCGATACCTTGGTCTGCGGCTGAGTCCGCTAAAGCAATACCAAAACATACCTGAGTGGTGATGGTATAATCGTCTATTATAAACGTTGATTCAAAGGCATCAGATAAACGAGCAATTAAATCAATGACTTGCTCAACAGCACTTTCGTCACGAACCACAACAGCAAATGCATCACCCCAGCAACGCGCGACTAAATACTCAGTGGTTAGCTGTTGATGGATACGTTGACTGAGTTCCAGTAATACTTTGTCGCCTATCGCATAACCATAACTGTTGTTAATCGATTTGAAATTACGGATACCAAGATAAATCACCGCCAGTTCATTGTCGTCATCTACACATTCCAGCATGTCATCCATCTGTGAGACTAATGAAAGCTGATTAGCGATGCCGGTAAGCCCGTCATATTCTTGTTGATAAATAAGTGTTGATTCTAATGCCGAACGGCTATCTTGCTCGTGCAATAACGCTTGATTAGACAAGGTCAGTGCCATCGATTTTTTAGCAAGTAAGCTCTGTAACTTACGGTTAGCGTGCAGTAGTTCTGCTTTTTCGTAGAGAATAGCGAGATCAGCGTTCATCGATTGCTGAAAACGAGTGAGCAGTAATTTGCAATGTGGTGTAAATTCGCGAGCTTGAGTATCTAAAACACAGAGAGTGCCAAAGGCTTGATCATCTGGCCAAGTAAGGGGTAAACCGTAATACGCCATGATGTCAGCATTAACATTACTATCAGAAGGCCAAGCTAAATCGAGTGACGCGTCTTCAATAAGTAGCTCTGTTCGATTATAAATAACCTGTGCGGAATAACAACTCAGTTGCTTTGATTCGGATAACGACAATGAGATCACATTAGCCGTGTCGTTTGACGAAAATATTCGAACATCGCTATGGTGAACGCGCATAATTAATGCTGCAGGTAAATTCATAATGCCAGCGATCAACTCTACAGTTTGTTGCCAACCACGAAACATAGGTTCCGGGATCTCAATAACCTGAGTATTAATATTTAGCATGCTACGTCTCTGTTAACTACACCGTACTATATGACATTGTAAAACGTTATTACGATGCCGCTATTCATCTGATGAATAAGGAAGATTATGTATACTACAAGAAAACAAAGCCAACACCAAGTTAGATTTATGACATGCAAGAATAATTATCATTTAACTCAACTATTTGTATAAACTTGTGAACCAAAGTTTAACTGGCGCTCGCATTAATTTGACACCGCTCACATTTATACTATTCGGTAACGAATAATACTTTATTGGCCACATAAATTTAATCAGCTTACCTATTAAGAACTTATTCATATCATTAACGGATAACGGTTCTGTTGAGTCAATCACGGCGATCGGACGCTGACCAAACTCTGCATCTTCGCAGGGGAACACCAAGGCTTGATTAATTAACGGATGCGAAAGTAAAACGCGCTCAATTTGTTCTGGATGAATATTTTCACCGCCAGAAATAAACATATTGTCATTGCGACCTAAAATAAAGAGCTCATCAGCCAGTTTCTCACCGTGTTTCTTCTCGCCGAGATCTCCCGTGACGAGCCAACCTTTATCGTCAGTCATACTCCGTAATACGCCACGATAATAATAGCCGAGCCCCAAACTAGCGCCGCGTACTTTAATATTCTTACCGCAAATAGTTAATGAGCGGTGTGCTAATAAAGTGCCAACACCCGCGCAGCTATCCGCACGTTTAGCGGTAACTGTCGATGCCATTTCGGTCATACCGTAACCTGACCAACATTCAATACCTAAAGAATTGGCTTTATCAGTTAATACCACAGGGATCACCGCACCGCCTAGCAAGATACGTTTCAGGCTAATCTTGTCTTTTTCTATATCAAGTTCGTTAAGATAACGTTTCAGTTGAGTCGGTACTAAAGAGGCATGCGTCACTTGTGATAGCTGTTCAACCAAACTGTCCGCTGACGGTAATACCAGTTGTCCACCAGCAAACAACCAGCGCCAAACAATCGCCAGTCCAGAAACATGAAATAAGGGTAAGGATAATAACCAATTGTCTTGCATGGTATAAGAAAACGATTGCAATAATCCAGCAGCAGAATGCAAGTGATTATTACCGCTGTGCGCCACGGCTTTGGCTTTACCACTTGAGCCAGAAGTAAACACGATACTGGCTAATCGCTGCGCTTGCCATTCAGCATCGACATCGACATAACCACTATTAATGTAAGACTCCGGCAAGCAAGTAAACACTAACTGCTGAGCATCTTCATAATGAAGCTCGTTTAACACATTCAATTCGGGAGCGGATAGCCAAATATACTTTGCAGCTAACGTTTCAAGTTTATCATTTAATTGCCCACTACTCTGCTTTGGGTCTAATATCACACAGCACGCGCCTAGTCGTAAACAAGCCAAGTACAACCACAATACAGTTAAGTTGTTAGTGCTTACTGCTGCGATGACATCTCCTTCCCGTACACCTTGCTCACTTAACTGCTTGGCATAACGTTTAACTAAAGCATTAACTTGTTGCCAAGTATACTGTTGCTCTCCATAGACTAACGCCACTTGTTCAGTGTTTAAATTGGCCCAATGCAGCCAAGGCCATTCCTTAAAATCAAGGTCATCTTTCATGATACTTGCTCATTTTTATTTATATTTTTCATTCTTACTGACACTTAGTCATTCTTATTGATACTGAATCACAGCTAACTGAGATAAGGACATTAATGGTAATGTACAATTTGGCCAAGGCTCTGCGAGTTGCTGCTTAAATACATTTACCGTATCCAAACCAGGTGTTGTCTCTGGAGTTAATGATTGTGCCAAACGCGCTAATTGCGATAGCCCAAAACTAGATTCAAGACTTGAGCTGATCACCGCAGTTAAGCCCTGTTGATGCGCGTATTCAATTAACTTGGCGCAATAGGCCACTGTCCCAGTCAGCATAGGTTTAATCACTATAGCTTTAACGACTATGCCTTTAACGACTGAATCCGACGAGGAAATAAGCTGTAATACGCCCTGCTCTGGTGAGTTTTTATCTATTTCGCGTAAGCTTTCATCCCACGCAATAGCAATGCCTGTTAGTCGCGAAAACTGCAAGCAGTCATTCGGGATATGGCAAGGCTCTTCAATAAAATCGATACGTTGACGATATTCAGCGTGGAGCTGATTTGCAAATGCCAGCGCGGCATCTAATGACCAGCGACGGTTCGCATCTAGACGTAGGCGTAAATGTGGATATGTCTGCAGTAAATACCGCGCAATGTCACCGTCATGGCAAGCAGCCTCAACACTTGGTTGGGTGGCGATTTTTAACTTACATAAAGCACTGGTAACAAGTTGCCCATGTTTAGCCTTTATCAATCTATGATCGGCAGCCAATAATAGCGCACTGCTGGTTTGATGATGATTGCTATTGCAATGGATAATTTGCGGCAATCCACCTTCTAATTCCAACAGTGCCATACTAAAGCCAAAGGCGACAGACGGATAACAAGTACTCAGATCCACGATGCCTTGCTCTAACCAGCGTCTAATAACGCTTTCCAGTTGTAGCTTGGCTTGTGTTGCAGTCTCTTTACTAAACCCAGGTAAAGGCGCAATTTCTCCACGCCCCAGCTTATACTCTTGGCTGCGGTTAGGCTGCTCATGCGATTCGCTACTTTCATCCAGCTCAGCACTTTCCTGCAACTCAATGAGCCAACCTTCACGTACAGTCACAGACTCGCCACGTAATATCATGGCGCAGTCTAAAGGTAACTGATAATGGTACAGCTTAACCTTACGTTGCATTAACAATGCTCCGTTTATTAGTTATGGGTTACGTGGAAATTTGTCGAAATTAGGACGACGTTTTTCGTTAAAGGCATTACGCCCTTCTTGCCCTTCTTCTGTCATGTAGAACATCATAGTGGCGTTACCCGCTAACTCTTGTAAGCCAGCCTGACCATCACAGTCCGCATTTAATGCCGCTTTTAAACAACGTAACGACATAGGGCTGTGCTGTAATACCTCACGACACCAACGTACCGTTTCACGCTCTAGATCTGCCAGTGGCACAACGGTATTCACTAACCCCATATCAACTGCTTCTTGCGCGTCATAGAAACGACATAAAAACCAGATCTCACGGGCTTTTTTCTGACCGACAATACGCGCCATATACGATGCGCCCCAACCGCCATCAAAAGAACCAACTTTAGGGCCCGTTTGACCAAATTGTGCATTGTCTGCAGCAATGGTTAAATCACACATCATGTGTAGCACATGACCACCACCAACGGCGTAACCCGCTACTGCAGCAATAACAGGTTTCGGACAAGTACGGATCTGGCGTTGGAAGTCTAATACGTTTAAGTGATGCATGCCTTCATCGTCTTTATAACCGCCGTAATCACCACGAATACTTTGATCACCACCCGAGCAGAAAGCATGTTCGCCCAGTCCAGTTAAAATGATCACGCCGACTTTTGAGTCATAACGCGCATCCGCTAAAGCTTGCATCATTTCGTTTACTGTCTGTGGACGAAACGCATTACGTACTTGTGGACGTGCAATGGTAATTTTGGCAATACCATCCAGCGATTTATGAAAATGAATATCTTGGTATTCGCCAGTGCAATCTTGCCATTCAACCTGTGCGTATAGTTCTTCTTCTGTAATACCAACTGTTCTTGACATAATTTTTCCTAATCTGTTAACTTGTTAATGTATGAATAGCTAATATATATGAATAACTAATCTATAAAACCAAATGTCTAAATGACCTTAAGCTGCGTGCTTTGGTAACATTTTATTGCTCATGATCTCACTGACAAAATCACTAACTAACTCAGTAAATGCAATCGGCTGGTCTGCATGTATGTTATGCCCAGCATTGGCTACAACCCGATAATCCAGCTGACTTGCTTGGGTTAACTGTAAAAATTTAGGGTCTAACTCACCACATACCATCCGCAGAGGAAATTCGACGCTTTGTAGTTGTGGTAACAAATAACCTTGTTTCGATAGTGACGTTGCAGCCAGCATTTTGCTTATCTGCATACCAGCATTAAAGCCATTATGGTCGGCTTGAATTTGACTGCGAGTATCAATCAGTGCTGCTTTTTGAGTATTGGTTAATGAGGCGAATACCCCTTGCTGATACCAATCGGGTAATACCTGAGATAATGGCGCTTCACTAAACCGTGTCACCCAACCTAAATCATGTAACCCACGCTGTAATTGTTCGGCGCTACTGTTTAAACCCGGATTGCCACTTTCTAATAACATGCCATCAATGGTGTACGGCCAATTAACGGCTTGTTCGTCGGCAATCGTCATGGCAATACGCGCCCCTAATGAGTAGCCAATAAAAACAATATGCTCAAGTTCATACTGTGCCAGAGTCGCTATAATAAGTTGCTGTACATGTTGAAAATCATTCGCTGTCACAGATTGACTGCCCGCATGACCAGGTAAATCAATACAAATACACTGATAGTCCGATGATAAGTGTGTGACTATCTGCTGCCAATCTGCCGTTGACCCCAACAAACCATGTAAAAACACTAAACTAGGCTTTGCTGCGGCACCTTTTACTAGGTTATTAACGGGTTCAAAAGATTCTGAATATAACGGTAATTGCGTTTTTGTCGTGATAACCATGTTAGATAAACTTCGCATTTTTAACCTCACTAAACAATTGCTTGAGTTGCATGGCGGCCTCCCCTGCGGGAGTCTCTATCTCGACCAGTAAAGTACGTATTTTAACCGTGGCATCACTCATCGGGTTTAAGCCGTGATCAATTGCCGAAAGCGCATCAGCCAGAGTTAGAGGTTGGATATAATCTAAATCAAACATCGCGGCCGCATGTTTAAAATTAAATCCATGTGGCATACGATACAATTGCTGTTTTTGCTGCTCCGCTACAGGCAACATATCGAAAATCGCGCCACCGTCATTGTTCACGACCACGACCACACTTGGCAATGTCGGATTGGTAAATAAAGCCAGTGAATTTAGGTCATACAACAACGAGGTATCACCCAACAGGCAAAGCATTGCTTGTTGTTGGCCTTCTTGTACCCCTGCTGCAGTCGCCAGCAAACCATCTATCCCCGACGCGCCACGATTACTAAAAACGGGAACATTAGGAAGTTGTGCAAACATATCTAATAATCGGACAGTCAGGCTGTTACCGATAAATAAACTCGTTGCAGAGGTTAAAGGCGGCATAGTGAGGCAAGTATCTAACGTGGCAGCAAAACTTATCTCAGTTAAATTATCGATATAACTGGTTTCGACTAATTGCCGAACTTTGCTGCTTGCGCTGATGAGTATCTCAGCCCATTGGTACCCGAGAACATCTTGATGACATTGATTAACGTCGGCAAAAACACTGCTATTTGACGACAACGTCACACTTAACTGGGTATTTAACTTGCCGTTTGCGAACAACGCTAACCAAGATGATACCGGACTGATAAATTGTTTACAGCGATGATGATAAGGGTCTAATTGCCCCGCTTGTTCTGCGATTAACCAGTAATCTTGCCACTCATGTTGGGCGATGAACTGACCCAGGCGCTTAGACACTAAACGTGCGCCAAATTGCACTAACACTTCCGCTTCCGCTAACTTATCGTGACATGCTTGATTTTGTAACCAAATATCATAATGCGCCCAAGCACTGCTACCACCCGATTGCGGATCGACCAATACCGGCCAACCTAAAACAGCCGCCCATTGTTTGATCGCTTGCATATCAGCGATTTCGAGCGCGCCAATCACAATCAAACCTTTTTTGTTCACCACTGGCATCTTGCAATACAGTTCTACACATTCATTGTCTGTAGAATGAATATACGGCGCATGAATCGATAAATATGCCAGCCGTGAAGCTTGCCAACTATTTATACCAGTGAGGTAATCGCTAAAATCAGCCTCGCCGCCATATAGAGGTTCAGGGTAAGGACAATTGATATGAACGGTTCCCCCCGCTTGCTGCTGCAGCGCTAAGCTTTGGTCAATGTTGCTCAGTAACCATTGCGGCGCGATAGCTAAACTTGGACTAGGTAATAATAATTCATGACAAACATGGTTTGAGAATAACCCCGCTTGCTGAATCGCTTGATTAGCACCACAATTAATTTGCTCTAGCGGCCGGTCAGCCGTCAGTAACACTAACTTTTCTTTAGTTAAGCCACTTTCAACTACCGCAGGTAATAAATTAGCTACCGCGGTTCCCGAAGTAACAATCACAGCAACAGGCGCTTGTAATGATTTCGCTAACCCCAGCGCATAAAAACCTAATCCGCGTTCATCAAAATGACTGTGCAAGGTTAAACGGTCATGCGCCTCAGCCGCTAATACAAGTGGCGTTGAGCGTGAACCGGGGGCAATACAAACATGGCTCACACCAAGGCGACTTAACTCCTCTAACATGAGTTCAGCCCACAACCGGTTAAGCGGCGCTTGGATGTCTGAAAGCGATTGAGTAGTCATCATGCGCGTTGTTGCTCCGAGGTAAATTGATTGGCAAACACATGCATCTGCTTATGATCGTGATGGTCGTTGGTATCACTATTCTCAAGACTATCAGGCTCAAGCAAGGTTAATAAGGTGGCGGTTTTACGCTCTAACTCTTGCCATTCTGCCGTAGGATCAGAACCGGGAACTATGCCTGCACCAGCAAATAACTGTAGTTCACAGCCAAGCACCCGTGCACTACGAATAGCAACGCAAAATTCACTCTGCTGTTGGCCAATGTAACCCAACGCGCCGCTATACCAACCGCGATCAAACGGTTCATTATTCGCAATGAAATCCAGAGCCGGTTGACGTGGCAGTCCAGCAATGGCAGCGGTCGGTTGTAAGCTTGTTAACAATTCAGCGTCATCAATACCGGCCATTAGCTGCCCTGATATTTTATGTTTTAAATGCTGTACTTTGCGTAGCTTGATTAATTCAGGGCGCATTTCAACTTGTAAAGAACGGCAGCGAGGTTCTAAACGTGATAATAAATCATCTGCCACTAAACGGTTTTCGTAGCGGTTTTTTTTGTCATTTAACAACCAGTTTGCTAGCGCCCGATCTTCCGCTTTATCTAAACTGCGTGCAGCGGTGCCTGCTAGCGCTTCGGTATACAACTTATCAGCGTCACGGCTAAACAACCGCTCTGGTGTTGAGCCGACAAAATAATCATCAGGGTTAATAGCGAAAATAAAATGAAAACACTGCTGATTAAGTTCACGGCTTTGCTGTAAAAACTGCGTTGCTGACAGAGGACGATTTAAAGTGAGTACAGTTTTTCGCGCCAATACCACTTTGGCAAAGTATTGCTGGTCAATTGCGGTTAACGCTTTAGTGACAAGATGAGACCATTGCTTAAACTCAGGATAGTGATAGCGCGATTTAATTTTGTAAGATTGTGGTAACGGTGTCGGCGCAGGCGCAATTAAATTCGCCAGACTTGCCAATAGTTGGGTTTTATCATAATCCGAACCCACTGCGCCATGTTTGGTTTGCGGTAAGTTAACAGACAGCTGCCAATGAGATTGCTGGCGCGTTAACTCGATTTTCGGTAAGAAATAGAAATTGCGGTGTGCGGTTTGTTGATTAGAAAATGACTGTCCACCCCACATGCGCTGCGGTTTGGTAAATAATGTTTTTGCGATACTGACATCATGACAATGGCAACATTGTCCAAGTGCGACCACTTCTTCATCGCCGTCTCGAGATTGCCAATAGAATTGGGGAAATAAAACTTGAGCACCCAGCCAATCAATAAGTTCGGCTGAATTTAAGGGTTGTAAATCAATTGAGATACGAGTTTGCTCAGGTTGAGCATGAATAACCTGCTGCTGTAATGCTGTGATCGCCGTTGCTAAATTCAACAGAGCGCCCCTTAGTAAACTACTACTTAGGGGATGATTTTAACATAAGTTAGTGCCAACAGTTCACAGACCAACACTAAATGGGTAG
>Ga0105359_10005337_pt1 | contig 10059 bp, 11 predicted proteins | sample GOMGulsemesocosm_6_FD_83659 | JGI IMG/M metagenome (GOLD analysis project Ga0105359, IMG submission 83659) | Methane-oxidizing microbial communities from mesocosms in the Gulf of Mexico - GOM8C Gulf of Mexico | ecosystem: Environmental > Aquatic > Marine > Cold seeps | place: Gulf of Mexico... | reverse complement strand
TATAAACGGTATCTATATCTGCAGGTACTGTAAATTTTTTATTTAGTTGAATTTTTACGTCGAAAGCCATTTCAAATGATCCTTTATTTAATAATAGTGTTAAATATTCTAGGCTTAACGCACTAGATATATAATTTCTGCCGCTTACATTGCACCAGATGAATATTGTTGTCAAGAATGAGCTATCAATTTTGAGGTATGTAGTATGGCTGTTTTACCTTCAAATATCGTCAGTTAACTATACCTATGAGATCCCTTTAGTCGGGAATATTATAAGTTACACAACGATTATTATGCTTGTTTTGTATAAGATAGCGATTCGAACTGAAATGTATCATTGAGCAAATCAGTCAAATAATATTGATCTAAGGTTTTCAGGAAAGCATCAATGCCTGTTTCTAGTACTTTTTTTAATTGATAAATTGGTACTATGTCAGAATCACTTGCGTTGACGTCGATGCCTTTCAAGTTATTTTCTAGTGCTCTCACTAGCTGACCAATATTAATTTCTGATGCGGGTTTTGCTAGCCATATACCACCATTCTTACCTCTCGATGATTCTATATAGTCGAGAGCTGATAGGTGTGCTATTACTTTAGCAATATGATTTCGTGATGCGTCGTACACATTAGCTACTTCTGCAGAACTTGAGCGTTGTCCTTTTGGAAGGGTGGATAAATACATGAGTGTGCGTATGCCAAAATCTGTATAAGTTGTTATCTTCACTTTAGTCACCATTGCAATGTTATCGTAAGTTAATTATGCGCAAACTACTCTAGAAATTTATACCAACTCTTTTTCTGCCTTTATCATAATGACGTCTTCACCATGCTCTTGAAGGAAACGCTTAAATCCTTCTAGTAATTCTCTTGGATGGCTAAACTGGCAGTAAGTGACTGGATAATCTTGATCTAATTCTTTTAAAAGTGGGCTTTTTATTGGAGCACCTCGCCAGACTGCAAAAAATACTGGCTTAGGATGGATGGAACTTAAATTATAAGAAAGTTCATAAGCATCGCTATCGTTAGATGATGTGTGGATATAAAGCAATGCATCAACAACTGACAATAAACGTAAACGGTAATGGCGATAATTAGCAGGTGTAAAAATGATCCCTGTTTGTCGCTGAAAAGCTTGTTGGTAATCACCTTGTTCTGCATCTAGATTGAAAGGAAGGAATTCGAGACCGTCGATGTTATGTTGTAAGAAGGTAATAACATTATCTAAAATCTTCAAGTGGTCTTTATGAATATCCCCCACATCTTGTTTGACTAATAGCTTCATTTTGATTCCCTTTCCTGACGATCGTTAAAATCGGTTGTTAGGGATACAGTTATACGCGGAACTATTAGAAATATTAATCAAGAGCTTGAGATATTTTAGCCTAGATTTCAGATTGGTTAAAAATTAAAAGCTAGGCTCATGTATTCGACTTGTTTATTCAATTGGGTAGAGTTTATCAAGTGCGATGGATAATCCATTTTCTGTGACAATTCGTACATGATCGCGGCGCAGTTTTCTTGGCTCATTAACACCACATGAATGGGCGATTAGACCGACACCGTAATGAATGTACTTGTTATAATTTGCAACCCGCAGTGCTTTGTTTTTAACGTCTAACCCTTCTTGCAGTTTGGGGTTATGCGTTGTAATACCGGTTGGACAAGTATTCTTATTACATTGTAATGCTTGAATACAACCTAGTGCGAACATGTTTCCACGTGCTGAAACAATAAAATCGGCGCCGACGGCTAACGCCCAAGCGACTTTTGATGGGGTGATCAGTTTTCCTGATGCGATGACTTTGATTTGCTCGCGTAAATTGTATTTTTCTAACATATTAACAAGTAAAGGTAAGCTTTCTTTGAGAGGCAAACCTACATAATCAAGTAATGGCTGTGGCGCAGCCCCAGTACCACCATCTGCGCTGTCTAGGGTCATGAAGTCGGGGGCTGATTCGGGACCACGTTTGATTATTTCTATTAATAGCTCGCTTATCCATTGAGTGTGTCCCAATACAAATTTAAACCCAACTGGCTTACCTGTTACTTGGCGAATGCGTGTGACCATATCAAGTATATCACCAACATTTTTTATTTCTGGGTGAGCGTTTGGACTGATAGAATCCTCGCCGACGGGAATGCCTCGGATTTTTGCTATTTCAGGTGTAACCTTTCTGCCGGGTAATATGCCCCCTTTACCAGGTTTAGCCCCTTGGCTTAGTTTTATTTCAAACATCTTAATTTGTTCTATTTCGGCAATTGATTTCAGTTTTTCATCACTTAAATGGCCGTTTTCATCCCGGACGCCATATTTTGCGGTGCCTATTTGATAAACCAGATCGGCACCGCCAGCAAGATGATGAACTGATAGGCCACCTTCACCTGTATTTAACCAACAGCCTGCTTCTTTTGCACCATAAGAAAGAGCGAGTACAGCAGGTTTGGAAATAGCCCCATAACTCATGGCTGAAATATTAAAGACAGAGTTTGTCGCGTATGGTTTTACGCAGTTAGGGCCTATAGTTATTGTCTGTGGGGGGATGGCGTCTTCAGTTAATGTTGGGAATGCGCAATTCATGAACATGATGGTACCGACTTGATCGAGGTTACGCGTCGAACCAAATGCGATGGTTCGGTCGACATTTTTTGCGGCGCGGTAAACCCAAGAGCGTTCGGCTCGGTTAAAGGGCATCTCTTCTCTATCTTGTGCAAAGAAGTATTGGCGAAAGAATTCACCTTGTTTTTCAAATAAATATCTAAAGCGACCGATAACAGGGTAGTTATGTCTGATCGCTTGTTTGGTTTGTCTTTTATCTACGATATACATGTAGATAATACTAATGATTCCACCGAAGAGGAGTAAAATGAATAGCCCAGTCATAATATCGAGGCCGTACAGTAGCATATCAATTTGTGATTTAAATTCCGGTTGCATAGGTGATACCTTTATTGAACTCTATCCTTAAGTTAAGAATACAACAAAGGGGTCTGCACAACTAATCACAATTTGATCACGACTTTATGAAAGGAAATCACTATGTTGTAACGATATCTTTAGCTATTTTTTGTAGTAGGTAAGTCTCTCGCTCAATTGATAGCCCAGCTTTAGGGTGACTGGCTATAACTTCAAGGTTATGCGCAATCGCTTCGTGGATATTGATCCATAGCGCACTCACGCCATTTTTTATTTCATTTTCTTCTAATCGTGGTGTGCCTAATTGTTTGTTGGCATCACAAGTAAAGCAATATGACAGCATTCGGATACTATCAAAGCCGTCTTTATACCAAGGTCGAAGTTCTTCATAACTACCGTAAGGTACAACATTATGAATATTCTCAGCGCCAGTCTCTTCTTCAACTTCTCGGATTAAACCAGTAATGATGTCTTCATCGTCATGCAATCCGCCACCCGGTAAACTGTAATCATGGTAGCGCGCAGTGAAGATCAATAAGATCTCTTCGCCTTGAGTAATAATGCCGCGTGTTGCGATCCGTTGATCAGTATTTCTAGGTGCGGTTACATTCGGATGAATAGTAGAACGAAGGACGGGCATTTGGTTGATCATTATAAATGGCTCTTGTCGTTATTTAATTTGATATTTAAACAGGACGCTATAATAACACATTCACATATGGTCACTGCATATGTAAATTTCATGTCTGCTATTACGGTAATTAGTAGGATTTTTCTTATTATTTAAAATTTCAAGTTTAGAGTTCAAACTCTAGTGAGTTGTCGCGATAATGTAGCGATAATCCATTAAAAGCAGCTAAAACACCTCTTTGTGAGTGGTTATTTCGTTTGGGTAATATTGTTTCTAAACGACATATTACAACCTGTCACAATACATTAACATTCTCGGCATACCCAATAATAACAACAGGATCATTGTAATGAAACGCAATTCGAAAGTGACTTCGACTCTTAGTTCAGCTATCGCGCTGGCATTAGTAACTGCCTCTACATCTGTACTTGCAGCTGGTTTCCAGGTAGGTGAACATTCAGCAACTGGTTTAGGCCGTGCTAACGCAGGTGAAGGCGCAATCGCAGATACTGCTTTAGTATTGACGAAAAACCCAGCCGCGATGATGATGTTTGATAAAACAACGGTATCAAGCCAACTTGCTTTCATTGCACCTGAAGTTAATACTGATTATACGTATGAGTATAATACAGGAAATAATTGTAATAGACTCGGGCTACAATGTGATATTGAAACGATCGCAGCAACAGAATCTGACTATGCTCCTGATCAATTTGTGCCAAGTTTTGCAGCCATTATGCCTATTAACGATAAAGTTTCTGTCGGCTTTGCCATGTTCTCTAACTATGGTACAGGTACGGAAGTGAGCGAAGAGTTTACTTATAGCGATATTGGTGGCACTACAAGTATTGTCACTATTGATAGTAGCTTTAATATAGCTTATAGAGTAAATGATTTATTCAGCATCGGTGCGGGTTATGACTTAGTTATAGGTCAAGCTAAAATGGAAAGAAGTGCTGGTGATTTAGGTGCTTTTGATATGAAAGGCAACGCTATTGGCCACGGTTGGAATATTGGTACGTTATTTGAATTTAATGATAATAACCGCTTAGCTTTAACTTATCGCTCTGCAGTAGATATGGGTTTTGAAGGTGATTTTAATGGTTCAGGTGTTTTTAGCCCAGAAGCAAATGCATTACCAGCTCCTGGCGCAGTAGAGGGGGTTGTAGATGTTACTTTACCTGCTATAGCTGAATTATCTGGTTACCATAAATTAACAGATATGTTTGCAATACACTATAGTGCTATGTGGACGCAATGGAGTGCACTCGAAGACCTAGAGGCTACGAGTAATGATTGTAAGAGTGGAACTAGTATATTAGACCCTTTTGAGAATGGCACTTGTTTCTATAAAGACTTAACATATAACGACAGCATGCGTTATGCAGTTGGTACAACTGCTTATGTGTCAGAATCAATAACATTACGTATGGGTTATGCATATGATGAACAAGCAGGTGACCCTGTTGTTGTTATGCCTGATACAAGTCGTCAGCAAGTATCTGCAGGTATGAGCTATGCTGTGAGTAACACTACTAGTTTCGATCTAGGTGCTGCTTATATCTTCGGTGAGGAAACTACATTCACTGAGCATAGTGAACTTGGCGGTGAACAAGAATTCACTTCAAATGGTTCTGCTTGGTTAGTGTCTGCACAAATGAACATGGCATTCTAATCTGAGTTATTAAATTAATACCCAGATACAAAAAACCCAGCTAATTAGCTGGGTTTTTTTAGTTATAACGTACTTTAAGCTTAACCTTTCTGTGATTTACTAAAGCGCACGAGATCGGCGTTGTTGTTCAGTAAGTCTTTAAAGAAAGGATTTTTGTAAAGATCTTTCAGGCAACCTTTATAAAATTTAACACGCGATGCGGTTGGGTAAGGTTCAAAGTGCAAGTCTTGAAAGAATGAGGCAATCGCAGGCGTGCGCGTTGGCAGCACTACAGACGTAAATTTACCATCCAAATCTAATACCATCTTAATGGCGACGCTATTATCCAGAAAGCAAAATGAAACGATTATCCCAGCGTTGCTCGCAATGTAGTGACCCACAATCGCATTTTCATTCATTAATAAATTAACAGAGTAATGTGATTTCGGAAATGCCGCCATTGTTTCTGTTAGTGGTTCATTATAAAAATGTTCATGACCTTGAGCGACTACATCAGCCTGTTTCTCGGTTAATATCGCAAAATCTGCGACAACAATATCCGTGATATTAACAGGGTAGAATGAGGGTCTTGCACCCACTTCAGTAGCTTTCGTTTTACTCACAAATTTCTTTTCTTGCTCGCTCATGTCATAGCCTTCAGCAAAAAAACGAGCAATCGCGATGCGGCGTAAAAAAGAGGGTTCTCGTTTACCATTCTCCCAGAGAGATAATGTCGTCTGAGACAGGCCGGTAAATTCTTTATGTGAATTAGCCAACTGTGATACGAAGTCAAACTGAGACAGTTTGTGATCTTTACGAGTCTGACGTAATTTAGTGCCAAAACCTTCTTTTTTAAACATTTATTGTCCTTGGTGCTAAAGCATTAGTTGTTATATTTTTGCTCGATTTTATGTTTAGCTAAAAGAGATAAAACAATCAGGATTTTAATTGCTTGTAGTGATAACCAAATCATTTATGCACCTAGAGTAATTAATCTATTTATATAAGAATAAAGTATTATTGATTATTGTATATCCAGGTGTAAGTTTGTGCAATTTATTTCATATATTGTTGATTATATAATGTAACACCAATTTGGGTTATTAAAGAATTAAACTTGATGGTTAAGTGTGTAATGCTGTACTATTACGCCATTACAGTTTAAGTGCAAGGTTTGTGTATTATGATCAATGAATTACTTTTGAATGTATCCAGTAAGGATGATATTTCACTAGTCCTTCCGTTGTTGCTGTCGGCAGAAGAATTAAACGCTGTTAATGCGCGAACTTTAGTCTATAAAGAACTTTTACTTGGCGAGAAATCACAGCGTGAAATAGCGAAAACACACAATATTAGTATTGCAACTATTACTCGTGGTTCAAATAATTTGAAATCAATGAGCCATATTGAAAAAGAATTATTACAAACATTATTAATTAGGAAGTAGGTTATGTCTGAAGTCATGACAGCAAATCAAGAAGTACAACCATCCTCACTTGGTGGGATATTTATTATTACGGGGACGAGCATTGGTGCCGGCATGTTTTCCTTACCTGTATTAACATCAAATATGTGGTTTGGTTGGGCGGTATTGTTTTTGTGTGTATCTTGGTACTGCATGTATAGTTCAGCACTTTACTTACTTGAAGCGAACCAAAAATTTAAACACGGTGTTAATTTTGATTCCATGACGAAGGCTTTATTACCAACGTCATTACGTGTGTTGAACGGTTTGTCAGTGCTGTTTGTCAGTTATATCTTAGTATATGCCTATATTTCGGGTGGTGGCTCGATGTTGGGGCACAGCTTACAATCGGGTTTAGATATTGAGATTGATCAGTCTGTCGCTAGTTTTACTTTTGCTGTCTTACTTGGGTTGATTGTTAGCTTTAGCACCAAAGCGGTTGATCGTTTTACTTCTGCAATGTTAGGTGGGATGGTGATCACTTTTAGTATCGCTATTTTTAGCTTGTTGAGTGGTGCAAACTTTTCTTTATTACAGCCATTTGCCGAGATGACAGAGCGCTTACCTTATAGTTGGGCTGCAATACCTTCATTAATGGTGTGTTTTGGTTTTCATTCTAATATTCCAAGCCTGGTTAAATATTATAAAAAAGACAGCTCGAAAGTTGTTAATTCAATTCGTTACGGTAGTTTGTTAGCGCTGACTATATATCTAATCTGGTTACTTGCGAGTTTTACTGTGATTGGTCGTGATGGTTTTGCTGCTGTTATTGCTGAAGGTGGCAATATGGGCGCACTCGTTTCTGCGTTAGAGTCTACAGGCTCAGGTGCGACATTAGCGATTACGTTACAATTATTTGCTAACTTTGCTGTAGCAACATCGTTTTTGGGCGTAGCATTAGGTTTATTTGATTTTCTGACTGATTTATTGAAACTCGATGATACTTTGTCTGGTCGTAGTAAAACTGCATTGGTGACGTTTGTGCCGCCGATGATTGGTGGTGTCTTATTTCCAAATGGTTTTATCTACGCCATTGGTTATGCGGGTTTCGCTGCTGCTGTATTTGCGTTGTTTACACCTGTCGCACTCGCTTTTCAGGCGCGTAAGCATTTACCAACCACTGACTTTATTGTTACTGGGGGTTATGCTCGTATGGCTGTTGTGATGATATTTGCCGTTTGTGTGATTATCTTTCAAGTATTGTCGATGATGGGAATGCTAGCGTAAGTACGTCAATGGATAGTATGACCGCCGTTAATGAGTATGTTGTTAACGGCGAGCTAGTTGATTATAACTGGATTAAAATGTGATTAGGTTTAAGTTTTTGAAATTAATATCTATTTGTATTGTTTAGTGCTTTGTTTTAGCGCTTCTTTGCGATATGACACTATTTTGAAACAATAATGATATTAGTTTTGAATTAATTCTATTTTATTAAGTATAATAAGATATATTTTGATTATGTGATATGAACATGAATTATACTTTTTCTCGCGCGGCCATTATTTCTACCTTTGTCTTCTCTTTATCGGGCTGTTTTGATATTGCTGACACTCCAACATTAAATTCTTCATGGGAAGCAACTGGCTCAACGTCAATTAAGAGCGAGCAATTCGGTTTTGTTAATGATTCTACAAGTACATGTCCTACCTTTTTAACGAATAACAACACTGATATTGAACAGACTTCATTACCTGCTGAATTCAGCATTGTTGATTGGAACATTTATAAGCAACAGGGTGATAACTGGCGTTCAGAGTTAACGACCTTAATTGAACAAAATGATTTGATCGTTTTACAAGAAGCTAAATTAAGCTTTTTATTACATCAATTAATGCAGCAATATGAGTTAAGTTGGGCACAAGTTGAAGCTTTTAGTATTTATAAGCAGTCGATGGGTGTATTAACAGCAAGTAAAGTCGAACCAATATCAGTATGTAAACAAGCATTAGCTGAACCTTGGATTCGTTTTCCTAAATCGTCACTGATTAGCTATTATCCTTGGGCTGGCAGTGATGAACCTCTGCTTGTTGCAAATATGCACATGATCAACTTTACATTGGGTGTTGATGAATTTAATCAGCAACTAGAAAGCGTGATTTCTGTTATTCGTCAACATCAGGGGCCTGTGATCATGGCGGGGGATTTCAACACTTGGACGAACAAGCGTTTGAGTAGCCTGCTTGAAGTAACTGCCAGTGTTGAGTTACAACAACTGGTTTATCAAAATGATGTGCGTGAAACTGCATTTGGTCATCCTCTCGATGATATTTATTTTAGAGGGTTACAGCAAATAAGTGCTTCATCTTATGAAACCTCTGCATCCGATCATAACCCGATTGTCGCGCGTTTTGGTCCTTTGTTTTAGCTCTTTGTTTTAGTTATGATTAATGGAATGAATCTTATGGATAAATTTAAACAGCAGTATCCCATTATTGTCGATGACATTGTGCGCTGGGGTGACATGGATGCCTTTGGGCACGTGAATAATACCGTGTACTTTCGTTATTTCGAACAAGCGCGGATTGGTTATTTTAATCAAATTAAAGCAATGGAATACATGCAAGCGCATGGTATTGGGCCTATTTTAGCTGCCACTAACTGTCGCTTTAAAGCACCGTTAAAATCTCCTGATACTATCCAAATTGGCGCAACAGTGTCAGAGTTTGCTGAACATAAACTTATAATGAAGTATGCGGTGTGGAGTAATACGTTACAACGTGTGGTTGCGGAGGGCGAAGGAGTGATTGTTTTTGTCGATTATCGTGAGCATAAAAAAATGCCCGTACCAGCAGATATCGTTGATAAAATAAAACAGTTACAGCCAGCATTATTTACGGCATAACGATAGTGAGATAAAGCAGGCTAGGTTACTTAGCCTGCGAATAATCTTATACTTAAAGCGCGTTATTTGCCGCTTGTTCATTTAAGAATAGGCAACCAAGCGTGAATGCATTCTGTTGGAATTTTTTCAGGCCTGTTTCAGCAAACTCAACAAAGATCGGGTGATCTTGTAGTAATTGCTTATAGTACGTTTGTGAAACCATGCTCACTTCAACGCTATTTACAAGTTGGATCGCTGCTTCTGCTTTAAAGCTTGTAGAACTACCACTAAATTTACCTTTAGTCAGACGTTCTTTGATTACCACTTGCTCAATTTTATAATCTTGCATTAGTTGGGCAAATTCTTTATGAAACTGACGCATTTGATACGCTTCAGTTGAACTTGCTAAGGTAATTTTTCTTTTACGGCATTCAATAAGTTCAAAAATTCCATCTTTTAAAGAAAGGAAACATAGATTTACTTCATTGCCTGCTAGTTCAACACTACAAATTTTCATTAAATAACTCACCATAAATAAAGATAACTTCGCTATTATAACCACTTTATTG
>Ga0105359_10005336_pt1 | contig 10059 bp, 10 predicted proteins | sample GOMGulsemesocosm_6_FD_83659 | JGI IMG/M metagenome (GOLD analysis project Ga0105359, IMG submission 83659) | Methane-oxidizing microbial communities from mesocosms in the Gulf of Mexico - GOM8C Gulf of Mexico | ecosystem: Environmental > Aquatic > Marine > Cold seeps | place: Gulf of Mexico... | reverse complement strand
GCTAGGTTTACGCACCTTACGCAAGGTTGAAGGAATTGTACGTGAAGAGATGAACAAGGCCGATGGTCTAGAAGTCTTAATGCCCGCAGTACAGCCTGCAGAGCTATGGCAAGAAACCGGTCGTTGGTTCCAATACGGCGGTGAACTATTACGGGTTAAAGACCGTCATGGTCGTGATTTTTGTGTTGGACCAACTCACGAAGAAGTTATCACAGATTTAGCACGCAATGAATTGTCCAGCTACAAGCAGCTGCCAATTACCTTCTATCAAGTGCAGACTAAGTTCCGTGACGAAACCCGCCCTCGTTTTGGCGTAATGCGTTCGCGTGAATTCATCATGAAGGATGCTTATTCATTCCACGCCGATCAACAGAGTCTGGACGAAACTTACGACAAGATGCACAGCGCTTACTCCAGCATTTTCAACCGCTTTGGCTTAGATTTCCGCCCAGTAGATGCTGATACCGGCTCTATTGGTGGTGCCAAGTCTCACGAATTCCACGTTTTAGCCCAGTCCGGAGAAGACGACATCGCTTTCTCGGATAGCTCTGACTTTGCCGCTAACGTAGAACTTGCCGAAGCACTCGCCCCAGCCGGTGAACGCCCAGCAGCAACGGCAGAATTAACCCGCATTGATACTCCAGATACTCATAGCATTGAAGATGTTTGCACGCTCTTAAATACTGATCCTAGCAAGGTGGTAAAAACCCTTATCGTTTTAGGGGCTCAAACAGAAGCACAGATTAAAGCTGAGGAGCCTGCGCCATTAGTTGCCCTTGTGGTGCGTGGTGATCATGAGCTGAACGAAATTAAAGCGGAGAAATTAGCCCAAGTTGCTGAGCCACTAGTCTTTGCCAGCGAGACTCAAATTCGTGACATCATTGGTGCGGGTACAGGTTCTCTTGGTCCTATAGGCTTAACCGATAAAGGCATCGCAGTAATCATTGATCGCACTGCGGCTCATTGTGCTGATTTTGTTTGTGGCGCCAATGAAGATGGCAAACACATAACCGGCGCCAACTGGGATCGCGATGCAAGCATCACAGAAATTGCCGATTTACGTAATGTCCTTGCTGGTGACCCAAGCCCATGTGGCCAAGGTAAAATCGAAATTAAGCGCGGCATTGAAGTTGGCCATATCTTCCAACTGGGTACTAAATATTCTAGTGCTCTCAAAGCGTCAGTTTTAGATCAAAATGGTAAAGATAAAACCATGACAATGGGTTGTTATGGTATCGGCATTAGCCGTGTGGTTGCCGCTGCTATTGAGCAGAACTATGATGAAAACGGTATTATTTGGCCAGATGCCATTGCACCTTTCACCTTAGGCATTGTACCGATGGGCGCGCATAAGTCAGAAGCTGTACGGGAAAAATCCGCAGCCCTATATGCTGAACTTAAAGCTTTAGGCATCGATGTATTCTTCGATGACCGCGACAAAAAGACCAGCCCTGGGGTGAAGTTCGCCGATATGGAATTGATGGGACTTCCTCATCGCATCGTCATCAGTGACCGTGGTTTAGAAGCAGGCACCATTGAATATAAGCATCGCCGTGCAGCGGATAAGCAAGAAATAGCAGTCGCTGACATCGTTGATTTCTTAACCAATGCAATCCAAGCTTAAATAATGCTGAGTCAGTGGCTGGCTAATATATTCAACAACAAATACCTGAGGTTAATGTTAGCCTTAGGCATCTGTTTGACTGTATTACCTAGCACTGGCTTTGCTAAGAGCCAAGCAGTCCTACAAAAATCGGCTAGCAAACAGCAAGTTGACCAAGAACTAAAAGCGGCACTGATTCAAGCTGTTGCCAATGCCGATAGCTTCACCGATCAGTTTGACGCTCAAGTTTGGTTAGTCGACATGTCTGCTCGCCTTAAGCGTTATATTAAAAATCCGAAAAAACGCCTCAAACTATTGCGCATGATTCACCAAGAGGCAACTCGAGCAAAGATATCCCCTGAATTAGTAATTTCTGTTATCCATGTTGAAAGTGCATTCAACTCTTATGCGGTCTCATACGTCGGCGCACAGGGCTTGATGCAAGTAATGCCGTTTTGGAAAAAAGAACTCGGCCGTGGTGACGATAATCTAATTAATACCGCAACCAATTTGCGTTATGGCTGTACGATTTTAAAGCATTATTTGAAACGGGAAAAAGGCGATTGGATCAGAGCATTAGCGCGCTACAATGGCAGTCTTGGACGCACAAAGTACCCTGAAAAAGTAATGAATTTCTGGCAAAAATACTGGTTCGTTGATCATCAATAAAGCGCCTTAAGCGACTCGATTCTCCATCATCAATTGCACATCCGCCACCACCTCGGCATTATTTTGATCTTCGTACATAGATAATAAACAGGCTTCTAGCGCTTGCTGGCTAGAATTTAACGCATTGCGCGCAAGCTGAGTTGCTTCCATCGCCTCCATCCCAAATACCGCGTAACCATCGGGAGATTCGACCACATAAGGCCAGTTAAACTCATTGGCATAGTGTTCAAGTGCACGGCGCATCATCTCTTTCTCAGGATCTGCATCTAATAAATTCTTCAGGCAAGCCGAGATGTTGCGTTTTTCACCATCGGATATTCCGGGGTGCGTAGTAACAAATGCTGCAAACGCATCAAAAAAATTAATCATGGGATGCCTCAGTAATTCAGCCAGTAAAAAAGACCCCTCCAATGCTATAGGATTGGAGTCTTTTTAGTTTAAGACAGAATTCAAAAAACTTTAGTCATTTTTTGCATGTTTTAAGGCTGTTTAAGAATATGATTCATTGGCTTAAATCATTAAGTTTTAAAACGATCCTGCCTTCTTTATAAGGCAGTCGTTGGCATACTTTATTCCTCATTTCTCGCGAGTTTTCTCTTTTTCCAATGCTTGGTGAAGACTTGTGAGACTTTGCGGCCCCCACAGAACTTTCACAACCTGATTGCTTGGTGACATAATAATCGTCGCGGGCAAACCTTTAATTTCAGGTTTTATCCAGTTTCCAGGCCACTGTGTTAACACAGGAAATTGGATCAGCATTTTCTCTTTTAAAACTTTGAGCTCTACTTGCTCAAGCTCATCGAAATTAAACCCCACTAGCTTCACATCATTCGAGCCTTGCAAGGCGAAAAATTGATTTAACTCTGGAATTTCCTGCCAGCAAGGCTTGCACCATTCGGCCCAAATATTAATCACTCGCCACTGGCCTTGCCAATGATCTGCCGGAGCATAATCACCTTCGACCAGCTCAACCCCTTGATTAAACCACCCCTCAAACAAACCGGTTTCCAGCAGCGGTTTACAGGCTATTAGCGATAATGACATTATCAATATAAGCGCTAGTGGTTTCAATTTATTATTCCAAATCATCGTCATGGTTTTTTTCATTCAGCGGTTTTATAAGAGGAAGATACTGTAATATAGACCCCGACCATTCCATTTTTAATTTTTCATTTTGTGCTAATAAAGCAGCACTGAGCAGAGAGGTTTTATCGGCTGCTATTAACGGCCAGTTTTCTGCTGGCAGATGCTGTAGATACTCGTATAGCGGATACTGGCTAAGATCACGAATTAAATAATATTGCTCTGCTGTTTTTATTATTAACTTTAATTCTAATAATTTATTCATCACCAATAAAAGCTTGGCTGGAGTAATCATCAAGAGGGTATTTTTTTCCAGAGCTTTTTCAATAGCACCAACATTCAACCCCTCCCCTTTATCTTGCTGCACCTTCAACAGAGCTAATAGATGCAAGCCTAAGACTTCTTGATCAGGGAGCTCCGTATCTTCTTGCAGGTCAATTCCAGCACTTTGTAGATACACTATTTCAGCACCCAATAAAATCACCATCCAAGAGATATAGATCCATAATAGGAAGAGTGGCACCGCCGCAAATGCCCCATAAATCAGTTGATAAGAAGGAAAAAAAGTTGTCGCCTCAGCAAAGACCTCTTGCCCAACTTCAAACAATAACGCGATTAAAGCCCCTCCTAACGCGGCATGCCGCAAAGGAACATTGCAATTAGGTACCGCCCAATAGATCAGGGTGAACGCTAAAAAACTGGTGAAATAGGGCACAATAACCGCTAGCGCTAGAACCCCTGAACTTGGTACCCAATCCTCCTGCCACAATCCGAGTGAGGCAATATAGGAACTGACCGCTAAACCTGCACTGAGCATTAAAGGCCCTAAACTCAATATGGCCCAATAAAGTAAAAAGCTCGCGACACCTTTACGACCCTGCTTTAACTGCCAAATTATATTAAAGGTATTCTCAATGGTGCGCAGCATCATAAAGGCGGTAACTACCAACAAGACAATACCCACGGCGGTTAATTGCTGCGCTTGCTGAGAAAATTGATGCAGATAACCCATTAAGGCATCGCCGGAAGCGGGAACCAGATTACCCATTAACATTGTCTCAATATCACCACGACTCTGCTGTAAAGAAGGTATCATCGACAGAACGGAATAGGTCACGGTTAATAACGGCACCAAAGCAAACAAGGTGGTATAGGTTAATGCCGCAGCGTGGGTTTTATGCCCCAAACGACCAAATCGTTTTATCGCAAAAATCAACAAGCTCAGACCATTATGCTGCCTGAGTGCTTTCACCCATAGGGCCTTAAACCCCTGTTTAATTCGCCAATTACGCGAAACTGTCACTTAGCCTTCCTTAAGATGATCTTTGATCTTCCGATAATGCATGTTTGCGATGAATCATAGCGATCTTTTCGCTACAATGCTGCTAATACAAACTTAATTCAATTTTAGCATGAGCGAATCATTTATGGATGTCACCCTCTACCACAATCCGCGCTGTTCTAAATCTCGTCAGACCTTACTGTTATTACAAGAACAAGGAATCGAGCCTACGATTCGTCTTTATTTAGAGGACAGCCCAAGTGCTATAGAAATTAAACAGCTACTCACTAAGCTGGGTATAACTCCCCGCGAGCTGCTGCGCAAAGGCGAAGATGCTTATAAAGAGAATCAACTGAGCAATAAAGACTTAACCGATACAGCTTTGATTAAAGCCATGGCCGAATTTCCAAAACTGATCGAGCGCCCTATCGTGATTAAAGGCGATCAAGCAAGACTGGGCCGCCCGCCTGAGCAAGTACTGGAAATTTTGTAATGACCTCAACTCATTTAGTCACTACACCCTACGTATTAGTACTTTATTACAGCCGCGGCGGAACGACAGCCAAGATGGCTCAAGCCATTGCCCAAGGTGTAGAAAAAGTCTCAGGAATCGAAGCACGATTACGAACAGTACCGGCTATTTCGGCCAACTGTGAAGCCAGTGAACCCAGCATTCCTACTGACGGCGCCATCTATTGCAGCGAAGACGATTTAAAACACTGCGCAGGCCTTGTGATGGGTAGCCCTACTCGCTTTGGTAATATGGCGGCACCATTAAAATACTTTATCGATAATACCAGCACGCTGTGGATGACGGGTAAGCTGGTTAATAAACCCGCTGGAGTTTTCACCGCCACTTCCAGCCTCCATGGTGGCCAAGAAACGACACTAATGTCGATGGCCTTGCCTCTAATTCACCATGGAATGCTTTTTTGCGGCATTCCTTATACCGAATCAGCCTTGATACATACCGAAGCTGGGGGCACGCCTTATGGTGCCTCGCATTGGTCAGGCAATGAAGGTGATCGCATCTTATCGGAGCATGAGTTAACTCTCTGCAAGGCCCAAGGTAAGCGCATTGCCTCCCTCGCACTCACACTCACTACCGGTTTATCGACAGGGTCGAAAGAATGAATAAATTAACACTCAGCCGCGGGGCAAAACTAGCCAGTTATTTAGCCTTACTTTGCACAATTCTTGGAGCGATACTTGCGGGTGGCAGTGAAGAAACAAAAGAGATGAGCATTGGCATTCCATTGTTTATCTGGGCTGTGTTATGCATACCTCTTTTTATCTTTATTCCCGGCTTAATTAACGGCAATAATAAAACGGCATCTTGGTTATCCTATGTCACCATGATTTATTTCATTGGCTCCATATTAGTATTTTTCACCCCTAGAGGTGAATTGTGGGGCGGCCTTATGGTACTCAGTACCCTAATGCTATTTATCACTACCATGCTTTATACCCGCTGGAAAAAAGAAGAAGAGAAAAAATGATGAAATTAAAAGTGTATTTAAGCGGAGAAATCCATTCCGATTGGCGTAAGACCATTGCCGAAGGCATTCAAGCCGCGGGATTAGATATCGAATTATCAGGCCCTAATACCAATCATGCCGCCAGTGATGATTGTGCAGAGTTAATCTTAGGTGCGGAAGATAAGCCTTTCTGGAAAGACCATAAAGCCGCTAAAATTAATGCTTTACGTACCCGTAAACTGATTGATGATGCTGATATTGTGGTTGTCCGCTTTGGTGACAAATACAAACAGTGGAATGCCGCTTTTGACGCGGGTTATGCCGTGGCATTAAACAAATCATTAATTGTCATGCACAACCCTGATATTACCCATCCATTGAAAGAAGTGGATGCCGCCGCCCAGGCGGTATGTGAAACCCCAGAGCAGGTAGTAGAGATTTTTAGCTACATAGTGAGAGATAGCTAACAAAAAAAGCCCTAAATAATTACTTTTAGGGCTTTTCTAGTAGTACTACTATTTGTACTACAAATACTATAGATAGAGAGAATGCGCCTTAGCGTTCGTCTTCCCACTCGCCATCAGTGCTTTCATCCGCAACTTCCGTCAAGCTCACTTCGCCACACTTTTTACATTTACCTTCAACGATAATCACGCCGTTAAGCTCATATTCTTTTGGCTCAACCATGCCCAAGTCAGCAGCTTGGCAAGCATTACACCAAGTCTGAGTCAAAAACGCTTCTTTATCGTCTTCGGTACGCTCATCGAAGTTACGTTCGACAATCTCGTCATTGATCGTTTCATCATTACTAGTTTCAATATCGGTCATGAGTCTTCACTTTTTACATCATTTGGGTTTATAGGGTCATTCTATCAGATCAAGTACTTATATATTAAACACTGTCTGTACTTTTCTGCTATTCCCACCTTTTATATAAGGATTTTTGTCTAGACTTAGTCTAATGATAAAGATTTAAGTTAAAGGTATGTCATGAATTTAAAAGTTAAACAGCAACTGATTATTGCGTTTATTGCAATCTCAGCCATTTCTATCCTAATCTCCTCCTCATTGATTGGTAATAATGCCATCACGGAATCTGAAATAGCGATCAGACATCAAGTCGAGCAGAAGCTGATTGCTGCCCGTGATTTAAAAAAGAGTCAAATCGAAGATTACTTCACCCTGATTGATAATCAAATTAAGGTCGCTTCTTCGGTCCCTTGGATTATTGATGCCGCCGAGTATATGACAACAGCCTTCTTCGATTACCCATTACAAATAGGGGGTAAAATTGAAATTTCGGCAATTAAAAATTATTACGACTCTGAGTTCGACCGAGTATATAAGGAGAATAATAACGGCAATAGTTCCAATACAAGTCAATTATTGGCCAATATCAGTGATAATGCTCTCTTCCTTCAGCAAGATTACATTGCATTCAATAGCAATGCTCTAGGGAGTAAAGACAATCTAGTTAAAACTCAAAATAATTCAGCTTATGACCTCTTACACCAAGAGTATCACCCTACTTTACGTAAATATTTACAGACTTATGGCTTTTATGACATTTTCATTGTCGAGCCCGACTCCGGACACATTATTTACTCCGTATTTAAAGAGTTAGATTTTGCAACGTCACTGACTACTGGTCCTTATAAGGATTCGGGCTTAGGCCAAGCCTTCCAGCAAGGCATGCAACTGCAAAATGCTGACGATACCGTATTGATCGATTTTGCTCCCTACCTTCCCTCTTATGATGCTGCAGCTTCTTTCATTGCCTCACCTATTATGCGCGGCGGTGAACGCCTAGGAATTTTGATCTATCAAATGCCTATCGATGGTATTAATGCCATCATGACAAATAAACAATCCTGGAAAGGTACTGGTTTTGGCGACACGGGAGAGACTTATTTAGTAGGAAGCGATAATCTTTTACGCAGCCAGAGCCGGTTCCTAATAGAAGATAAAGCGAATTATTTACAAGCAATGAGCAACTCTGTCGACAGTACAATATTGGCTAAAATCGATGCAACAAGCTCAGCCATTGGCTTACAAGAAGTAAATAATGCCAGCAGCCAAGGGGCTATTGCGGGTAATTCAGGTATTGTTTATTTAAATGATTATCGTAATGAACCGGTAATTTCGGCTTATACCCCCATTGAAGTACTCGGTTTGAAATGGGGTTTACTCAGCGAAATAGATCAGCAAGAAGCTTTTTCTCATTTGAAGCAATTAAGCAACTCAATCATCACCACAACTGTCATCATCGCCATTGTATTAATTATTATAATGGGCGTAATCGGTGCGTATTTCACCCGTATTGTGGTTCGCCCTATTGAGACCTTTTCTCAAAAGGTTTCACAAATCACTAGCCAGCAAGACCTCACTATACGCATCCCAACCCAAGGAAATAATGAATTTTCAGCATTAGGCAGCGAACTGAATTCCATGCTAGAAAGTCTCGCAACATTCGTCACTAATATGCGTGTGAGTGCAGAGAATTTAGCCGGAAATTCTAAACAATTAAACGAAGCCTCCAGTAATGCTGCCGACCAGGTGAATCAACAAAACCTAGAGGTTAATGCGGCGGCTACCGCTACCACGGAGTTAAGTGCATCCATTACCGAGGTTGCTTCTAGCGCAGAACAAGCCGCTAGCCAAATGCGCACAACTCGTGATCAAGTGAATACCAGCATGGCTACTGCCAACGCTACCCAAGCCGATATTTATCAGCTACAAGAGAATATGAATACGGCGATTAGCGCTATGGCGCAACTAGAGACCGAAAGCCAAGGTATTGGAGCGGTATTGGATGTGATTCAAAACATCGCTGAACAAACCAACCTATTGGCACTTAATGCGGCCATTGAGGCAGCTAGAGCCGGCGAACAGGGCCGTGGTTTTGCAGTCGTCGCCGATGAAGTAAGAACTTTAGCGAGCAGAACGGCTACCTCAACCGATGAAATTCGCAGCAAGATTGAATCATTGCAAAAAGGCGTCGAGAACGCTCGCCAATCAGTACAGGCTTCGCAAGAAAATACTCAAAGCAGTATTGAGAAAGTCGAAACTACTGTCAGTTCCATGCAAGAAGTCACGGGCTATGTCGATGAAGTTGATCAAATGAATGCTCATATCGCCACCGCCGCCGAAGAGCAAAGCCAAGTGACCGAAGAGATCAACCGCAACGTTCTATTGATCAAAGACCTGTCTGATAATGTACTCGAACTGGCCACCAGTATTACCGAGGCCAGCAACGATGTTAGCTCGGTTTCCGTTGATATTCACCGTCAAGTGGATCAGTTTAAGGTTTAGCCTTTATTAAACACGCCGATGGGCTAGGGCTTCCAACGGCTCGCTCGAAGATCGGTATTGGGTATGTCGTTAGGCGGCACGCCGTGAATACGTCGCTTCGCTCTCCCTGTAGGCTCGGAGATCCCATCCTTGGGGTCTAACGGCCTTTAACAACATACCCAATACCAATCCGCGAACCCAAAATAGCAAACCAGACTCATATCCTCTAACCATCAATAATGTGACGGCTTATCAGTGAATAATAAGCCGTCACATATATTTAATAAATGCTTTCTAATGCAGTAAAGCATCAATGGCGACGTATTAGCTCATTTGTTCAACGCCCTTCTACAGCAGGGAGCTGTAGAGAGCTTACAGGGAGAAGGAGGCACGACTGGCGTATTCACAGCGTGGCTAAGAACGAATGAACTAATACAGAGCGGGAAAAGCCTTAGAATCCGACTTTAACCAAATAAAGATAACAACTTTCTATAAGGCAAAAAAAAGCCGCTACTCTCTTACGAGAACAGCGGCTTTTCGTTACAACTTATTCAAAAGGTTTGAATAATTTCAAATTAGAAATTACTTCAAACGTTCCCAAACTGTTGCAATACCCTGACCCATGCCGATACACATAGTAGAAACACCGAACT
>Ga0105359_10005324_pt1 | contig 10074 bp, 6 predicted proteins | sample GOMGulsemesocosm_6_FD_83659 | JGI IMG/M metagenome (GOLD analysis project Ga0105359, IMG submission 83659) | Methane-oxidizing microbial communities from mesocosms in the Gulf of Mexico - GOM8C Gulf of Mexico | ecosystem: Environmental > Aquatic > Marine > Cold seeps | place: Gulf of Mexico... | reverse complement strand
TGCAAGTGAATTTTTTATTTGACACTTTTATTTCTCCCTTGAGGTTTTTTGTAATAATCATATTTGACATATACAGTCCAATACCTGTTCCATTTTGTTTAGCCTTAGTCGTAAAATGTTGTTTGAAAATTTTATGAAGCAATTTATTGGGAATGCCTCCTGCATTATCTTTTATAGTGATTTCTACGTTTTCTTTAACTTTTATATCTATGAATATATATTTTTCTTTTATTTCTTTTTCAAGTAATTCATCTTTTGCATTGTTTAAAATATTAATAAGTACTTGAATTAATTCGTATTCATAACTAAGAATACACACCTCTTGTGTATTTTCTATTATGATTATATTGGAGTTTACAAACTCAGATGAAAGTAGTTTAAAAACTTTTTTGATGCTGTTTTTTAGACAAAATGTATTTTTTTCTTTTGTGACACTAAAAAACTTTCTGAAATCATCAATTGTTTGAGATAAGTATTGTGTATGATTGTTTATACACTCCATTGTGTTAATTATTTCTTCTTTGTTTACTGTAGAAATTTCACTTTTAAGTATTAATCCTGTTGCCGATGTCGAAATAACAGAGAGTGGCTGTCTCCACTGGTGGGCAATATTTTCAATCATTTCACCCATTGCTGCCATTTTGGATTGATGAAAAATGATTTGCTGTTTTATTTTATTTTCATTTATTTCTTCTTCTATTCTTTTTTCTAAGTTCTTATTTATTTTTTCTATCTCAATTTTCGCTTTTTTTAATTCAAGTGTTCTTTCTTCAACTTTTTGTTGCAAACTTTCTTCAATATAATGCTGCGTAATTTCTGCACTTGCTCTTAATGCAAGAAAATCTACAATGGAAACAAAAAAATCTTTATCTTCCATTGCTTTATCATCTAAAAGAACCAAAATACTTGATACTCCTGATTTATTACGTGATACAACAGGTGCTCCTATATAGGACTCAATACCCATTTCTTGCAAGAGCTCATCATGTGGAAAGTCCTTAATAACATTTTTATCATGTATACATACACGCTCACCTGTAAGCACCAATTCACAAGGAGTATCTTTTAGTTTGTAAACAAAATTATCTACAAAATCATCCACTGCCCAAACAACATCTGTTTTTAGTTCACTTAAGGAATCACTTGTAGGATGACCTATTAAAGCATACTTGACATTTAAATTCAGTGCAATGTTTTTTGTAAATTCTTTTAAATAATCGATTCCTGTAAGATTTTGATTTATATCTAAAATTGATGAAATAATTTTTAAAATATTTTTCTTATTTACCTGTTCCATATTAAGCCCTATAGTAAAAATAATTTAATTCTGTTATGTTTATACTAACATGATTTTTATAAATACCTAAAAGATGCAGTAAAACTTGTCTTTAAAAAAGCTTAGTTGAAGTGATTCATACAAATTATACTCATCTGTTGTATAATTGCATTCTAAAAGAATAAGGAAATAAATGGAAAACATACTTAAAGTGGCAATTGAAAATAAACACCTCTTACGATTTACTTATAAAAATAAAAAAAGATTGGTTGAACCTTATACCTTTGGTGAAGCAGCCAATAAAAAAGACACCTTAAGTGCTTTTCAAATTGAGGGTGGAAGTGATGCTTCAAGCGATATGAAGTGGAGACAATTTGCTTTACGTGAAATTAAAGATTTAGAATTAATGGATACAAAATTTGAAGTTCTAAGAGCTGATTATCATCCGGATAATGCCAGAATGAATTTTATTTATTGGACGGTAAGCTAAGATTGAGTTAAGGCGACAATAGCAAAATATTTCTATTGTCTTCTTCCTTAAAAAGAATTTTTTATTTATAAAACAACATATTTACAATTATAAGAATCATTCATTAGTATTTTAATGGCTGACTTATGCAATACATCACTGTAGGCTACGATATATCTAAACTGCGCATCTTTTTTTTCTATATTATTTATATTAAGATATTTAATTGAATTTTTATAAAACTCTTTTATATCTTTTTCTGTAATTGATTTTGATTTGGAATCGTTTTGGCATTGAATTAAGAGTATTTTATTCTCTCTTTTACAAATAAGATCTATATCTTCTTTTTCGTAATATTTTACTTCATAACCCAGCTTTTCATAGTTCTTCTGGGTACGTATTTCTAAGCTTAAACCATTTTTCTCATTTTCTTCATTCTTTCTTACTCTACTTTTTTTGTCTTTATTATTAATGAATTTTTTTAACAATATAATAAAAATAATTAGTGGTACTAAGTGCCATATCTTTAAAAATGAAGCAGTAATCATCTCAAGCATTGTAGTTTCTCATTTTATTCCTTGTTTTTAATGTTTAATATTATTTTTGGCTCATTATACATAAAATGATAAAATTAAGCCTTTAACACGATATTCGCTTATTATTAAATCAGTTCAAGTTCAGTTATAAGCTTTAAATATTTTTTATTGGATGCGTGTATATTTTTGTTTTCTTTTAATATAAAGCGATCTAAGCCACTTTTATTAATTGGAATTTCTTTTTTGAACTTTACAATATCTTCTTTTATAGCCATACCACCTGTTTTATTTTGCATTAATTTTATAATAAAAAAGTCCTTGTTTAGTGAGAAGCTTACATAGTTGTAATAGGTAGAAGATTCTTTGTTTATTTGGCTTAAATCTACTGAGTCTGCTCTTAAACTTGTGTAATCTAATTTTCCATTATTTCCTAAAAGAGTAAATAAGAAGTAGGGTAAAATATTTTGATTTATATTTAATTCTGTGTTCTTTTTAAAGATTTCTTTTAGAATTTTTATAAAATACTCTAAATTCATTAAGGCGGTATTTTTTAATATTTTTTCATTAATATACTCATATATAAAGTGTGCATTTTCTTGTATGAATTTTTTTGTTTCCTTAGATTTTATAGGAACTTGTTTTTCTTCTTTTGTCATCTTTGTCTTCTTATTATTTATTTTGATTAATAATAACCAAGTGTTTATTAAATACCAAAAATAAGAATGTAATTTTTTGCATGCGCTTTATATTTAAGAATAATTACTAATAAATTAATTATTTAATTTCATTTATAGGCATAAAAGTGCTTTTTTATAGTCTAAGATTTTATTATTTATCATATTTTTGTCATATGATTCATGTAAAGTGGGTTTTTTTAAAGGAGATTTGGTGTTTAAAAACCTAAGTATAAAAATAAAGATTTTAGCAATTACGCTTTTAGGCTTGTTTCTAATTGCAAGCACGGTAGGATTTATTTCTGTAAATAAAGCAAGCGAAGCGCTTAGACAAATGAGTTATGGCTCTTTAACATCTGCACGTGATGGTAAAACAGAACAAATAAAGAATTTTTTCATTCAAAAAGTTGCAAATATTAATATGCTTGCCAGAACAAAAGATGTGAATGAATTGGCTTACGATATGGACAGTATTGAAGGACAAATGAATATTAACGCTAGTGGAAAATTTCCTATTGGGGAACAGTTGGTAAAAGATATGACCACACCCCATGAAAATTTCTTTTCCAGTTATATGAAAGCAAATAAATATGCGAATATTTATTTAATTAATGTTGAAACGGGACAGGTTGTTTATGCTGTGGATAAAAAATCAGATTATGGAGAGAATCTAAAAACAGGTGAGTTAAAAAACAGTGGCTTAGGAGAGGTTTTTTCTAAAACCATGAAAAATAAAAGAGCTACTTTTGTAGATATAAAACCCTATTCTCCAAGTAATAATGCTCCCACTATGTTTTTAGGAGCACCTGTATTTGAAGATGAAGATATTACAGCTATTTTAGTATTTCAAATTAGTGATATTGCAATTAATAATGTAATGAAGTTTAGAAAAGGATATGCTAAAACACAAGAAGATTATCTTGTGGGGACCGATTATTTAATGAGAAGTGACAGTTATTTAAAACCCAAAACGCATAGTACAAAAGCATCTTTTTTAAATCCTAAAAAAGGAGCAGTAAAAACACTGGCTTCAGCAAGTGCATTAAAAGGAAGCTCTGATACAAAAATTTTAGAAAACTATGAAGGGAAGTCAGTTTTATCTGCTTATGCACTTATTAAAATTGGGGAAGATTTAAAATGGGCAATTATTTCTGAAATTACAGAAGAAGAAGTATTAATGGCTTCTTCTAATATAAAAATTCAAAGCTCAATTATTTCTTTTGTTTTTTTAATCATAATTTCTCTTATTACCTATCTTGTGATTAATAAAGAAGTAATCAAACCTTTGAATAATTTTCAATATGGTTTAAGGGATTTTTTTAAGTACTTAAATAAAGAGAGTGATGCTGTAAGTTTACTTGAAATGAAGAGCCAGGATGAAATTGGTTTAATGGCAAAAGAAGTGAATGAAAATATCACAAAAACAAGAAATCTAATGGAAGAAGATATTGTTTTAATTAATGATGTAAAAAGAGTTGTTTCTTTAGTAAAAGAAGGAAAAATAAAACAAGAAATTTCTAAAAGTACTCATAATAAGAACCTTGAAGACTTAAAAATTATGATTAATGAAATGCTTGAAATTATGGCACAAGATGTTGCGGTTGATTTAAATAAAATTGACAATGCTTTAAAAAGTTATCAAGACCTTGACTTTACTCATAGAATAGAAAGTGCAACAGGAAAAACATCTTTGGGATTAAATTCCTTGGCCGATATAATTAATGAAATGTTACTTGAAAATAAAACAAATGGGCAAGCCTTGGCAAAAAGCAGTACGGTTTTACTTAATAATGTAAATGAATTAAATACAAATTCAAATGAGTCTGCTGCTGCTTTAGAAGAAACAGCAGCTGCATTAGAAGAGATTACCTCAAATATCACAAACAATAATCAAACCATTATTAAAATGTCTTCGTATGCAAAAGAACTAGATACTTCTTCTCATGATGGGAAAAATTTGGCCCAAGATACAAGTAAAGCGATGAATGACATAGATGAGCAAGTGGCTTCTATTAAAGAGGCTATTTCAGTAATTGATCAAATAGCTTTTCAAACCAATATTTTATCTCTTAATGCAGCAGTAGAAGCAGCAACAGCAGGTGAGGCTGGAAAAGGTTTCGCTGTAGTTGCTCAAGAAGTAAGAAACCTAGCCTCAAGATCAGCTGAAGCTGCCAATGAAATCAAGGCACTTGTAGAAGCAGCTTCAATAAAAGCTAATGATGGAAAACATATTGCTACAAAAATGATTGATGGCTATTTGGGGCTTACTGAAAATATTTCTAAAACCATAGAACTTATTACAGATGTTCAAAGTGCAAGTAAAGAACAAGAAATAGGAATTGAACAAATCAATTCTGCTATTAATGAACTGGATCATAAAACACAAAAGAATGCGAGTATTTCTAATACGACCAAAGATATTGCTAATGAAACAGATGATATTGCAAGTGTGATTTTACAAAGCGCTGATGGCAAAAAATTTATTCAATAGAAAAAAAGATACAAAAATTTAATTTTTACTTTTATCCCCTACTGTTTAGTAGGGGAGTATCTTTCCTTCCTTCTTCCTAATGCGTATAATTACGATTTTATCGTTTTTCTTATTACTAGCTCTATACTTTTGTCCATTTTTGGCCACTTTTTGAGTTATGTACACAAGCTTCTATAAAAAGCATGCCTCTAATGCCTTCTTTTATTCCTGGAAAATCAAGCTTTTCTTTTGAACTGCTTTTATTGTTTATTTTATCTTGTATACAAAATGCAAAGTTTTGGTAAAGGTTTGCAAAGGCTTCTAAAAGACCTTCTGGATGACCAGAAGGAAGTCTGGTATTGTATTTAGCCCTATCTTCTAAATAAGAAGCTCCTGCGCTGTATATTTGCGCTATTTTATCTTGTTGTTTAAAAGCTAGGGTATTGGGTGTCATTTGAGACCAAGAAATACTAGCAAGATCACCATAAATACGAATATTTAAATTGTTTTCTTCTCCTACTGAGATTTGAGAAGCATGAAGTATTCCTTTTACTTCTTCGTTTAAACGCAAAAGAACATTTCCATCATCATCTAAACTACGATTTTTTCCATAAGTACTTAAATCTGCACATACATATTGTACTTCTAATTGTGTAGTATATTCCAAAAGATTTAAACAATGTGTTCCAATGTCTGCCATACAACAAGAAATTCCAGCAAGGGAGGGATTCATACGCCAAGCTGCTTGTTTGTGATTGGTATCTTCTAAAGAAGTACTTAACCAACCTTGTGGGTATTCAACAATAACTTTTCGTATTTTCCCAAGTTTTTTATCTTCTATCATTTTTCTAATCTGTTTTACCATAGGGTAAGAAGTATAAGCATGAGTAAGACCGAAGATTAAATTATTCTTTTTGCATAGTCTTTCTAATTCTTCTGCTTCTTTGATTTCAAAACATAAGGGTTTATCACACATTACATGAAAGCCATATTCAAGTGCTAGTTTTGCCATAGGATAGTGTAAATGATTAGGAGTAACAATAGAGACAAAATCCATACGAATATCGCAAGGAAGTAGGGCTTCTTCTTTAATCATGGCAGAATAAGAAGCATAACAACGCTTTTCTTCTAAATACAGGCTTGCTCCTGTCTCTATACATGTTTGTGCATTGGAACTAAAAGCACCACAAACTAAATCAATATGGCCATCTAAAAAAGCAGCTTTTCGATGTGTTGCTCCTATAAAACCTTCTAATCCTCCACCTATCATACCCATACGAATTTTTCTTTTGTGCATTAAAACTCCAATAAAACTTATTTTTAATAGTATACACCTAAAATGTAGAAGTTTAGACATTATTTTTTCAATTAAAAAAAAGACGTGAAACCCTGCTTGTCTTTAGTATAAAGCAGTATAATAAACAAATGAAAAATCTTGCTATTAATACTGTACTAAAAGAGATTAAAACTTCTTTACAAAACAATCAAACGCTTATTTTAGAAGCCCCACCAGGTGCTGGTAAATCTACTATGGTTCCTTTGTCTTTAATGAAAGAAGCTTATGTGCAAAACAAAAGAATACTTCTTTTAGAACCAAGAAGAGTTGCAGCAAGAACTTTGGCCAAACAGATGTCAAAAATGTTAAATGAGAGTATAGGTCAAAGCGTTGGTTATCAAATCAAAAATGACAGTAAGTACAGTAAAGAAACAAAAATACTTATAATTACAGAAGGTGTGTTAATAAAAAAACTTCAAAATGATCAAAGTTTAGAAGGTATAGGCTTGGTTATTTTTGATGAGTTTCATGAGAGAAGTATACACAGTGATTTATCCTTGGCTTTATGTTTAGAAGTACAAGAACTTTTAAGAGATGATTTAAAGATTTTACTTATGTCTGCTACATTAAAAGAAGAAGATATAAGAAAGGTTTTACCCACATCTTTAATAGTGCGCTGTATTAGTAGCCAGTATGAACTGCAACACATCTATCTAAACAAAAGTACAAAAATAAATGAGGAAGAACGTTTTTTAAACGTTTTACAAAATACGTGTTTAGAAGTAATACATAAAGAGAAAGGGGATATCTTGGTTTTTTTACCAGGAGCAAGAGAAATCAATACTTTGAAAATTTTTTTAGAAGATGAAGTGATAAAAGATATAGATATTTTACCTTTGTATTCTGCTTTAAAACAAGAAGAACAAGATAAAGCTATATACTCTACAGCTAAAAGAAAAATAGTTTTAGCAACTAATATTGCACAAACTTCTTTAACTATTAGTGGTATAAGAACAGTAATAGATACAGGAAAAGAAAAAGTAGCTTTGTTTAATCATGATACAGGAATGAATCATTTAAAACTTTCTTTTATTTCAGAACAAAGTGCGGTTCAAAGAGCAGGGCGAGCAGCACGACTTGGAGATGGAAAGTGTTATCGCTTGTGGCATAAAGATAAGATATTAGAAGAGGTTAGTAAAGCAGAAGTATTAAGTGCAGACCTAAGTTCTTTTCTTTTGGATTTATGTTTATGGGGAGTAAAAGACTTAAATGAGATATCTTTAATAGATAGACCCACACAAAAGAGTCTAAACTCGACCTATGAACTCTTACAAAACTTAGAAATGATAGATGAGAACTTAAGTATATCAACTTTAGGAAAAGAGGCACTAGCCCTAGGACTTCATCCCAGACTCTCTTATATGATTTTAAAAGCAAGTGTTTTAGGTTATGAAGAAGAAGCTTGTATCTTAGCAGCACTTTTAGAGAGCAAAGATATTTTTACTAATGATATTAAAGACTGTGATTTAAAAAGTAGGTTTATATGTGTAATTAACAATGAAAGAAGTTTTACTGTTAAATCCTATGCATTAAAAGAAGTAAAAAAAGAAGCCAAAAATCTTCATACAAAAATAAAAAAGATTAAAAAAATCACTTCGTCTTCTAAAAAACTTAATACGTCTATTCTGGGAGTACTTTTACTCTTTGCTTATCCTGATAGACTGGCTAAAAAAAGAGAACAACAAGACAATAAATATCTCTTAAGTAATAAAAAAGGTGCAACATTATTTAAAAATGACCATTTATACAAAAGTGAATACTTAGTGGTTTCACAAATACTTAGTAAAGACAAAGACTCTTTAATTCAAATGGCTTTAAAAATAGAAGAAAAAGATATTTACAAATACTTCTTCCCTCAAATAAAGAAAAAAGAATCCTTTCTTTATAACAAAAACAAAGAAAATTTTGAATGCAAAGAACATCTTTCTTTTTTAAACCTAGAGTTAAGCGTTCAAGCAAAAGAAATCAATACGAATGAAGGATTTGAAAAAGTACTGTTATCTCTTATAAAAGAAGAAGGTTTAGACTTTTTATCTTGGAGTAAAAAAGCCTTACAGTTAAGAGAAAGATTTAATTTTTTAAGCACTTCTAAAAATGCAGCTTTATTTGAAAATCAAGCGTATTCAAAAATAAACGATGTGTATTTATTGAATAATTTAGAAGAATGGTTAGCGTCTTATTTACATAATGTTAAGAGTATAAAAGCACTTAAAAACGTAGACTTATTTCCTATTCTTAGTGCACTTCTATCGTATGAAGAGAAGAAAGCTTTTGAACTTCTCTTACCTACAAGCATTCAGGTTCCAAGTGGCACACATATAAGTATAGATTACAGTGGAGATGTACCAGTGTTAAAAGTAAAAATTCAAGAAATCTTTGGTTTGCAAAATAGCCCTAAGATTTTAAACAATACTTTGTCTTTACAAATACATCTTTTATCACCTGCTTTACAAATAATACAAATTTCTAATGATCTAAAGAGCTTTTGGAAAAATTCTTATGCTGAGGTAAGAAAAGAATTAAGAGGAAAATATAAAAGACACTACTGGCCAGAAGACCCTTATACGGCTGAAGCTACTAATAAAACCAAAAAAAATATGCATAAATAGCTTCATTATAAACAGCTAGAAAAACCACACTTCGAACACACTGCTGCTTGTTATACTTGAAATAATAAAAAGGAGATTAGATGAAAAAAAGTATTTTAGTGGGAATGGGAGCAGTATTATTTGCCTCAAATATTTATGCAGCACCTGAAAAGTTGAGAGTAGTTGGATCATGGAGTAGTCTTTCATTGTACAAAGAATATGAAAAACCATATTGGAAAAAAGAATTTTCAAAAGACTTTTCAAATACAAAAGTAAGATTAAGTTCGCTTGGACAAATTAAATTAAAAGGTGCAGCTGTTTATCGACAATTATCAAAGGGTGTTTTTGATGTAGTTTCTACAGTTGGTGGTTATGTAGTATCTGATTCACAAGCCATTGCTGGTTTGGATTTTCCTGCATTGGCTAATGATATTACAACAGCAGAGAAAATAGTACAAGCCTATAAGCCTACTTTAGATAAAGCTTTAAAAAATGATTTTAATTCAAAATTATTAGCAGTGGTTCCTTATCCTTCTCAAGTACTGTTTTGTAAAGATGAAGTACGCTCATTAAAAGACTTAAAAGGTAAAAAAGTAAGAGCTTCTGGATGGACAGTGGCTGAATTCTTAGATGGTATTGGTGCTACTGGTATTACTATGTCCTACAGTGAAGTTCCTCAAGCACTTCAAAGAGGGGTTATTGATTGTGCGGTTACAGGTGGTTTA
>Ga0105359_10005323_pt1 | contig 10074 bp, 6 predicted proteins | sample GOMGulsemesocosm_6_FD_83659 | JGI IMG/M metagenome (GOLD analysis project Ga0105359, IMG submission 83659) | Methane-oxidizing microbial communities from mesocosms in the Gulf of Mexico - GOM8C Gulf of Mexico | ecosystem: Environmental > Aquatic > Marine > Cold seeps | place: Gulf of Mexico... | reverse complement strand
TACGCCGCCTCTAAATGGAGGGAATCCAAGACCAAATACAAGTCCCATATCGGCTTCGTTTGGCGTAGCAATAATGCCTTCTTCTAAACAACGTACTGTTTCGATAACCATAGGGATCATAGTGCGAGCGATGATTTCTTCACTGCTAAATTCTTTCGCGTCGCTACTCACTGTTGCGATAAGCTCTAGTGCTTCAGGCGCTACATCTTTCTTAGGCTTACCACGGCGATCTGGGCTGTGATTGTAGAAACCTTTCCCATTCTTCTGACCGAAACGCTGCGCTTCAAACATAACATCAATTGAATCACGCTCTGTTTTCGCCATGCGAGTAGGGAAACCTTTAGCCATTACATCTTGTGCGTGATGGGCAGTATCCATGCCAACAACGTCAAGTAAGTAAGCAGGGCCCATTGGCCAACCGAATTCTTTTTCCATCACTTTATCAACTTGGGCAAAGTCTGCACCGTCGTTAATAAGTTTAGAGAATCCGCCAAAATAAGGGAATAAGACACGGTTAACAAAGAAGCCAGGACAATCGTTTACAACGATTGGTGATTTACCCATTTTAGCGGCGTAAGCAACTACAGTAGCAATCGTTTCATCTGAGGTGTTTTCACCGCGAATGATTTCAACTAATGGCATACGGTGTACTGGATTAAAGAAATGCATGCCACAGAACTTTTCAGGGCGCTTAACACTCTTGGCTAACTCATTGATTGAAATTGTTGAAGTGTTTGATGTCACAATAGCATCTTCGCTAACGTGTCCTTCAACTTCGGCTAAAACCATAGCTTTAACTTTAGGATTTTCAACAACAGCTTCAACAACGATATCTACATCTTTTACTGATTCGTAATTCAGAGAAGGCGTAATATTGTTTAATACCTTAGCCATCTTTTTACCGTCGATTCGGCCGCGTTTTAGCTGTTTATTTAAGATGCCTGATGCTTCATCCAAACCAAGCTCAAGGGCTGATTGTGCAATATCTTTCATCACAATCGGTGTGCCTTTGCTAGCCGATTGATATGCTATGCCGCCACCCATAATACCAGCGCCTAATACAGCTGCTGTTTCAATTTTTTGGGCCTGCTTTGATGCTGCTTTGGCATTAGCTTTGATTTGTTGGTCATTTAAAAATATACCAACCAATGAACGTGCTACGTCAGTTTTTGCTAATTTAACAAAACCTTTCGTCTCTACTTTAAGTGCATCATCACGGGTCATTGACGCACTTTTTTCAACGGCTTTAAGTGCTGTCATTGGCGCTGGGTAATGTTTACCCGCTTTTGCTGCAACCATGCCTTTGGCGGTGCCAAATGACATCATGTTTTCGATAGGTGAAAGCGTGAGTGGTGATTTTTTCTCATTACGACGTGCTTGCCAATCAAACTTTCCTGCGATGGCATCCTCTAGCATTTCAATGGCTGAGTCGCGAAGTTTTTCAGGAGCGACAACTGCGTCAACAGCACCAACTTTCAGCGTTTTATCTGCTTTATTATTTGTAGCGCCAGTGATCCACATTAATGCATTATCACAACCGATTAAACGGGGAAGGCGAACAGTTCCACCCCAGCCTGGCATGATGCCTAATTTGGTTTCTGGTAAACCAATAACTGCAGTAGTATCTGCTACGCGATAGTCGGCTAATAAAATTGCTTCACATCCACCACCTAGTGCAAAACCGTTAACGGCAGCAATGGTAGGACAGGGTAAATCTTCAAAACCATTAAATGTTTCATTGATTGATGCTAACCATAAGGCTAGTTGCTCTTGCGGTGCTCCGAAGTGAGTAGTGAACTCTGTAATGTCGGCGCCAACGATAAAAGCAGATTTTCCACTTGTCATTACCACACCTTTAAGGTCTGTTAATGCTTTTAGTGCATTTACGGCTTCTTCAAATGACTGCAGTGTCTGTTGATCAAACTTGTTCACAGAACCGTCTTTTGCGTCAAATTTTAACTCTGCAATGCCATCTTTAATATAGCTTACAGAGAGGGTGTTTGATTCATAAATCATGTTTTATTTCCCTCGTAGAACCTAATGATTGAGTTGATATCTCTCAGATCACTTAGCTGATTTTTATGGTTAGTTGTTTACAGCGACAGCCAAGTTTCTCTTGTGTTGGCATAAATATCAACCATTAATTCAAACAAATGTTTTAACTAAGCGTTTTGGTTTGTGGTCTTGTTCTTTTTGTCATTAACTTACAATATGTTATACGTGACTCTCAGCAATGTTTTTTACGTTTTGTTTCAACAATATTAAATCACCAAACAGATTTTTGTAGAGAGTTTTATAAACGAATAGCATAAGGTAAGATAGCATCATATTCCTCTTCAGGTACATCTATGAAACAACTACAAACTTTATTTGCTCAACACATAAATGAGTTAAATGCGCGCGCTAAAACAATTATGTCTCGTGAGAATATTTCATCGTTAATTATTCACTCTGGTCAGGCGCACCGTCAGTTTTTAGATGACATGGATTACCCATTTAAAGTCAATCCGCAATTCAAGGCATGGGTTCCTGTGACTGATAATCCAAATTGCTGGGTTATTATTGATGGTCAGAGTAAGCCGACGCTTGTATTTTATCGTCCTGTTGATTTTTGGCATAAAGTGCCTGCACAGCCTGATGATTTTTGGACTGATGCATTTAATATAGTATTGCTTCAAAAGGCTGATCTGATTGCTGATCATTTACCACAAGACTTAAGTCGTGCTGCATATATTGGTGAACACATCGATGTGGCTGAAGTATTAAATATTGGCTTATGCAACCCTGAAGAGTTGTTATCTTACTTTCATTATCATCGTGCGTATAAAACGGACTATGAAATGATGTGCCTGCGTGAAGCAAATAGATTAGCCGTTAAAGGGCATCAAGCTGCAAAGGCCGCTTTTTTTGCTAAAAAGTCTGAATATGATATTCAAATGGATTACCTAAAAGCGATTAAGCATACTGAAAATGAAGTGCCGTACGGTAACATTGTAGCCCTTAATGAAAACGCGGCTATTTTGCATTACACCTTGTTAGAGCAAGAAGCACCACAATCGTTTTTGTCTTTTTTAATTGATGCCGGTGCAAACTGTCATGGTTATGCATCAGATATTACACGAACATATACGTTTGAAGATAATGAGTTTGCCTCACTCATCAATGCGCTAAATACCAAGCAACTTGAATTAATTGATAAGATAAAACCGGGTATGAGCTATATCGATTTACATCTTGATATGCACTTCATGATTGCTGAGTTACTCAGTGGGTTCAAAGTTGTTGAGCTAGACCCTCAGTCCATTGTTGATAAAGGAATCACTAATACCTTTTTTCCACATGGCTTAGGTCATTTCTTAGGGTTACAGGTCCATGACATGGGCGGTTTTATGAGTGATGAACGCGGAACGCATATTTCACCGCCAGCCAATCATCCTTTCTTACGTTGTACTCGAATTATTGAGCCACGCCAGGTGATGACGATTGAACCGGGATTATACTTCATCGATAGTTTGTTAGGTGATCTAAAGGCGACAGACTATGGTTCATTTATTAACTGGGAAAAAGTAGAGGCGTTAAAGCCATTTGGTGGTATTCGTATCGAAGATAACATCATTATTCATCAAGGTTTTGTTGAGAATATGACACGTGATTTTGGACTAGAATAATTTCAATGAATACCCAGCCTTATCAAGTCTTGTCTGCGCCTATTATGGTGCAGACAGAAGTAAAACGTAGTAAATTTTTAGCCTATGTCTCGCCAACAAGCAGTGTTGAGGAAGCTAAAGCCTTTATTGGGCAAATAAAACAAAAACATCCTGATGCTAGTCATAATTGTTCGGCATTTGTGGCTGGTCGCCCTGAAAATTCCGTCGATATTGGTTATTCAGATGATGGAGAGCCCTCCGGCTGTGCAGGTAGGCCGATGTTAAATGTTTTACAAGGCAGTAATATAGGTGAGATAACTGTGGTCGTAACTCGTTATTTTGGCGGCACTAAGTTAGGTACCGGTGGTATGGCTCGCGCTTACGGCGGCGCTGTTAGTGCTGTGCTTGCACAAGTTTCAACAGTCGAAAAAAGTGTTTCTTGTGTATTGATGTTTACCTGTGATTACCAATGGACCACGACAATTGACATGCTTATTAAGCAATTTGATGCAGACATTGTTGATGCGGCCTACGGGGAGAATGTTGATTATATTGTTAAGATTGATGTGCGCGAGCAAGCTACGTTTTGTGAATTTGTGTACCAACGAACTAATGGTCAAGTAACCGTGAAAGAAAGCCCTTAATAAAATAGGTGATTAATAACTCAATTTTAATCGATTTTCTCGCTATATAATGACATTTTGATTAGAATGCAGTTTCCTCAAATTTATTTAACAGTCTTATGGAATTACATCTTGTTATCTTGGCAGCGGGCAAAGGAACCCGAATGCGTTCAGCGTTGCCAAAAGTGCTTCACAAAATCGCCGCAAAATCTATGGTTGAACATGTGATCGATGCTGCATCTCAACTCCCAAATATTTCTTCTACGCAGCTTGTTTACGGCCACGGTGGCGATTTAATGCAGCAAGCATTAGCACATAGAGATGTTACATGGGCTCTTCAGGCACAGCAATTAGGAACAGGACATGCTGTAGCCCAAGCCATGCCAAACCTACCTGACAGTGGCAAAGTACTAATTCTATATGGTGACGTGCCATTAATCACAACGAAGACATTGTCTCGCTTGGTGGCTGCTCAGCCTGCTGGCGGTATTGGCTTATTGACCGTTGTGTTAGATAACCCAACAGGCTATGGACGCATTGTGCGAGAGAGTGGTGATGTTGTTGGTATTATCGAACAAAAAGACGCTAACGAAGATCAGCTAGCAATTAATGAGATAAATACAGGAATTTTAGTTGCCGATGCTGTTGATTTGAAATATTGGTTATCTAATCTAAGTAATGATAATGCACAGCAAGAATATTATCTCACTGACATTATTGCTATGGCGCATCAGCAAGGACGTCAAGTAATAGCGGCTCACCCTGAGTCGGCGATTGAAGTCGAGGGTGTGAATAATAAATTGCAACTAGCACAATTAGAGCGTGCTTTTCAGCTTCAAAAAGCCCATGATCTTATGGTTCAGGGAGCTACATTATATGACCCTGCACGATTAGATATTCGTGGTGAACTGCAAATCGGCGAAGATGTTACGATCGATGTTAATGTTATTATAGAAGGGACTGTTGTTCTGGGGAATAACGTGACAATTGGTGCTAATTGTATTCTAACTAATTGCACCATTGGTGATAATACCACCATAAAACCAAATTCAATGATTGAATCATCTCAAATTGGCCAACAATGTAGTGTTGGTCCGTTTGCACGTTTACGACCAGCTTCAGTGATGCATAACGATACCCATGTGGGTAATTTTGTCGAAATGAAAAAAGTTGAATTAGGTGAAGGCTCTAAAGCGGGGCATTTAGCTTATTTGGGCGATTCTGTTATTGGCACCAACGTTAATATTGGTGCAGGTACCATTACCTGTAATTATGATGGTGCGAACAAGCATCTTACAGAAATAGGTGACGACGCATTTATTGGTTCTGATAGCCAATTAGTGGCTCCTGTGAAAATAGGCAAGGGAGCGACTATTGCTGCAGGATCAACCATTACTAAAGAAGTTAGTGACAATGAGTTGGTTCTATCACGCGTTAAGCAACGTCATATCAAAAATTGGCCTCGACCACAAAAGAATAAGTAACAAGGAAAAGTATTATGTGCGGAATAGTTGGTGCAGTTGCACAGCGTGATGTAAGTGACATTTTAATTGAAGGTCTTAAGCGCCTTGAATACCGTGGTTATGATTCAGCTGGATTAGCTGTTATTGATCAATCTGGCCATTTTGAGCGTGTTCGTAGTGTTGGTAAAGTTCAAAACCTGCATGACAAAGTGGCCCAGTATGATGTTACTGGCGGTACTGGTATAGCTCACACGCGTTGGGCTACTCATGGCGGCGTTACAGAAGCTAATGCTCATCCTCATGTATCAAATAATAATATTGTCGTTGTACACAACGGAATAATAGAAAATCATAGTGATTTACGAACACAGCTAAAAGATAAGGGTTATCAATTTACATCTGATACCGACACCGAAGTGCTAACGCATTTAATCGCAGATAACTTTAAGTCAGCAGAGTCGTTGTTAGCCGCTGTTCAACAAACAACAAAAATGGTTCGCGGTGCCTACGGCATGGTAATCATGGCGGTTAACGATCCTGATCAAGTTATCGTTGCACGTTCTGGTAGCCCTCTGGTTATTGGACTCGGTATTGGCGAAAACTTTATTGCATCGGACTTACGCGCATTATTACCGGTAACGCGTACATTTATGTATCTTGAGGAAGGTGATGTTGCTCAAGTGACTCGTCAAGAAGTCCACGTATTTGATACGGATGGGCAAAGCGTTGAACGTGAAGCCAAAGAAACAGATATAACTGCTGAAGTTGATGGTAAGGGCGAGTACCGCCATTACATGATGAAAGAAATTCATGAACAGCCACAAGCAGTTAGAAATACACTGGCAGAGCGTTTAGTTAACGGTATTATCGCTGATGATGTTTTTGGCGCAGGTTCTTCTACAGTTTTCGAAAAAGTTGAGCACATTCAAATCATAGCCTGTGGTACTAGTTATCATGCCGCTATGGTTGCCAAATATTGGCTAGAAAGTTTGGCTAATATTTCATGTAATGTAGAAATTGCCTCTGAGTTTAGGTACCGACGTTCGTTTGTTCACCCTAATAGCTTACTTGTGACTATTTCACAATCGGGTGAAACGGCCGATACATTGGCCGCTCTACGCTTAGCTCAAGAAATTGGGTATATGTCATCTCTGGTTTTTTGTAATGTGGACGGTTCTTCGTTAGTAAGAGAGTCAGCCTTGGCATTTATGACTAAAGCGGGGGCTGAAATTGGGGTTGCTTCAACTAAAGCATTTACAACTCAACTCGTTGGTTTGTTAATGATGGTGCTAGCCATTGGCCAAAAACGTAACATGCCTACGAAAACACAACAAGCTATTGCTAGTGCCCTGAATTCTCTACCGGCTAAATTGGAAGAGAGTTTATCGCTTAACGATGTAATTGAGCAATTAGCTCCAGAATTTGCTAATAAACATCATGCATTATTCTTAGGTCGAGGTGACCAGTATCCGATAGCTATGGAAGGGGCATTAAAGCTTAAAGAGATTTCATATATTCACGCTGAGGCTTATGCTGCTGGCGAATTGAAACATGGACCTCTGGCATTAATTGATGCTGATATTCCAGTGATTGTTGTGGCCCCTAATAATGAATTATTAGAAAAGCTACATTCAAATATTGAAGAAGTACGTGCTCGCGGTGGAATACTTTACGTATTTGCTGACGTAAATAGTCATTTTGAAAGTGATGAAACTATGCGGGTCATTGACGTGCCAGCTGTTGATGAGATTGTCGCTCCCATTCTATATACAATCCCTCTTCAGTTACTGTCTTATTATGTTGCCATTATTAAAGGCACAGATGTCGATCAGCCGAGAAACTTAGCAAAATCGGTTACTGTAGAGTAACGGCCAATAAAAAAACATCTCAAGCTTCGAGTCATCTCGGGCTTGAGATATACCCTCCCAAAATCTTACATGTTTTCTTGATGGCATACCTCGTTAAAATCATATGCGTTAAATCTGTATTTTTGCATTGCTTAGAATGAAAATATTTTGCCTGTTTATAATCAACTATCTTGTCTCTCACGAAATTGAACTCGTGAGGTGCGATAATAGACTCAAGCGTTTCTAAGTCTGTTAATAATTCAGGAAAATCATTAAGGCCGATCGTTTCTTGAGCTTGTTTGGACACTATGGCTGAAACTTTTTGAGTATATGGTTCTAACAAAGGATGATGTCGGAATTCTACAACAAGTAATATTGTGACGATTAAAAACAGAATCTTTTTCATTATATCTACTATCTTTCATGATTAATTGACTGCCATACTATTAAAATAAATGACGGGGCCTTAATTATAGTCAATGTTTACGTTAATTTTTCTAATATAATAGATACCTTGTGAGCAAGCAAAGGAAACTCGATGAGCAATAAAATCGACGTGAAGGTCATAGAACCTAAAAAAGAGATAGAAATTAAACATAGAACCAAAATTAAAGATACTGAATATAAAGAAGGAAAAATTTATATTCGATCAGTAAATGGTGTTTTTACAGCAATACGGCAAAAATTAAACTGGATATTAATGCTCGGCTTTTTCCTTCTTCCTTGGGTACCCTATGGAGAGCGGCAGGCTGTATTGTTTGATCTTGCTGAGCAAAAATTCCATATCTTTGGGTTAATTATATGGCCCCAAGATCTGGTGTTACTTGCTGCTCTCTTGATGATAGCCGCATATGCACTATTTCTTATAACGACTTTTGTAGGCAGGGTATGGTGCGGTTTCACTTGTCCTCAAACGATTTGGACATTTATCTTTGTCTGGGTGGAAGAAAAAATAGAAGGCAAAGTAAATAAACGTAAGCTACTTGATAAACAAGCGACTAATTTCCAAAAAGTATGGAAGAAAGGACTCAAGCATACTATCTGGATGATACTGTCGTTAATCACTTCACTGACTTTTTTGGCGTTTTTTGTTCCGGTAAATGAATTATACATTGATGTGTTTACCCTAAATGCTAGTGGAATAATATATTTTTGGACCGTGTTTTTTACTCTATGTACTTATGGAAATGCAGGGTGGATGCGAGAAATCATGTGTTTACATATGTGTCCATACGCACGCTTTCAATCAGCAATGTTCGACAAGGACACCTTTAGTGTAGCTTATGATCCCAAAAGAGGTGAGAGCAGAGGACCACGACCGCGAAAGAAAGATCCGAAAGAACTTGGTTTAGGTGACTGTATCGATTGTAATTTATGTGTACAAGTTTGCCCTACTGGTATTGATATACGCGATGGCCTTCAATATGAATGTATAAATTGCGGTGCCTGCATTGATGCTTGTGATGATGTTATGGGGAAAATGGGTTACGACAAAAAACTCATCAGTTACACAACGGAAAATCAGCTCGAAGGAAAGAAAACTCATATTCTTCGTAGTAAATTAGTTGGCTATGGATCTGTGCTACTGGTAATGAGCATAGTATTCATTTATTTCTTGATGGCAATACAACCCACTAAGTTAGATATTATTAGGGATAGGAATCAACTATATCGAATTAGTACAGAAGGTATGGTAGAGAATGTCTACACCCTAAAAATATTAAATAAAACCGAACAAAACCTTACGTATACATTATCTTTTTCAGGTCTTGATGACTTTACTTGGCAAGGGCGCAGTACTGTAATGGTGCGAGCTGGAGAGGTGTACACATTACCTATGAGTGTTTCAACAGATCCCTATAACCTAAAAAAGAACGTAGTGAGTGTAATATTTACGGCAACCGCGACATTAAAAAGCGGTGAATTGGTAACAGTGAAAGAAGAAAGCCGATTTTTTAACGAGATCTAATTTTCGGCATTAAAAATTGATTAAAAAGGACCCTTGTTGATGTAATATAAATCACATGGGTCGTTTTTTATTCGGTTGATTATTTTGTTTTAAAAAGATGTTGCAAGCGGGAAACAATTCTCTATAATGCGCAACCACTGACACGGACAACAAGCTTTTAATAAGCGACATTGGAAGGGTTAGGAAGAAGATTACTTTTTCAATTTATTTTTAAATCGCTTTTTAAGCGCTTCGAAAATAAAAATAAATTAGTTGTTGACTTCAAATCGGGAAAGCGTATTATACGCATCCCAACGCAACGGACCACATGGTTTGAAGCGCTTCTCTCACTTAGCTTTAACGAGTTATGTTGGTCGAGATAAAACGTTCTTTAACAATTTGTATTCAAATAAACTGTGTGGGCATTTGAAGGTAAGTATCAAGGTACTTATTGAATATGTCTACACTAGATGATTCTTAGTTCGCTAAGATGAATCAAAGTTATGATAAGCGTAACATTCGTTATCTTCGGGTAACGAAAGGTTA
>Ga0105359_10005321_pt1 | contig 10075 bp, 8 predicted proteins | sample GOMGulsemesocosm_6_FD_83659 | JGI IMG/M metagenome (GOLD analysis project Ga0105359, IMG submission 83659) | Methane-oxidizing microbial communities from mesocosms in the Gulf of Mexico - GOM8C Gulf of Mexico | ecosystem: Environmental > Aquatic > Marine > Cold seeps | place: Gulf of Mexico... | reverse complement strand
GTCTGTAACAGACGGTACAAAGTTGCCTTGGGGTGTTCACTTTCTACAAGTAATTCACTAAAGCGTACCGGCCTGCCAACTGCAGCCACTTTGTCCAACAAAGCCAATGCTTTACCAACAGTTCCGTCGTTATTTTTTGCGCTTGCCATGTCTATTCTCTGGGTAAAATTTACATCATAACTGTTGACAAGTATTAGGTAAAAGGCGCATATTGTCAATAGTTGAAACCTAGTTTCACTATTTGGAACTGCAAAAAAATATTAGCCGGACAATTCTCAGGTATTAATGAGACCCCGCTGAGAAATGTCTAAATAGCAACAACTATAGAGAGAAGATCTGATGAAAAATAAAAACAATTTATTCAAGCAGAGCCTGGCAACGTTGGCATTAGCCACTGTGTTCAGCTCATCCGCGTTCGCCGGCAAATTGGTGATCAATACCGATACATCTGACCCGGCACCAAAAAAAGCTTTTGAAGATGTAATTGCAGGTTTTGAAGCTGAAAACCCAGACGTACAAGTGACTTTGAACTTGTTCGACCACGAGGGGTACAAGACTTCTATTCGCAACTTTCTGACTGCAGATGCTCCCGATCTGGCCACTTGGTATGCCGGTAACCGCATGCTGCCATACGTGAATGCAGGACTGTTTGAAAGTGTTGACGATGTTTGGGAAAACAACGGTTTAAACAAGTCGCTGGCATCCGCTGCCGCTTCTATGACTATCGACGACAAGAAATGGGGCGTGCCATACACATATTACCAGTGGGGTGTTTACTACCGTAAAGATCTATTCGCCGCCAACAACATCGCAGTTCCCACTAACTGGGCTGAGTTCAAAGCAGCTGGCGCAACGCTTAAGGCAGCCGGTATCACACCTATCACTATTGGTACTAAATACCTTTGGACAGCAGCGGGTGTCTTTGATTACCTGAATCTGCGTACCAATGGTTATGATTTCCACATGGCATTGACTAAAGGTGAGGTTTCCTGGACTGACGAGCGCGTCGTTAAGACTATGAACAACTGGAAAGAGCTGGTAGACGCTGGTTTCTTCCTCGACAACCACGCCGCTTACAGCTGGCAGGAAGCATTGGCTCCTATGGTACAAGGCAAAGCGGCCATGTACGTCATGGGTAACTTTGCAGTGGCACCACTGCGTGATGCCGGCCTGACTAAAGATCAGTTGGGATTCTTTCAGTTCCCTGAAATTACCCCAGGTATCGAGATGGCAGAAGATGCGCCTACCGATACGCTGCACATCCCCGCTAACGCTAAAAACAAGGTTGACGCTAAGAAGTTCTTAGCTTACCTGGCGCGCGCCGATGTACAAACACAAATGAACGAGACTCTAGGTCAACTGCCTATCAACTCAGCTTCAGTTGCCGGCGATGATGAGTTCTTACAAGCGGGCTTCAAAATGCTCTCTAATACATCACAAGTTGCTCAGTTCTTCGATCGCGATGCACCTGCGGAAATGGCCAAAGCAGGCATGGAAGGCTTCCAGGAATTTATGGTTAAGCCCGAGCGTCTTGCAACTATCCTCAAGCGTCTGGAAAAAGTACGTAACCGCGTTTATAAGTAATTAATACGACTGCACCGCCACTACGACAGGTAAATTCGGTTGATCAATCTGCGACCCATTTACCCGTTGCCTAACAGTGGCGGTATTTTTTTATTTTGAGGTTTCACACTATGCGTGCTTTTTGGAAGGCCAATCAGTTAAAGCTGGCTCCCTGGTTATTTCTGGCGCCGGGCATTTTTATGTTTGTCCTGTATGTCATTTTGCCGGTTTTTCAATCTTTAGATATTTCCTTTTACGCCTGGGACGGCTTGGGCGAAAAAGAATATGTTGGCATGGCCAACTATGTCGAGCTGATGGATGACGAGGCCTTTTACACTGCCCTGCAAAACAATATTATCTGGTTAGTGCTCTATATGCTGGCGGTTCCCGCCGGATTGTTTGTAGCATTATTCCTCAATCAAACCGTGCGCGGTATCCGCATCTATAAATCCTTGTTCTTCTTCCCCTTTGTTATTTCACAAGTGGTTGTAGGACTGGTATTTTCCTGGTTTTACGACCCCACCAACGGTTTGATGAATGTCTTGTTAAACGCTATTGGATTCGACTCCATCGCGGTGTTAGCGGATGAACGATTTGTTACATATGGCATTATTGTCGCCGGTTTATGGCCGCAAACAGCTTACTGCATGATTTTGTATTTAACCGGTTTAAACTCGGTCGACCCAGAGCAAATTGAGGCGGGTAGATTGGATAACGCCAAGGGCTGGCGGATGCTTTGGTACATCATTTTACCACAGCTCAGGCCCGCCACATTTATCGCCGTAGTAGTCACTGTGATAGGTGCTCTGCGCAGCTTTGATTTGATTTCCATTATGACCAGCGGCGGCCCCTGGGGCTCGAGCCGAGTACTCGCCTATTACATGTACGAGCAGGCATTCTCTGAATACGGATTCCGTATGGGTTATGGTGCAGCTATCGCAGTTGTACTGTTTTTCATCATGATGATCTACATCGCCGGCTTCCTTTATAAAATGTATCGTGACGAGAAAGGACACTAAGATGTTTCCCACACCTATTGCGAAAACCGCCCCTAGTGTGCAACTGTTCTACAAGATAGCCCTGCCGATCGCCCTGATTCTCTGGCTATTGCCACTGATCGCGGTAGCCATCACCTCGATCCGCTCCGCCGGTGATATCACCGCCGGCAATTATTGGGGCTGGCCAACCTCCTTTAACATGCTGGAAAACTATACCGCCGTCTTCACTAACTCGCCAATTGGTAAATACATACTAAACAGTTTTAAAGTCACTATCCCCACGGTTATTGGCACGTTAATTTTATCTTGCATGACTGGCTTTGCGCTGGGCATCTATAGATTTAAGAGCAACATGTTAGTGTTTTTTATGTTTGTTGCCGGCAACTTTATTCCCTTTCAAATACTGATGGTGCCAGTGCGTGATTTGACTTTATCAATGGACATGTATAACACAACCGCCGGCCTGGCCTTGTTTCATATCGCCTTCCAGACGGGTTTCTGCACTTTGTTTATGCGTAACTTCATCAAAAATTTGCCCCGTGAGCTGATCGAAGTAGCCAGAGTCGAGGGCGTCTCAGAAATTAAGATTTTCTGGTATGTTGTGATGCCCCTGATGAAACCGGCGATCGCCGCCCTCTCAGTACTAATCTTTACCTTTATCTGGAACGACTATTTCTGGGCCACTGTGTTGACCCAAGGCTCCGATACTCAGCCGGTCACAGCGGGGCTGTATTCGCTTAACGGCCAGTGGGTCGCCTCCTGGCACTTAGTCTCAGCCGGTTCGATTGTCGCGGCGATGCCTCCGGTACTGATGTTCTTCGCAATGCAGAAACACTTCATCGCCGGTCTGACATTAGGAGCGGTCAAGTAATGTACCAGCTACCAACTGTCGCTATGTTGTTCGTCATGAAGGAACGCATCATTGCCAGCGTGACACCAGGAGTGGTGAAGTAATGCAAACCTGGCGCTTGGGCACTCTTGAGCAAACTATAGTGCTGTGCAGTGAACAGCACCAGCTACCCAGTATAGTTTACTGGGGTGGCCTGCTGGCCGAGGACGAAGATATTCAGCAAGTCGCAGACTCGGCGCGTTATGACGTCAATGGTGGCATGTTAGATCAAGTCTCCGATTTATCAGTGGCGCCACAGCACAGCAACTCATTCCCCGGACAGACCGCAATGCAACTGCGCGATGCGCAGGGAAATCAGCTGTGGCTCGACCTGACTTTTGTCAGTGAGCAACGCAGTGACTATAGCTTGTGTCTCAACTATCGCGACAGCGCCTTGGGAATAGATTACCAGCTGCAAGTTCTGACAGATGTACAAACCAATATGTTTACTTTTAGCGCTACAGTGCAAAGTGAACAGCCTATATATATCGACTGGCTGGCTGCGCCAGTTTTACCGGCGCCGCAAAACAGTCAACACACTCTGGAATTTTCTGGCCGCTGGTGTGGTGAACTGCAAATGCAGAGCGTCCACTGGCGCCCAGGAGCGCGCTTGCGCGAGTGCCATTTAGGTCGCAGCTCCCACGAGCATTTCCCGGCACTGCTGATGCCTTGCTCTGGTAGCAGCAATAGCAACGGATCAGCTTATGGTTTGCACTACGGCTGGTCTGGGGGACACAAAATGCTGGCGGAAGAGCTACCCGACGGCAGACGCCAAATTCAATTTGGTCACGCCTCTCAGACAGATAGAAAGACTAGCAAGGTTTTCAAAACAGCGCCTCTGTACGCCACTTATTCGAATAACGGGCTGAACGGTTTAGCCCGGGCATTCCAAAGTCATTTACGCCACAATATCGTCTCTTTTCCCGATAGTAATAAACCTCGGCCGATCCACTATAATTGCTGGGAAGCTGTGTATTTTCAACAGGATCTGACCACTTTGAAAGACATTGCCCGCAGAGCCGCCGACTTAGGCGCCGAGCGTTTCGTCTTAGATGACGGCTGGTTCAAAAATCGCAACGACGACTGCAGCAGTCTGGGTGACTGGTGGGTAGACCCGCTAAAATACCCACAAGGTTTAACGCCACTGATCGAATACATACAAAGCCTAGACATGGGTTTCGGTCTCTGGTTTGAACCTGAAATGGTCAGCCCCGACAGCGATTTATATCGCCGCCACCCGCAATGGATATTGGGCCCGCAACAACAATTGTTAGGCCGCCAGCAACTGGTCTTAGATCTCAGTCAGGTAGCTGTTAGGGAGTACTTATTCGAGCGCATGTCCAGCTTGTTAAGCGAATATCCTATCGAGTACATCAAGTGGGATCACAACCGCGTATTACCACAGGTCGATGCCGCTCAAACTCGAGGGCTCTATCAACTGTTAATCGACCTGCGAGAGGCACATCCAGAGGTTGAAATAGAGAGCTGTTCATCCGGTGGCGGACGTATAGATTTTGGCATATTGCAACACACCCAACGCATCTGGTTATCAGATTCCAACGACGCCCTAGAGCGCTTCTGGATGCAACATAACGCCGCACTGTTTTTCCCCAGTGAGATCACCGGCAGCCATATCGGGCCCGCCCGCTGTCACACTTCCGGTCGCGAGCTGCCAATCGCTTTTCGCGCCTGGGTAGCCGCCAGCAGGCACTTAGGGTTTGAAATGGACCCCAGAGAGCTGAGCGACTCTGATATTGAATTGATTAAAGAAGTCAGCCACTGGTATAAGACTAACCGAAACTGGCTACACTGCGGTCACATACTGCGCTTAGACAGTGATGACAGCGCGGTGTTGGGCGAATTACAACTGGCCGCAGACGGCAGCCAGTTGGTCGCTTTTGTCGCCCAGATGAGCGTGAGTCAACAAGTGCTGCCAAGACCGATTCGGCTAACAGGCCTGCAGCCAACTGCCCGCTATCAAATTAAACTACACAACCCGCAACAAAGCGCACCCACCAGCCGTGGTAACCCGGCGCTTAAAACTGCGCCGGTTACTCTTAGCGGTCGGGTATTAATGGAACGTGGCATACAGCTACCAATAGCATTTGCGGCCACCTTATGGGTTATCGAAGGTAAAAAATTATGACAGACAAAAAAACGCGTCGCTCTCAGGCATGGTATGGCAAGCAGGACAAAGACGGCTTTATTCACCGCAGCTGGATGAAAAATCAGGGCTTTCCCGACCACGTTTTCGATGGTCGCCCGATCATTGGCATCTGCAACACTTGGTCTGAGTTGACTCCCTGTAACTCTGGGTTGCGTGATTTAGCGGAGATGGTCAAGCGCGGTGTCTGGGAGGCCGGCGGCTTTCCGGTGGAATTCCCGGTGATGTCACTGGGCGAGACGCAAATGAAACCAACCGCCATGTTGTTCCGCAATTTGCTGGCCATGGATGTTGAAGAGAGTATCCGCGCCTATGGCATCGACGGCGTAGTACTGCTCGGTGGCTGTGATAAAACCACCCCCGGCCAATTAATGGGTGCTGCCAGCGTCGATCTTCCGACCATCGTTGTCTCCTCCGGCCCGATGCTCAACGGAAAGTGGCAGGGCAAAGATATTGGCTCTGGCACAGACGTCTGGAAATTCTCCGAGAGCGTGCGCGCCGGTGATATGAGCCTGCAAGATTTTATGGCAGCCGAATCGGGCATGAGCCGCTCCGCGGGTGTCTGCATGACCATGGGTACCGCATCGACTATGGCCTCCTTAGTAGAGGCGATGGGATTGTGCCTGCCGACCAACGCAGCGCTTCCGGCTGTGGACGCACGCCGAGCTGCCCTCGCTCACCTCACCGGCAAACGTATCGTTGAGATGGTCGAAGAAGATCTGGTCATGTCTAAAGTGCTGAGCAGAGAGAGCCTGAAAAATGCTATTTTGGCCAACGCCGCCGTCGGTGGCTCCAGCAATGCAGTAGTGCACTTACTGGCGATAGCCGGGCGAGCCGAAATCGAACTGAGCTTAAAAGATTTTGAAATCGGCGGCGAGATACCACTGCTGGTCAACTGCATGCCATCGGGCAAATATCTGATGGAAGATTTCTGTTACGCCGGCGGCATGCCAGTGGTACTAAAAGAGCTACAGCATAAGCTATACCCCGCTAACACTATATTAAACAAAGATATCAGTAGCTATAGCGAGGGGGCTGAGTGTTTCAATTACGATGTAATACATCGCTTCGATGCTCCACTAAAGCCCGCTGCTGGGTTGCGGGTATTGCGCGGCAACTTAGCGCCTTTAGGTGCCATTATTAAACCTTCGGCGGCCTCCGAGCATTTATTAGAGCACCGCGGCAGCGCTTTTGTCTTTGAAAACATTGAAGACATGAAAGCCAAAATCGACCTTCCGGACTTGCCGGTTGATGAAAATACTATCTTAGTGCTTAAAGGCTGTGGCCCCAAAGGTTATCCGGGCATGCCGGAAGTGGGCAATATGCCGATACCGCGCTGCCTGGTTGAAAAAGGTATCACCGATATGGTGCGGGTCTCAGATGCGCGCATGTCGGGCACCGCCTTTGGCACTGTGGTACTACACGTCGCTCCAGAGGCCAATGCCGGCGGCACTTTGGCCCTGGTAAAAACCGGCGACATGATTCGGCTCTCTGCAAATGATGGCGTTTTAGAGTTAGAGGTCAGCGACGATGAACTCGCCGAGCGGCGCAAGCACTGGAAGCCCGAGCCGCCCCACTACAGCCGCGGTTACGCCAAACTCTATATAGATCATGTAATGCAGGCCGATACCGGCGCCGATTTAGATTTTTTAGTGGGTAAAGATACCCGCCTTGTTACCCGGGAGAGCCACTAATGCATGCGTTCAGAAAACATCCACAGTGCCCGCTTCAGCAGCTTCATAGCTCTGCTTTTGCTCAGAACACAAGGAGGTTAGGTTAATGTCAGAATTTGTCACTTTTCACGATTTAAAAGACAGTAGTGTCTTTATTACCGGCGGAGGTGCGGGAATAGGCGCTGCCCTCACTGAAGGTTTTATTCAGCAAGGCGCTAAAGTCGCCTTTGTACAGCGCTCAGATGCCAGTGACTTTGTCGCTGATATGCAGTTAAAGCACAAGGTAACGCCGCTATTTATCCAGTGTGATATCACTGATATCGAAGCTCTGCAAAACGCTATGGCACAAGCGGAACAAGCTCATGGGCCTATCACTACACTGGTCAACAACGCCGCCAACGATGCACGCCACTCGCTAAGTGCATATACCCCACAGCAGTGGGACGCGGGGATGGCGGTGAACTTACGGCCACACTTTTTTACCGCCCAGGCGGTTAGCCCGGGCATGGCTAAACTGGGCTACGGCTCGATTATCAACTTTTCATCTATTTCCTATTTAATGGGTAACGCAGGTTACCCGGGCTACGTCGCATCCAAAGCGGCGATCACCGGTTTGACCCGCGCACTGGCCCGCGAGCTCGGCGGCGATCACATCAGAGTTAACTCGCTGCTACCGGGCTGGGTTCTCACCCAGAAGCAATTGGATATGTGGGCGAGCCCAGAAGACTTAGCAGCGCACCTAGAAAGACAGTGCCTGAAGGAGCATTTAGCTCCCAGGGATATAGTCGACGCCACCTTATTTTTAGCTTCACAAGCCAGCCGAATGATCAGCGGTCAGGCCATCGCCGTCGATGGCGGTGTAGTGGTGACCGGATGAACACAGACACTTGGATCGCCCTGGATTGGGGAACCAGCCATTTACGCACTTGGCTATTGGACTGTAGCGGTCAAATACTCGATCAACGCCACTGTGATCAAGGTATGAACAATTTGCAGTCCGATCAATTTGAAGGAGTCTTACTCGAGCAAATTGACGATTGGCTAAATTTTGAAAGCATTACTCAAGTACTGGCCTGCGGTATGTTGGGCTCGAGACAGGGCTGGATTGAGGCGAGTTACGACAGTGCCCCCTGCGCTCCCGGAACGGTGTTAACCAAGGCACCGGTTAGCGATCCGCGCATTGATGTGCACATCTGCCCGGGGATCAAACAGTTAGCTCCCGCCGATGTAATGCGCGGTGAAGAGACTCAAGTAGCTGGCTTATTAAAAGATGCAGCGGACCTGAACACAGTGGTTTGCCTGCCTGGCACGCACTGTAAATGGGTGCGCATAGTCAATGGCAAGATTAGTGAGTTTCAAACCTTTCTCACCGGTGAACTCTACGGTCTACTGGCCGAACAGTCGGTATTACGCCACTCTCTGGACACCACTGCCTGGGATGAACAGGCCTTTAAGTCTGCTATCGATGAAAGCATGGCACAACCGCAAAGCATCAGCACACAACTCTTTGCCCTGCGCGCCCAAACGTTGATTGGCAACTTATCTGGGGCTGCTGCCAATGCCCGGCTATCCGGTCTGTTAATTGGCCTGGAGTTGGCAAACAGCAAAGATTTCTGGTCTGGCCAGCAAGTAACCATTATTGGCGAGAGCCGACTTAGTGAGCACTACAACATGGCGTTACAGATGCAGTGTGTCACTACGGTCCAGGCCAACAGTGAAACTATGACTTTAAAAGGGCTGAGCTTAGCCCACCGACAATTAAATGGAGCCTGAGATGCAACAGCGTCAGATAATCGCCATATTGCGTGGTATTGAACCCAAAGATGCCCTAGCCATCGCCGAAGTGTTAATAGCGGCAGGCATCACTAAGATAGAAGTACCGCTAAACTCACCACAGGCGCTGGAGAGTATTCGTTTAATGGTCGATAGTTTTGCCGAGCGCGCCACTTTTGGCGCCGGCACGGTATTGTCTGTCGCAGATGTCGAAGCGGTAGCGCAGACCGGTGCCAGCATGATAATTTCGCCCAACTGCAACATTGATGTTATCGCCCGCACTAAAGCGCTAAATTTACTCTCTTATCCAGGCGTTCTTACACCCAGTGAATGCTTTAGCGCCATGGATGCCGGAGCCGATGGTCTAAAAATATTCCCCGCCTCTATCATAGGTCCCGCCGGTGTAGCTGCGATGTCGGTGGTCATTCCTAAAAGCATGCCTATCTACGCCGTCGGCGGTGCCAGTGCCGATAATTTCGAGCAGTGGATCAAAGCGGGTGTACAGGGGTTTGGTATCGGCTCTGCACTGTATAAACCCGGTTACAACGCCGCTCAAGTACAAGAGATTGCCCGGGGGATGGTGGCGGCCTACGACAACGCCAAAGGTTTGTAATGCACGTTTTTGATCAAAGCCCCTGCCAGCTGGGCGAAGGGCCGCTCTGGCACCCATTGCGTCAGCAGTTATTCTGGTTCGATATACTGGCTAAAACACTATACGCCAGAGATGACAGCGAGCTCAGACAGTGGCAGTTTCCCGAAATGGTTTCGGCCGCCGGCTGGATAGATCGCCAACACTTGCTGATTGCCAGTGAAAGCGCACTGATTAAGTTCAATTTGCTCGACGGACAGCAATCGATAATCTGCCCATTGGAATCCGACAACCCTATCACACGCTCCAACGACGGCCGCGCCGACCCCTGGGGCGGTTTCTGGATAGGCACTATGGGCAAACAGGCAGAGCCTGCTGCCGGTGCTATCTACCGCTATTACCGCGGTGAGTTGCGACAAATCAAAG
>Ga0105359_10005320_pt1 | contig 10078 bp, 10 predicted proteins | sample GOMGulsemesocosm_6_FD_83659 | JGI IMG/M metagenome (GOLD analysis project Ga0105359, IMG submission 83659) | Methane-oxidizing microbial communities from mesocosms in the Gulf of Mexico - GOM8C Gulf of Mexico | ecosystem: Environmental > Aquatic > Marine > Cold seeps | place: Gulf of Mexico... | reverse complement strand
ATGTCAATCAAATGTTGAAATGTTCCTTCTGCGTTAACTTGGGGTAGACCAATAGCTGTAGTTTCCCAAATCTTTTTTTTAGCTACTTCTAAATCAATTAGAGTGTTTTTTATTTTTTTACTATTTTCAACTGAATACTGTTCAGCTTCAATTAAAGAAAATTCTGTCTTATCTTGTGCATAAATCTTTGGAAAGAGACTCAAGCACAACAAATGAAGTGTGGTTGTTTTTTTCATTTTTATATATTAAAATTGTTGTTAGTTAAAACTTTTTGTAAATGTTTAAGTCCAGAATCACTAGCTATTCCTCTAATGTGATATCTAAAATATTCGGAATAAACTTGTGTGAACGTGTATTCAGAAGTTGGGAAAGTGTCGCCCTGAAATAATACATCAATAAATGATAAGTACATTTTGGAAATTATTTGAGAATCTAAATTGTTTCTATATATACCTTGTTTCATTCCTTTCTCCAAGTTGTCAATTACACTTTGTTTTACAAAAGTGTCTTTATGTTGTTTAAATTTTTGAATCACAGCTGGGTAATACTTCATTAAATCAAAAAATATGGAAGGGTGTATTGATCTTAATCTAGTACTTACCAATTCTCCAATAGCTAATAATTCATCAATAGCATTGTCATGTTCCTTTGCTATTTCTGTAATATCACATTTTTCCATATCTTGACTCAATTCTAGACATTTATTAATCAAGTCTGCTTTGTCTTTAACAAAAGTGTAAATTGTTTTTTTTGACATGCCTAATTGTCTAGCCATTTCATCCATGGTGATGCTTTTAAACCCAAACTGCATATAAATGGCCGCAGCTTTGGCTAAAAATTCTATTCTTTTATTCTCCATGGTACAAATGTACGATACATTTTTAAGTTAGGAAACGAAAAACATAATAAATGTTTCCTGTTGTGTTTTTAGTTAAGCTAAATTAAGTTAGTTTTAGTCGTAAACTCTAGTGATAACAAGTGAAAGTGTGGTTTGTTAATACGTGTTAAAATTTATTAAAATTGTTAACAAGCGGTGAAATTAGTCTTATATAATTAAAATATAATCAGTTTCACGTTTCTTAAAAGTAGAATGATTTTTTTTATAATTAAGGTGGTTTGTAATGTTATGTAGTAGGTATTTAGATAGTTGATCCTGATTTGTTAATATAAATTCAATTTATTATATAATTGGCTTTATATTTGTTTCAATCGTACAAAATAAATATTATGAATAAAAGTAAAAAAGGAATGTTAATGATGGCTTTATCTGCCGTTGTTATTATGGCTGTAGTTTATATGTTTAAAGATGATAGGGATATGACAGAAGTCGAAAAAGCACAAGAAGCAGATATTGAACAAGTAGCCTCTGAAACATTGAGTGAGGATAATGATTTATTTAGTGATGATGTTGATTTTGGAGATATTGAAGTTGCTCCTTTAGCACTAGATACTACAAAATCTGAAAAGCTTTAGTGTCTTAATTTAGATAGTATTTTATAATAGTCAATATAGTAAAGTAGTTTCAATGAAATTGAATTTGTAGCTGGTAATTCAGTTAAGTTTTGTGAGTTTTCAATATAAGAATAGTCTATTTCATTTGTGGATGAAAAAAGAGCATTCTTCCAAACTACGCTTAATTCACTGCCTGGGGCAAATACCCAATTATAAACCATGTCAATGTTAAAAGCATTAAAATTGTTATTGTGTAAAGATGTTTTATCATTTGTTTCCCCGGTATAACCTGATGGGCTTAGAGTACCATTATCTTGTAATTCATAAAAACGTTGGTATGAAACTTTAGCCCAATACTGTCTAAGTTTAAAAGATAAGCCCATTCTATTTGTGAAAATATAATTTGCTTCAATTGAATTTTCTATAGTTTGTCTATTCCTTTTTCCAAAAATAGGATTAGCATTTATTAGAACTGAATTGTAATCCTCTGTTAAAGCCAAGCCGTGTTCGTTGTTAGATTGATACAAAGACATGGTGTATATTGTGGTAAATTTATCTGATATTCGAACTCTTGGGCTTACTTTCAAGAAATAAGATGCTCTGTCAGTTTCAAAAATTTCATTATTTATTCTTAGGTCTAAAGCGAAGCGTTTAGCATAGTTTGAAGAATAAAAACCGCCATAATTAAACACGTTTGGAATTATAAAAAATCTTCCATCTAGTCGTGGTTCAAAATAGTCATGTGCTTTTAATTTGTAGTTAGCCTGTATACCAGCTGTTAAAAAGTTTTTAAACGTAGCTCCGTATTCGGATCTAATTTCAGCTGATGTATATACGTTAGGGGTGAATAGTTTTGTGTATTCAAATTCAAGATTAGACCAAGATTTATAAATGTTCCAGAATGGTTTATAGGTGTTATATTGAAAGTTTACATCATAAACCTGATAGTTGTTCCTAAGTAAAAAACCAAAATCATTGGGGTCATAATTCTCGTCAGATAAGCGCACAAATGTTCCGAATTGAAACTGACCAGATGATTTTTCAAGATATAAATCAGTAGCATATCCAAAGTTTTGATCTGCTCCGTACAGTTGTGACATGTTGAGATTCCCAAAAATATTATACGTGTTTTTCGCATTAAATAAGTCAGCTGCTAATGAACTGACGTTGGCGTCATAGGTTTGTCCAGATCGCCAAACGGATGTGTTTGTGAAAGTTACTGTTGAATTGTTTTTTAAATTTTGATCTAAAACTAAGATATTATAATTAGTTAAAGGGCTTGTGACAAATTCTCGGGTATTATTGGTTATTGTGTCTTGAAGTATTGCGCTAACTTGTCTAGTTATTCCATTAAAGACACCTATTCCTAAACCTTTTTTAGTTCTTCCAGACAATTTGGTGGCATTAACTAAGGGAGTAGAAGTCGGATTGGAAATAATTTTTTCGTTCTCGCTTATATGAATTGAATATTGATGTATGGGGCTACTTCCGATTCGTCTAGAATGAAAAATATCACTTTTGTTAAAGAGCTCAGTTCCTTCTGTGAAAAATTGTCTGTTCTCATTATATCTAATTTCAAAAGGGGATAGATTCAAAACTTGATTGTCTGATTGAACTTGATTGAAATCAGGGATTAATGTCATATCGACTGTAAATGCATCATTTATCCCATACTTTAAATCCATTCCACCATTAAAATTTGAGTGTGTACTTCCTTTATAGTTTTCAGTGTAACTAGATAGATATGGTGAAAGAGATAAACGCACTGGAGATTTTAGTTTAGTAATACCTTTTAAATCTCCAAATTGTGAAAGGAATCTTGCTTTTGTTGGGTCATATGGATTCCAAAAACTATCCTCTCTATTTCTACGTGTCGTTCTATTAAAGTTAATTTTCCAATTTTGAATGTCTTGATTGGGAAAACGGATAGCTGAAAACGGAATTTTAATTTCTACAGTCCATTTGTCGTCATCTACTTTAACTTTGCTTTCCCATACCGCATTCCAATTTCTGTCCACTTCATCACCTGAAAATAAATCATCAATTTGAACACCTGCAGAGGTAACTATAAAAGAAAAACCAATTGTTGCACTACTATAAGTGTCAATAATTACTCCAAAATAATCTGCATTTCCAAAATCATCCCTAGTTGACAATGTGGTCGTAATGCTATCACGGTTTACATCATATAATACAGCACTTACATAAAGTGCTTCTTGATCATACAGTGTTTTTACAATAGTTTTTTGCCCTGCCTTTTTACCAAGTATTGGAGAAGATTGTACAAAATCTGTGGCAATAGTAGTTTTTTTCCATTCTAATTCATCTAAAATCCCATCAATTTTTATAGGAGAGGTGATCAAATGAGTTTCCAATGATTTATGACTTTGGGATAATACATTTATGCCAATAATAACGGAAGATAGAAGAAGTATAAATTTCATTTAAGCTAACTTATCATTTTCTAAATGACGGGTACTATCTCGTTTTGTTTTTTTATCTAAATTTTTAATTAATGCTTTTTCCAAATCAATTCCAGTTTGATTGGCTAAACAAATTAAAACCCATAAAACATCAGCCATTTCATCACCAAGGTCTTTATTTTTATCACTTTCTTTTTCAGACTGTTCTCCATAACGTCTTGAAATGATACGTGCAACCTCACCAACTTCTTCAGTTAATTGCGCCATATTAGTTAGTTCATTAAAGTATCTTACTCCATATGTTTTAATCCAGTTGTCAACTAGTTTTTGTGCGTCATTAATTGTCATAATATTATTTTTTTAAGATTTCAAAATTACTAAAATTTATAAGTAAATTGTTAATTCAGTTGATAATGATTTGAACAAATAATTTACTATTTTTCATCCGTGTCTATTATAATTGTCACAGGTCCATTATTAGTTAGACTGACTTGCATATCTGCCCCAAATTCACCAGTTTGAATTGGTTTAGTCAAGTTATTTGACAATAGATCAATAAATTGCTCATATAAAGGAATTGCAATTTCAGGCTTAGCAGATTTTATAAATGATGGTCTATTCCCTTTTCTTGTGGATGCAAATAATGTAAATTGGCTAATAAGTAAAACTTCTCCATCAATGTCTTTTATCGATAAATTCATTTTTCCATTAGTATCACTAAATAGTCTAAGGTTAACAATTTTGTTTACTAACCACTCAATTTCTTTTTTGGTGTCAGTTTGACTGATACCAATTAGAATAAGATACCCTTTCTGTATATGACCTTTAATTACGTTTTTGATTTCTACCTTGGCTGAAGAAACGCGTTGTATGATAATTTTCATTATAACAAATTTATAAATAAAAAGTCATTGACTTAATAGCTAATACTTTTTAATGTAATGATTTTCATTTAAAATAGACTAAACTCATGCCATTTGTTAAATAGCTTAAATAAAAAAATGGTTTTGGGAAAAACAAAACTTAGGGTTTACACAGTGTCTAGCTAATTATGTGATAATCAGTAATAGTGTTAATGACTGTTAATTATATGTTTTATTACCTAAACCGTTTTAGATTAATATAAAAAACATATATTTGCATTGAAATTAAAATATTGTAGAAATGAAAAAATTATTTAGTAAGCTTAGTTTATCTTTGTTAGGAATTAATTTAATCCTTAGTTTTACCTCTCATAGTCAATGTACAGGAGGAGCAAATGGAGGAGCATTACTTGCATTTACAGCTGCCTATCAAACTACTGCAGTAAATGATGGAAATTATTATACATTTAATGCTACTGCTGGTTGTTCTACATATGATTTTTCATTTTGTGATGGTGGTGGAACTGCTTCTTGGGATACAGAGTTAACAATTATTGATAATACTGGTGCTTATGCTGGAGCGAGAAATGATTGGGGTAGTTGTGGCGTAAATGGTGCCGAAATATTGGGCTGGACTGCTCCTGCTACAGGGGTATATCGTATTTTAATTAATACATATAGTTGTACAATTTCAGGGAATGCAGCTACATTAGCTTTTAGAGAAAATGGTCCTACTTTATCAACAACTGGGGATTATTCTATTCAAGGTGACGCTTTAACTGCAACAGATCCTTTATGTGTTCAATTAACAGCAAACTCTACAAGTCAAACAGGTTGTGCATGGGATGCAAACTCTACTTTAAATTTTGGTTCAGATTTTACATATGATTTCACAGTGAATTTAGGTTCTGATGATGGTGGAGCTGATGGAATGGCTTTTGTTATTCAAAATGATCCAGCAGGTACTTGTGCGTGTGGAAATACAGGAAATGGCTTTGCTGCCTCTGGTGTTAGCAATTCATTAATCGTAGAAGTAGATACCTACTTAAATACTGAAGATCGAAATGACGGTACTTTGATGGATGCTCAAGGTGTTAGCTGTTTTGGAGGTGTTGATGCCGATCATTTGGATATTTGGTTGAATGGGAATGTGAATCCAAATGTAGGACCTTGTCCATATGATGGAGTGACAGGAAGAGTTATTCCAAGTGCAGTTCCTCTATTGGATGGCGGTGTACTCTATAATGTTGAAAATGGGAATGATCATATTTTAAGAGTGACTTGGAATGCTGGTTCTGGAACATTTTCGGCAATGTTATTGGATTTAGCATTAACAGCAACTTATGGTGCGGTTTCTATTGTTATTGATCCAAATGTTGTTTTTGGAACTACTACTCCGTTTTTTGGATTTACAGCTGCTACAGGTGGGTTTTCAAATCAACAGACGTTTTGTAATCCTGTAACATTATTACCTGTTAGTGTAGTTGATTTTAATATAGATTGTAATAAAAATAATACTGTTTTAAAATGGGAAGTTATATCTGAAAGAAATAATGATTATTTCACTGTATTACGTTCTGTTGACGGTTTAAATTTTGAAAAAATTGGTAGAGTGAATGGTAGAGGTACGAGTAATACAACATTAATGTACGAATTTATTGACGAGAATAAACTTAACGAGCAATGCTACTATACGTTTAGTCAGACAGATTTTGATGGAACTGAAAAATTGTGTGGCTTTGTTAGAGTTGTAGAGTGCGTAACGGAAATTGAATTAAAAATATTTCCAAATCCAACAGCTTCAAATCAACCAGTGTATATCGAATTAGATGAGGATATAGCAATCCAAGTTACTATTGTGGATGCGACCGGTAAAGTATTGTACGAAAATAAAATGTCTTTAGAAAGTGAAAAAATAATTTATCCAAATTTGCGTAGTGGTTTATATCATGTGAGCATTACTGATAGTAAAGGGAATCAAATTAACGCTACCAAATTGATAATACTAAATTAATTATAGCAAAGGTATTTGGTTAACTTTTAATCTATAAAAATGAGATAAAATAAGTTAGGAAAACCATAGCAGTACTATTTTTCAATGTTGTATTCCTTTATCTTTCTGTAAAGGGTACGTTCTGATATGCCTAAGTCTTGTGCTGCGTATTTACGTTTTCCTCTGTGTTTTTCTAACGCTTTTTTAATCATTTCCTTCTCTTTATCTTCTAGAGATAAAGATTCTTCAACCTCTATGGCTTCCTGAAAATTAGGTTTAGCTTCTATTGGGTGAGTGAATTGATTGACCTGAGTTGCTGGCTCCGGTAACATTTTGTTTATTTCAGGTGTAATATCTTGATAGAGTCTTGAAATTATTTTCTCCTTGTCTTCTGGAGGAATAGTAGTACCGCCATCAGTCTTTAGCACTTGAACAACTAATTTTTTTAGTTCAGTTAAGTCTCGTTTCATGTCAAACAAAACTTTATAAAGAATATCTCTTTCAGAAAAATCTTCTTTAGCATCTTTATGAACTACAGGAGTAGAAGAAAAGTGTTCCGCCTTTGGTAAATAAAACGTTAATAATTCACTGTTAATTGTTCTTTCTTTCTCAATAATTGATATTTGTTCTGTAATATTCTTTAACTGTCTAATATTACCAGGCCAATTATAAGTTGTTAATGTTAAAATAGCATCCTCCGTTAATCTTAAGGTTGGCATTCTGTATTTTTCAGCGAATTCTGAAGCAAATTTTCTGAAAATCAAATGAACATCATCTTTTCTATCTCTTAAGGGGGGTAAATGAATTGGAACAGAATTTAACCTGTAGTATAAGTCTTCTCTAAAAGTTCCATTATTAATGGCTTGTAATAAATTGACGTTTGTAGCGGCAATTACTCTCACGTTAGTCTTAATAGATTTTGAAGACCCAACACGTAAAAACTCCCCTGTTTCTAATACTCTTAATAATCGAACTTGTGTTGTTAATGGTAATTCAGCGACTTCATCTAAAAATATTGTACCGCCATCAGCGACTTCAAAATATCCTTTACGTTTATCATGAGCACCCGTAAATGCACCTTTTTCATGACCAAACAGTTCTGAATCAATTGTACCCTCTGGAATTGCACCACAGTTAACTGCAATATAGTTAGCATGCTTTCTTGCACTTAAACCGTGTATTACTTTGGGCATTACTTCTTTACCTGTACCACTTTCACCTGTTATTAAAACATTAATGTCTGTAGGTGCTACTTGTATAGCCACATTTAATGCTCTATCTAACGCAGGTGTATTTCCAATAATACCAAATCTTTGCTTAATTTGAAAAGTGTCCATAGGTGGTTTATTTTATTTGTTCTCCAATCATTGTTGTTGATGTACAACTGTTTACTTTTACATTAACATAGTCACCTGCTTTAGCTTCAAGAATAGGGAAAATTATGGTCACAAATTGAGAATTACGTCCATAAGCATCTTTGTCTGATTTTTTAGACGTTCCTTCAATCAGTACACGGAATGTTTTTCCAATTGAAGCTTCATTATATGTTTTAGATTGCTCTAGTTGAATATCAATTATATCTTGTAATCTTTTTTTCTTCACTGCTAATGGAATGTCATCTTCAAACTTACGCTCGGCTAAAGTTTTTGGTCTTTCTGAATAAAAGAACATATATGAAAAATTGTAATTTACTTCTCTAACTAAAGATACAGTATCTTGAAATTCTTTTTCAGTTTCACCACAAAAACCAGTAATAATATCAGTTGAAATGGCACAGTCAGGCATAATTCGTTTAATAGAGGCGATACGATCCATATATGTTTCACGACTATACCCTCTGTTCATTCTTTTTAATACTTCAGTATTTCCAGATTGAACAGGTAAATGAACATATTTACAAATGTTTTCATATTGAGACATAGTAATTAACACTTCATCTGTCATGTCTTTTGGATGAGAAGTTGAAAATCTAACACGTAAATCTGAATTTACTAATGCCACTTTTTCAAGTAATTGGGCAAAATTTACAGTTGGTTTTTCAGCATCAATTATTTCATCTTTTTTAGTGATGTTCCATCTGTAACTGTCAACGTTTTGCCCTAGTAAAGTAACTTCTTTGTAACCTTGATTAAATAAATCCTGCGCTTCTTTTACAATACTTTCTGGATCTCTACTTCTTTCTCTACCTCTTGTAAAAGGAACTACACAAAAAGAACACATATTGTCACAACCACGCATAATTGAAATAAAAGCTGTCACGCCTCCAGAACCTAATCTTACTGGGGAAATATCGGCATATGTTTCTTCACGAGATAATAAAACATTTACCGCTTTTTGTCCACTTTCAACTTCTTGAATTAAAATTGGTAAATCTCTATATGAATCTGGTCCTGCAACTAAATCAACTAATTTTTCTTCCTCTAATAAGTTTTTCTTTAAACGTTCAGCCATACAGCCTAAAATTCCAATAATTAATTTTGGGTTTTCACGTTTTTGTTTCTGGTATTGGCTTAATTTATTTCGAACTCTTGTTTCAGCATTCTCTCGAATTGAACATGTATTCATTAAGTTTACATCAGCAATAGAAGAGTCTTTGGTAGTTGAAAACCCTTCTTTGATTAAAATTGAAGCTACAATTTCAGAGTCTGAAAAGTTCATAGCACAACCATAGCTTTCTAAAAATAGTTTTTTTCCTTTCGAATTACTATTCATCATTAAAGCTTCACCTTGTCTGCTTTCATCAATTGTTTTATCTAATGTAATATCCATTTTTCTAGTTTGTGAGCACAAAGATAAGCCCTAAAATTAACTCTGCCAATTTGACAGTGATAATTTTAGGGCTATTTAACTTTTTTTGAGTTATCGTGACGAGTCGCTAGTTACTTTATAGCAATCATTGATATCTCAACGTTAACATCTAAAGGTAGTTTGGCTACTTGTACAGTTTCTCTAGCTGGGAAATCTTTTTCAAAATAAGATGCGTATATTTCATTAATTTCCGCGAAATCATCCATGCTTTTTAAAAAAATAGTCGTTTTAATTCAGAATTGAAATCCATATTAGCTTCTGTTAAGACGGCTTTTAAGTTTTTCATCACTAAATTAGTTTCATGATTTAAATTTTCAATTTCTAATTTACTCGTTTCTGGATTTATTCCAATTTGACCACTTGTATACAATGTACCATTTATTAATACGGCTTGGCTGTATGGTCCAATTGCTGAAGGTGCATTTTTTGTGTTGATTATTTGTTTCATTTGAGTCTATTTTTATACTTTTACCAAAAATACTAATTAATTTGAAAATTTTACTCATAGATAATTATGATTCGTTCACATATAATATTGT
>Ga0105359_10005318_pt1 | contig 10079 bp, 6 predicted proteins | sample GOMGulsemesocosm_6_FD_83659 | JGI IMG/M metagenome (GOLD analysis project Ga0105359, IMG submission 83659) | Methane-oxidizing microbial communities from mesocosms in the Gulf of Mexico - GOM8C Gulf of Mexico | ecosystem: Environmental > Aquatic > Marine > Cold seeps | place: Gulf of Mexico... | reverse complement strand
TTTAAACTGAGTCTTTTTATTAAATTTTAACAATGAATGCTCCTTTATTTTTTATTGATGCAGGTAATTCATTTAGTGAGTTTATTGCAGCTCTTTTATTTGTAAACTTCCCGGTATAAATTTTACACATATTACTTACTTGGCGCTGAAATATAATAATTGAAGATACTTCGTTTAATAATATTACTTTATCAGAGCATGCATTTTCGGATTTGTAAGCGCCTAATTGTATGCTAAAAAATATTGAATTGTTATCAATGTATGGTGTCGCAATAGCAACTGCAGGAGTAATCAGTTCTTTTTTCTTAGACTGAGTCGTAGGGGATTTTTCAACAGGGATACTTATTGCCGTTTGCGCAAAAGTTAATCGTTTATGCGTTATAGCTTTCTCAACAGGTATTTTGATTACAGTTTGCGCTAAAGGTAAATGTTTATATGTTGTTGCTTTCTCTACAGGCATTTTTATTGCTGTTTGAGGTAATAATAAGCGTATTTGTGATACTTCTTTTGGGTGAGGAGCCGTTGAGTTCTTATTTGCAATAACATTTTCTACAGGTTTAATAGAGAGTTGATTTGGTTCAGTGTTATCGCTAGAGTTTATGATACTGATATTATTTTTTTCTGTTTCTAAATTTTTATCGTTGTCAAAGTCGATTGTAAAGTCAGTTAAAGTGATGAACTCATCAGCACCTGTAAATGAAAATTGTAATACTTCAGGGGTTGATTTTAATGATTTAGATTTAAGGTACTCAGGCTCAACCCTTAATTTATAATTACCAGGCCAAATTTTATTAACTAAATAATAACCACTACTATCTGCTGTAATACTATCGATGATAGTACCTTCTTCATTTAATAGTTCAAGGGGGATAAACTTAGCGCTGACTTCACTGCTTACATCAATAGCGCCTTCAACTTCTGTCGTATAGTTAAAAGGAATGTCTAAACTAACAACTCCACCAGGATGGGTGAAAAATCTAAAATTATCCTGTACAGGCTCAAGCATCGATGAGCGGGTATTATTTGTATCAAATGCAATTTTTACTGCTGAATTAGTACTTACACCAGGTAAATAGGCTGTTCCATTTTTCTGAGATGCTAAGTTTTCCCAGTATGGGTTGCTGCCAAACATAACTCCTTCTAATACTTCATCGTATTCGTCATAGATAGCATTTTGATTATTATCAATATATGAGAATAAATCGAGTGTTCCAGTTGAAGGCGAATAAGTATTGGTAACATTGAGTGTTTTAGTATGATAATCGTAATCTAAACCAAACGATATACCTAGGCTTAGTAGCCATCTTTCATCTGAATCATAAGATGAGTTAAAGTTCACGTTATAATTATCATTTCTCCAGCTCAATGCTGTATTAAATCTTGTTGTATCACTGTTAGAGTCATGACTTATTCCTGAGTTTATTTTCAATTGATTAGAGACTCTCCAGTTTAAAGATGAGTCGATAGAGGTTAAGCGATTTGTTTCTTCATTAATATTACTACTTAAGTTGAAATTTGCAGAAGCTCTTAAATAAAGATCATCAGATAAAGGTGTAGAAACGGTTAACCGGTCAGTAATGAATTTATTACTGTTTTGGTTAGTATCAGTATAAGATATTGTATTAGATAAATTAAAGCGTTTATAACGCCAGCCAATTCTATTAGAAAGACTATTTGTTGTACTTTTGTTTGAAATATCATTAGAAACATTACGAACAATTTGTGAGGCGGCATTGAAGTTATAAGATAACCCTTTAAAGTTGCTACTAAAATTACCATTCCAGTCAAACCTTTCAGTATCGTTACCAGTTTCACTGTTGTTAGTTAAGTAATTAAAGTTGAAGCTATAGTGTGAATTTGTATAAAACTTACCTATGATGTTAGAAAGAAATTGGTAGTTTTCATCATTATCAGCTTTTAAGCTGGTTTCAAGTAAAGCATTTGGTAATTGTTGTGTAAGTGAAAGTATGATTTCTTGAGTTGAAGTATCAGCCTCTAAGTTCTCTTGTAAAAACAACCCTAAGCCTAGGCTTGTTTCTGTCGTTAGTCCATATTCAGTTTGAACAAATGCAGAAGGTGAAAAATCAATATCACTATTAAATATGTGATTGTCATTTAACATGCTTCTATTTGTATCTAATAATCCGGCGCTATATTTTAATTGATCTACTTTAAGCTGAGTATTACCAACTAACACATTACGGGTTATCACCTCTTCTTCACCATAAGGGCCATAAAGTTTTATTTCAAAACGGTTAGTACCGTATTGTGTTTTAATACCTTCAAAGATTATTCTTCCTTCACTGGTAACTGTGTCTGTCTCGATTAGGTAGCCATTACGGTAAAGTTCGGCTTGCCAGTTAGCTGAGGCAAATTCATCTATGGTTATTTCACCAAAATAGCTTGTGTATAAGTTCTCATTACTACTGACCGTTACACCTAATCCACTAGATGATTGATTTGCTCTGTTATTTTGAGTGGAAACATCCCCAAATGAATAGCGAGTAATATTCGCTATAATATTATCTGTAGGATTTGATTTGTTACGGTTAAAAGTTAATCGACTGTTTAATTTGTCATCTTTTTGCGACAAACTTAAATTTGCAGAGTGGTAAAGTAAATCATTACGAGTATTAATATTTAAACTGTATTTATTTTGAACTTCACTATCAGTGTTATTGTTTGAATTAAAGGCAGCACTAATGTGCCCACTTGGGGGGGTGAATAGCCTGTATTGATCATTAACAATAAAGTCAAATCTTCTATTGTCTGATAGCTTTTGTGTTTTTACTTTTCTTTTACTTCTTTCAATCCGCTTTTGTATAGGAAAAGCCTCTGAATTTGGTGTTAATAATAAAGTTAATTTGGTATTAAAAATGTCAATGTTTGCATCAATCAATATTGCTAAAGTTTTAGTATCTATAAAAATTTCATCATCTATTATGGCGATGAAAATATCCCAATTAAAATTACTTGGCGGTGACTCTAGTGAAAGAAGGACTTTATTGTTATTCAGCTCTCCTTTAAATTGCTGACTACTTGGTAGGTAGCTTACATTTATCTCTAATGCTGAAGTCACGGCATTAAAAGGCAGTAGTGCAATTGGATCATCTTCAATTTTATTAAAAAAATAGATATCACTACTTTCAAAAAGTAATATTTTATCATCAAGAGTAATGTCGTAAATTTCAAAATCCAATAGCTGCTCTTCTAACTTTACAACTTTGGCAAGTGTCATTGTTGAAAATAACATGCAAGTAAATAGTAATATATTGAAATATAACCAATAACATATTTTATTTTTTATAATCATATACAGTATTCACTTTTAAATTAGTTAATAAAATGAATTAGACGCTCAACTTTGTGAGTGCTAAAGCCGTTTAATTTATTTTTATAGTATCAGTTCGTGATTAGCTGTAATTGAGCCGCCAAACTTTTTAGTTTCTTCAAATACAATATTGATTTTTTTCCCATTTATCTTTTCTTTTAAGTTGATTTTAAAAGGTTGTATTACGGATTCTTGGTAAATTGAATAACCGATAGCTTCACCTATTTTACTACCATCTGAGTCTAATACTTTTATATTGCCATAAAGTGAGCGAGTACCCGAGTGCTGAAACATAAACTCAACAGCACTATTATTTTTTGAAGCCACAAGTTTGGCATCTGTGATTTTTAATTTAGCGTTAAGCTCACCTTTGCGCACGATAACAGGTAAGTGATAGACATAACGAGGTAAAAATGTAAAGCCTGTTGTAGCAGTCTTTGGTGATTTCTCTTTACAAGTTAAACTTAAATAACTTACGAGTTCACCATCTGGTTTTTTTCGTAGTCCTCTTACTGCAATTTTAAGCCTTTGAGAACTTCTTGCAGGAATAGTGGCCCGTCGAGGAGATGCTCTTAACATGCTAGAGGCACTTGTTGATGATGATTCGTTAGCTTTGGCTACTCGCTTAGTGCCATCTTCAGAAAATATATAATCAATAATTTTAACTTCGCACAAAGCATCAGTGTCGCCTTGATTATAAATTGGATAGGCTTGAGATGTTTTATTTTCATTCAGTAATATTCGATATTCGGTAAAGTGTATTTCAGGTTTTGCTAATACTGAAAAAGGGGTCAGACAAATAAAAAAAATAAACTTTAAATATGAATTATGCATAATACTAACCTTGTAACAATTAGTTTGACAAAATTTATGTAGGTTTAATTCCAATAAATTTAAGTCAAAAAATATTGAGTAATAAATTGCTTTAGCAATTAGCTAAGCATTTATTTGACTTTAGATATTAAACAAGCAAAAACTGGGCCTTTTTTTGTTTTTAATTGTATAGCAGTGTTTTTATTTTGAGGGAATTAATTTGGAAGTGGGGATCTGTAAGGTTTTAACTAGTAACTAAAATGAAAAATTAAAGATAAATATAGAAGGGCAACATCAGAAAAATCTGATGTTGCTAAATAGCTTAATTAGTAACTGGCTACAATATCATAAGTTAGGCTATAAGGTTTACCTGAATCAAGCGCTGCACCAGCATCTATATCTAGCGTGCCGCCAACCACAATGTTAGCGCCAGCATCACCTAATGTGTGGTTTGTTGCTACAGTAGCAAATAATGTTGTAGGTGAAGAAAAATCGGTTGTACTATCATCTTCAACTGCAAAACCAAGAGGTGTAAAAGTAAAACCAGTACCAGTACCACTTTGAAGCGTAAGCTCAACCACCTGATTATCAATACCCGCAACACTATATACACCAGCTAAGCCAGTACTTGCGGCTGCAGTTACATTTAAACAACCATCTCCAGTTAGTCCTGCTTCGATATCAGCATCTACAATTGTTCCCGTATTACCAGTATTAGCAGCTAATACACTAGCACTCATTACACAAGTGCTACCCGCAGCACCGATAATGCTACTACCAAAAGCAATAGCTTGAGTTTGTGTGATAACAAGGTCTGCTACTGTTACAAAAGAAAGCGTTACTGACTCTGTTGCTGCCAGTGCAGTGAAAGAACTTAGCAAAGCTGTTCCAGCAAGTGCGCGAGTGATCATATTTTTTTTCAAAGAATTAATCATAATAGTATTCCTACTTTAATGTTTTAGTTGCTGGAACATTTTGTCCCAAAACATGTTTAGATACATTTGACTGAGCGTATTCAATATCAATTTGTTTCTGTTACTAAAAACCTTATCGACATGAAAAAATAAAACTTTAGTAAAAAAAAGGAAATTATTAACATGAACACCTGTATTAATAATTTAAACCTACTAAATATTGGCTTTTATCAGCTTGTTACAGCTTAAATTAAAATCATAATAGTGTTTGTTTAATATATAAATCATAAAAATCAGTCAACTTTTGCTTTCTAAATACATGATTGTAATAATTTATATTAATGAAAGTTAGGCTTATGGAGCTGCTAGATTAATGATGATAAGGCAAATTTCTTCCGGTATTTATTGCCATGTAAAGCGGAGGAAATGGGCTGTGATTAAATAAACAAGCCATTTATAATAAAACTTTAAGGTTTGAATATTTAATCACTATCACATGAGTTATCTAAGAATAAACGGTTAACTACCTTTAATTATTAGATCTGTGCCTTCAACATTAGGAAAGGTACTTTTTACAACAGCGTAAGGCATATACATAGAATGAGCGGCAAAAACCGCTGCATCTTTGGTTTGTATTAAACGCGAATTAATATTTATACCTGATTGGTCGTAATTCATGATTGCAGAAACAATAAAAGGAGGGAAGTTGGTGTTTTTTTGATTCCGCTTGAATATAAAGCTGCCGCTATTATTAATTTCAATATCATTGGCTAAATTAAGTTCTATGACATAAAAACCAGCCTCTTTAAATGAAACTATTAAAGCCTCTGCTAACTTATTACCAAGTGCATGGGTGTGAGTGAGGTTATCATCAAGATCTACAAATGATGCAATTGAAACTGCTGGAATAAGCGTTATGTCGACTTGTTCTCGCAAATCAAATGCGATTCTATCAGCATATTTTTTTATTATTTTTGAACTTGAGAACATAGGCTCGGTACCTTCAGACTGGGATTCCTTAGGCTTAAAACCATACCCAAACTGGCTGTAACGACTCGCATAATGCTCTTCGTGGAACTGTAATGAGGAGCAGCCTTGAAGAACAAAAATGAATAATATTAATAAATAATGCTTGTTCATTAGTAGACCTCTTTTTGTTTTGTGTGAGTGTGATTTGACTTAAAGCATTTAAATTGAAACATTCCTAAAAAAGTATCAGGGAACTCTTGCTCAATACCATGCCAAAAAGACAAGGATTCTCTTCCTGAAGTTCTTTTTTTCTGTATTTTTTTCTGTAACTTAGGATTGCCATCGATGTTTAGTACCATATTTTTAAATGTTAGATTACATTCATTTAATAACTCTTCTAATTCAATGGCTGAGTATTCAGCTTGTTGCGGGTGTAATAGTAAATCGAATAAACCATTTAAATAAAAAAAATCAGATATTTTATAGATTTTATTTTGTTTATTATCATTTGTTAATTGACTACGCCATTGTGTTACACCTTCCCTTGTTATACCTTTTTCATCAGTATCTAAGAAAACCTTGATGTCTTTATAAATATCCTTTAGCTTTTCTCTTGCTGCTCTACTATAAAAAGCAAGAAACATTTCACCGCCATCAGCTAGAGTATTATTCAATGAGATTAACCCTTTAAAAGGGGATTCCATATGATGTAAAACACCTGTACAGACTATATAGTCAAAGGATGTTTTGAGTTCTGCGACTTCTAAAATATCACAAATTTTGAAGGTTATATTTTGAATGCCATATTTTTCAGTCATTAAAGTTGCATATGTAAGGCTTGTGGGGCTTAAGTCTATTGCTGTTATGGTCGCATTTGGGTTATTTAAAGCATAGTTTATGACTTGCTGCCCTGTTCCACAGCCTGCGAATAATACATTTTTAGCATCGTTACTAGTTTTGTTATCAATTTCGACACTTTTCCATTTAGGGTATGGATTGCTCATATAGAAAAGCTGTATTTTTTTTGATGTTTCTTGTTTTATATTTCCCAAATTTACACAAGCAGCTACTTTAGAATAAAACTCAAAGTCTTTGATTAACTGCTTATGGGTGTACGAAGATGAGTTTATGATAACAGATTGATGTTGCTCCCATAATAAAAGAGCTTCTTCAAAGGAAGAGTAAGTGATTAAAATTAATAGCTCTTTTTCTGTAAATTGAGTTTTTTTTCTAATTTCTTTTAAGTAAGCCTGATCTTTTAATTCAACTGCATATAAACCATCGTTAAGTAACGTTTGGCAGGCTAAAGCACTTAACAATGGAATGTATATTAGAACATCATTGTTTTTTATGATCTCTTGTCGAATATGGCATCTACAAGAGAGGAGATAATCTTCTAAAAAGTAGTCTGTAATCGGTCCGCTTTGAAGTAGCATCAAAAAACTCTCATCTTGAATAAGAGAGGTATCTAGAGTATTAAATATTGGTTTGGTATTCGTAAGAGTTTCAGGGTGTTTTAAGATTACTTGCTTCCAAAATAAAGGAATAGCTCTAAATTCTAATTTTGGATGTTTTAATGATGATTTTAATGGTGATTCTAAATGTTTAATATAAGAGTTTAATTGACTCTTTTCTATAATATTAATTAATTCTTCTAAATAAAGGAATAATGCTCCACCGTGTCCTAAGGCATTTACTATTGCTGTAAGTGACTTTGACCAGTCTTTTAATTCAGAATGACAAATAGCTAAGTTATAAAAAGCTTCGTCTTGTGTTGGGTTTATTTTTAAAACAAACTCTAACCCTAATAAAGCTTCTTTATATTTTTTTTGTTCAATTAATTTTTTGCAAGCGGATAAATATTCTTTTGTCATATATAAAACCATTGATTTTTAATTTGTAAATCATCCTTAATACATGCTTAATTTATGCCATAAATTCTAATTTAAAAAAACATATCAGTTCATATAATAATTTAAGGGTAATTAGGCTTTGTTTATTCTTTTTTTTTTGCCTGTAATGTGGTAATAATTAATTCATTATCGGTAGATTTAGAGTGGGAATTCAGTTGTGAACAAGTTAAATAAAGCTGGTGAATTGTATCAACAGGGAGAATATAAAAAGGCTGAACGCCTGTTTATTAAGATTAAACAAGATGACTTTGCGACATTACAGCTAGGTATGTTTATATTTCATAAGTTAGGAAAGCATGCGTTTGCCATAAAGTATGCTCTTAAATTGATAAATAAACCTGAATTTGATGCTAATTCTAAGTTGATATATGACGTTTTAGCTTTATCATATATGGGAATAAACCAATTAGAAAATGCAATACTCTATTTAGAGAAAAGCGTATCAAATAATGCGATGTTTACAAATGCAGATACGGTGTTCTTATTATTAAAAGCATACCATGAAAAGTTTAGAGTTGCAGATGTTGAACTATTAGCTCCAAAAATGCTTAATTGGACGGATTATTCGGTTAAAGCGGCTCTGATTCTTATTGAATCAGCTAAAAGGCTCAGTGATAGAGAGCTACTCAGAGAAAGAATATTAGCTATACTGCCTGAGTGCACATATTTGTCGCTAAATGATTTTAGTCGAGTAACTGATGATCTTATAAATCTAAACGAGCTTGAAAAAGCGGAAAAGTTTATAAATGTCTATGAATATAAGCATGGAGCGTTGGAAAATCATTTTTATTATAAAATGATGAAAGCAAAGCTTGCACTTCAACATAAAGAATATGACCAAGTATTATCTATACTAAACCTACCAAATATTGACATTTCTTTACCTAGCTATTTTTACATTCAAGCAAAAGCATATGAAAAGTTAAGAGACTTTGATAATGCTTTTCAAATGTTTCAAAATGGCGCTTTATTGCAACAAAAACTTTATCCGCTGAATAATAGATCTGACCATGTTGACAAACTAAATGTAATTTCGGATAAATTAAAGCTTCACCATAGTCAGTTAACTCATGGAAATGAACGTCAAGTTAAACTTGTATTTACCTTTGGTTTTCCTCGTTCAGGTACGACGTTATTGGAAACTATTTTAGAAACACAGAATAATACTTTATCTTTAAGTGAATTACCTATGCTTAGCAGGGTTATTCAAGCCTTTAATACACGCTTAAATAAAAAGTACCCTCAAGATTTAGCTAAGTTAGATGAAAGTGAGTTAATAATATTAAGAAAAGTCTACTTTGATAGCATTTATGATTTAGGTTTGAAAATTCCTGACTCTGGAGTTGTGATTGATAAAAACCCTCATAACACTCAGCATTTACCTTTGATTAAATTGTTGTTCCCAAATGCTAAGCTAATTTTATCAATTCGTCATCCATTAGCGGTATGCTTGAGTTGTTTTCAAAATAATTTTGCAGCTAATAATAATAATCTATTTTTAATTACCTTAAAAAATATAGTTTCAAGGTATATACAAATATTTAGTTTGTTAGAAAAGTACCAAGATAAACTAGAAATAGATTTCCATACTGTTAGGTATGAAGATTTAGTTGATGACTTAGAGACTGTAATTAAACAAGTTTTTGATTATATTGATATTAAACATGACAATTCCTATTTGGAGTTTCATAAACACGCGGCTAAAAAGTTTGTATCATCTTCATCAAGAGGGCAGACAGACCAACCTATGTATACAGATGCTAAAGATAATTGGAAATCATATTATAAATACTTGGAGCCCTATATAGATGACTTACAATATTTTATTGATAAGTTTGATTATAGCTCAAAGCCCTAAAATAAGGGCTTTGAGAGAGTTAGAAAGTATATTTTTCTAACTCTTCAGAACCACCAATATGTTTACCAGCAATAAATACTTGTGGAACGGTATCATTACCAGTAATAGCTTTTAAGCTGGTAAATGATGCATCTTGACCTAAAACGATTTCTTCAAAGCTCACACCTTTTTCAGTTAATAAGTCTTTTGCTTTTTGACAGAATTGGCAGCCAGGTTTTGTGAACATAGATACTGCTTCTAATGGCTTTTGATTTGGATTTATATAATTTAGCATCGTATCG
>Ga0105359_10005316_pt1 | contig 10083 bp, 10 predicted proteins | sample GOMGulsemesocosm_6_FD_83659 | JGI IMG/M metagenome (GOLD analysis project Ga0105359, IMG submission 83659) | Methane-oxidizing microbial communities from mesocosms in the Gulf of Mexico - GOM8C Gulf of Mexico | ecosystem: Environmental > Aquatic > Marine > Cold seeps | place: Gulf of Mexico... | reverse complement strand
TTATTAAAATCCAAATTATTACCTGATTTTGCTAATAAAAGGGGGCCGGTAAAAATATGGTCAGCGGCCAGTTCTTCAGGACAAGAGCCGTATTCAATTGCGATGTCAGTACTGGAGTATCAACAAGCCAATCCTGGGGCTTTCTCCCGGGGAGTCGAAGTGATTGGTACCGATATTTCAACCACCATGTTAGAGCATTGTAAGTATGGACATTATGATTCATTAGCGCTTGCGCGCGGTTTATCTACTGAGCGGAAAAACAAGTTCTTTGAAACGGGCGATAATGGCATGCTTAAGGTTAAAGAACAGGTTAAAAAGATGGTTAGCTTTAGGCCGCTTAATTTACTTAATAGCTATAGTTTAATGGGACGATTTGACATCGTCTTCTGTCGTAATGTTTTGATCTACTTTGCCCCAGAGATTAAGGCGCAAATTATCGGTCAAATTCATGGCACTTTACATAATTCGGGCTATTTATTCTTAGGTGCTTCAGAGTCATTATCAGGTTTGAGTGACAATTTTGAGATGTTACGCTGTAATCCTGGTATCGTTTACCAAAAGAAATAACTTTTCATACCATCCCCACTACTTTATCAAATCTACTTCTGGCATAAATATTGAATGGTTTACTGTTAACATTTTAATGACGGTGAGCTCTTTATGGCGATTAGTTTTGATAAAGGTTTCGAGTTACATGCCCAGGGCATGCAAATACGCTCGGCGCGAGCAGAAATTATTGCTGGCAACATTGCTAATGCAGATACGCCTGGTTATAAAGCCAAGGGCATGGACTTTCAAAAAGCCATGCAGCAAGCCACTCAACAACAGCAAATGGGCATGAGCAAAACCAATGCCAAACATTTTGATGTGCGTACCGAATTAAATAACACCACCGATTTTCGCATCCCAGATCAACCTGATACCGGAGACGGAAATACTGTAGATGTACAAGTGGAACGAAACTTGTATTTAGAAAACTCATTAGAGTATCAAGCAGGCTTACAGTTTCTTAACGGAAAAATAAAAGCACTGCAGAAAGCGATTAGTGGAGGCCGATAATTATGAGCTTATTTAACGTATTTAATATCACCGGTAGTGGCATGAGCGCTCAATCGTTACGCTTAAACACCACCGCCAGTAATATTGCTAATGCAGATAGTGTTAGCTCAAGTATTGATCAAACCTACCGAGCGCGTCACCCAGTGTTTGCCGCTGCTATGCAAAAAGCTGCCGCAGGACAAGGCGAAAGTGTTGGCGTACAAGTACTAGGGGTGGTTGAAAGTAATAAACCATTAAATATTGAGTATTCACCAGATCACCCAATGGCAGATAACGAGGGTTATATTTATAAACCTAATGTAAATGTTATTGAGGAAATGACCAACATGATTTCAGCTTCTCGTTCATATCAAACTAATGTGCAATTAGCCGAGTCGGCAAAAAGTATGTTGACTAAAACGCTAACACTAGGGCAAAGGTAATTGTCGAATGAGCTATATAAAGAGCATTATTTCAGTCTTTTTCTCGTATCAAACTATTAGAGAAACTAACGCTCAACTAGCAGAGTCGGCACAAGTAATGTTGAAAGAATCCGGTACTTGGTCAACGATAGACCCAGTGTACGGTCTTAGGAGTAGATAATGGAAACAGTTTCAGGCGGCAGTTTATTAGATGGTATTCGCTGGCAACAAGAAGAATACAAGGTTGCTGAAGAAAGTGATAATGGCATGCTTACCCAAGCAGACTTTTTTGCACTGCTAACAAAAGAGCTTGCCAATCAGGATCCGACTAAGCCAGTAGATAATAACGAAATGATTTCTCAGATGACTGCTTTTTCTACCACCGATGGTGTTAGCCAATTAAATGAGTCATTTAACGATTTTGCCAGTTCAATGACGTCAAGCCAAGCACTGCAAGCATCATCATTAGTCGGGCGTAGTGTGCTCGTCGAAGATAATGTCTTTGGTATGAATGAAGGTGAAGATGTTAAAGGTAAAATTGTTACAGACGTCGACGCCAGTAATGTCAATATTTACGTTGAAAATATTGCCGGTGAAATAATACAAACGGTACCTGTTGGTGACTTAAAAGCAGGCGGAGGAACTTTCACTTGGGATGGTCAAACAAGTGATGGTGAAGCTGCACCTGCTGGAGCATATCGTTTTAGAGTGGCGGGGTTAGTTGATGGTCAAGCATCTGAGCTACAAGGGATGACTTATCGTAAAGTTGACAGTGTTACCTTAGCAGGAGCCAACGGAAGTATTTTATTAAACCTTAATGGTGGCAGCTCAATGGCTTTAGCCGATGTAGTTGAAGTATCTGAAGGCTAACAAAGAATTTTAAAGAGGATTAAATTATGTCATTTAATATCGCACTAAGCGGATTAAACGCTTCACAGAAAGATCTTGATGTTTCATCAAACAATATCGCTAACGTAAATACGGTTGGCTTTAAAGAGTCGCGTGCCGAGTTTGTTGATGTTTATGCCGCATCATTATTGGCCTCGGGTAAAACTAAGGTGGGTGATGGTGTGCTCACCGCAGATGTTGCCCAACAATTTTCGCAAGGCAGTATTCAGTTTACTAATAATGCCCTCGATTTAGCGATTACCGGCAATGGTTTTTTTGCGACAGTACCAGAAATTGACTCACTCGAGCGCTCTTATACACGTGCAGGGCAATTTAAATTAAACTCTGAAAATTTTGTTGTTAACTCTGCCGGTGGACATTTACTCGGCTTTCCAGTTAACTCTGATGGTTCATCATCCTCAGTAAGTTTGAGTACTGCAGAGCCGGTACTTATTCCTACCGCATCAGGTGCGCCAACAAAAACCAGCGAAGTCGATATGCGGATGAATTTACCGGCGGGGGATACTTATATATCTTCTGCACCGGGTAATTTTGATCCGGATGATCCACTTACCTATAATAATTCTACTTCGGTAACTATTTTTGACTCTTTAGGTGATAGCCATATTATGACCTACTATTTTGTTAAAGATGATCCAACAACTAACCCAAACGAATGGATGATGTTCGCTGCGGTTGATGGCAACATGATTAATATTGATGATCCTGCTGGTGGTGGTACTAACCCTATTGGTGGTAGTGTGTCCGGGCCATTATCAGGTGCTGGTGGTATTGTCGGTGCTCGATTAGTTTTTGATGCCTCAGGTGATTTTATTAGCCAAATACCTTCACTGGCCAATGGTGGTATTGTTACCGAAGATTTCACCAACCACTTACCTAATGGTGCTGATACAACGCAAACCGTGGCAATTGATTTTAACTTGGATTCATTAGCGCCCAATCCTAATGAACCGACACAATTTGCGTCTAACTTTGAGGTAACCGCATTAAATCAAGATGGTTTAGCGGTAGGGCGGTTAACGGGTATTGACATTGGCGCCGACGGTTTAGTGAGAGCAACCTATTCAAATGGTACCTCACAACCCTTAGCGCGTATTGCCATGGTTAACTTTGCTAACGAGCAAGGTTTGACCCAAGTGGGCAATACTGGCTGGAAGGAAAGTATAAACTCGGGTGAACCATTGGCAGGTGAAGGAGGCTCAGGTACGTTTGGTACTATTAACTCTTCTGCATTAGAGCAATCCAATGTAAATTTAACCACAGAGTTGATTGATTTAATTTCAGCGCAACGAAATTTCCAAGCCAACTCGCGAGCGCTTGAGGTTGATAACCAGCTCAACCAAACTATTTTACAAATCCGCTAGTAGCGATTAGCCGGCTGTCATTAGTGAACATTGATTAGCAGCCACTAATTAAGCTTACGTTTTGTCCTAAAAATTCTAAAAATTCTAAAAGCACTAAACACGGTTTAGTGCTTTTTTTGTTAATCCAAGCTCACTTTTTAGCCTATAACCTACATTGGCACTGTCTTTGCATTTCTTATGATATAAAACATAACTTATGTTGGAGTTCATCATGGACAAGCTGCTTTATATTGCAATGAGCGGAGCCAAACAGAACATGCAGGCATTATCTATTAATGCCAATAACCTTGCTAATGCTAAAACTACCGGCTTTAAAGCGGATTTAGCGCAAGCGAGAAGCATGCAAGCCTTTGGTGAAGGCCAGCCAACGCGTGTCTTTGCGATGACCGAACGAGCTAGCCAAAATTTTGACTCTGGTGCGCTATTAACCACCGGTAGATCACTAGACATTGCCATTGGCGGAGAAGGTTGGTTTGCGGTACAAACACCCGATCTTGGTACGGCTAGATCTCAAGTAGGTGTGGATGCTTTCGGTACCATAAATACCGAGGCTTACAGTCGTCAAGGGCATTTACGTGTTACTGAAGACGGCACGCTAGAAACGTCAAATGGTGAAATTGTTTTAGGCGATACCGGCCCGATAACGATACCTTTACCGGTTAATAATATTCAAATTTCCGCCGACGGAACTATCATGGTTCAGCCGGAAGGTGCACCGAGTTCGGTACAAGAAGAAGTCGGTAGAATAAAGTTAGTCAATCCCGATGTGCGTCTGTTAGAAAAAGGCAATGATGGCTTATTTAGACGTAAAGATGGTCAAGTTGAAGTCGCCGATGCCAATGTCAGAGTAGAAGGAGGCATGCTGGAGTCAAGTAACGTTAATCCCATTAATGAAATGACCGAAATGATTGCGTTACAACGTCAATTTGAAATGCAGATAAAAATGATGAAAACCGCTGAAGAAATAGATACCAGCGCAGCATCACTATTACGAGCTTTCTAACAGTAATAGTAACTAATTTTAGAGAATTAATGAGTTCGAATAGAGAATGTCGACTTAACTATAAATCACACAAAGGGGTGATGTATGAACCCAGCATTATGGATCAGTAAAACCGGCTTAGATGCGCAAACTAAAGATATTGCCGTTATATCTAATAACTTAGCGAACGCAAGTACGATTGGTTTTAAAAAGAGTCGCGCTGTTTTTGAAGATTTACTGTATCAAAACATCAATCAACCTGGTGGTCGAACGGCCAGTGATAGTGAAGCGCCTTCTGGCTTAATGTTAGGGGCTGGTACTAAAGTGGTTGCTACCCAAAAAATTCACACCCAAGGGGATATGCTAACAACGGATAACGCCCTTGATTTAATGATTCAAGGTGAAGGTTTCTTTGAAATCGCCCTGCCTGATGGCTCATCAGCTTATAGTCGTAACGGGCAATTTACCATGGACGACGAGGGTAACATGGTTACCCCTGGCGCAGGTTACTTACTGCAGCCGCAAGTCACCATTCCCGAAGATGCTATTAGTATCGTGGTCTCACAAGACGGCGAAGTGTCGGTAACCTTACAAGGCCAAGCTGAGCCAGCGGTGGTTGGCCAAATTAGTACCGTTAATTTTGTTAATCCCACCGGTCTAGAGCCAATTGGTCAAAACTTATTTACTGAAACTCAAGTCAGTGGTGCGCCACAAGAAGGTGTTCCAGGGCTCGAAGGTTACGGCATGATTGTTCAAGGAGCATTAGAAACCTCCAATGTAAATACCACCGAAGAATTAGTTAACCTCATTGAATCTCAGCGAGTTTATGAGATGAACTCTAAAGTGATTTCAGCGGTAGATCAAATGCTTAGTTATATTAATCAACAGCTTTAAGTTATTGATTAATTAAATGAATTGGAGCCGATAATGAACACTAAATTAGCTTTTTTGGGCACTATGTTAATCGTTAGCCTACTTAGTGGCTGTAGTAATACTGTGGAATTAAGTAAAGCCTTACCTAATGATCCTGATTTCGCGCCAATATTACCAGAATCGGAAGAAGCGTCTATTGTGCCATCGGGCTCTTTATTTAAACAACATTACGTCAATAATATTTATTCAGACTCTAAAGCACATCGCACCGGCGATATTATTTCCGTTATTTTGGAAGAAAGCACCCAAGCGAATAAGAATGCTAAAACAGAGTTGAAAAAAGAGAACAGTAGTCAACTTGATCCTATTACTGGGTTAGGTGGTACTGCGGTGAGCCTCAATGGGAAAACGCTTCAATTTGGCATCAGTCAAAATAGTAGCTTTAAGGGCGATGCTAAGGCCGATCAAGGTAATAGTTTAAGCGGTAATATTTCAGTGCATGTGTTGAGAGTACTACCCAACGGTAATTTAATGATCCGGGGTGAAAAGTGGATCACACTCAATAACGGAGATGAATATATCCGTTTAACGGGAATTATCCGTTCGAAAGACATCAACTCAAATAATACTATTTTATCGACTAAAGTGGCTAATGCCCGTATTCAATATGCTGGCACCGGCTCGTTTGCCGATAGCAATGAACAGGGTTGGTTAACAAAATTTTTCAATAGCTCGTGGTGGCCATTGTAATCAGCTAAAGGTTAATTATAGCTAACCGCTAATAATCAACCTTTACTAAGGGTAAAATTATGAAAGTAGTATGCATATTTATCGCCATGTTATTGGCTTTCTCTACGCAAGCACAACGGGTTAAAGATTTAGCCGATGTTGCCGGCGTACGTTCAAACCAATTAATTGGTTATGGCTTAGTGGTAGGTTTACCGGGCACAGGCGAACAAAGTCCCTTTACCGAGCAAAGCTTTAAAACCATGCTGAGTAATTTTGGCATCACCATGCCGGAAAACCTTAAACCTAAAATTAAAAATGTTGCCGCGGTTGCGGTGCATGCCGAGCTAAAAGCGTTTGCTAAACCGGGACAAACTATTGATGTAACCGTTTCAAGCATGGGCAGCGCGCAGAGTTTACGAGGTGGCACCTTAGTGCAAACTATTTTAATGGGGATTGATGGCAATGCTTATGCTGTTGCACAAGGCTCATTGGTGGTTAGTGGTTTAGGCGCCGAGGGATTAGATGGTTCGAAAATATTAGTCAATACCCCAACAGTAGGCAGAATTTCTAATGGCGCTATTGTTGAACGTGAAGTTAAATCCCCTTTTTCTTCTGGTGATTATATTACCTTAAATTTACGTCAATCAGATTTCACTACTGCGATGCGTTTATCCGATACCATTAATGATCTTATTGCTGGCTCTGCTCGTGCACTTGACGCTACTTCGGTACAGGTTACTGCGCCTAGAGATATTGCCGATAGGGTTAGCTTTTTATCGGTACTTGAAAACTTAGAGTTTGAACCGGCTTCTCCGGCCGCGAAAATTATTGTTAATTCTCGCACTGGTACGATTGTGATTGGCTCCGAAGTTAAACTGTTGGCGGCAGCGATCACACACGGTGGTATTACGGTCACTATTAATGAAGTTCAAGAAGTATCTCAACCGGATGCGTTTGCCGAAGGGGAAACGGTCGAAACTAACCAATCAACGATTGATGTTACCCAAACGGATGCTCGAATGTTTGTCTTTAAGCCAGGGGTAAGCCTTGATACGTTAGTAAGAGCAATAAATGAAGTTGGCGCAGGCCCTGGCGATGTCATGGCAATTTTAGAAGCACTTGATCAAGCCGGAGCGATTCGCGGTCAGCTCATTATTATTTAGCATGATATTTAGCATGATATTTAACATGATATTTTTCATCGATACCCTTTTCGACGTCGCGACTATGTGGCTAATGCGGTTGGGGTGTGTCGCACTACGTTCTTTTGTTTATGATTGGGGACAATATGGATACTAATTTTGATCAAGCACGTAATGCGTTAGAGCTGCATGGCTTAAACGCCATTCGTCAACAATCTAAGTCAGCAGACGAAAGCAGTAAAAAGGCGGCCTTAAAAGAGGCGGCGCAACAATTCGAAGCAATTTTCACGCAAATGTTGTTAAAGAGCATGCGCAAAGCACAAGATGTGTTGGAGTCAGATAGCCCGTTCAATTCCGAGTCAACCAAGTTTTATCGTGATATGCATGATCAACAAATGTCACTAGAGATGTCAGCGAATGGCTCTTTAGGGTTAACCGACTTGATTGTACGCCAACTCGGTGGTGACAGTGATAACTTTACCCCAAGCTCGGTATTACGTAATGACGGTAACCTTGAGCAAAGTAAAAGTCTCGCTAAGCAATATAAACTACAAACCTCATTAAGTTTATCGAGTGACGATTATTTGGCGAAAAGTTTAGCTGCGGGTAGCAATGTTAATAAAGATTCAACGATCATCCCATTCGCTCCACAAGCAATGGAGAAAATCAGCCCCAGTAATACACTGATTAATACCCCCCCAATAGATAACACTCAAAGCAGTGTCAATTTTTCCACACCAAGCTTTACCGCCCCGAAAGATTTTGTCACGGCCTTAACGGGACCCGCTAAAATTGTTCAAGAAAAATTAGGGGTACCGTTTCAAGTGGTTATTGCTCAAGCCGCGTTAGAAACGGGTTGGGGACAAAAAATAATCAAAGCTGAAAATGGGGCTAGCTCAAATAATTTATTTAACATCAAAGCCGATAGCCGCTGGGATGGCGATAAGGTACAGACCGAAACCCTCGAGTTTGAACAAGGGGCAATGGTGAAAAAATCAGCGCCCTTTAGAGCTTATCAATCTTTGTCTGAAAGTGTGAATGACTATGTTGATTTTCTTTCGGGTAATGAAAGATATCAAGATGCCTTACAAAAAGTAGATGATGTGGAACAATTCCTGCAAGGGTTACAACAAGCAGGCTATGCGACCGATCCACAATATGCCAATAAAATAATGGCAACGCTGCGCACAGTCTCCAATTTAATGACTAAATAATTTACGTCGTAGCGTGCTGCGACCTAGGTCGAGGCAAGTATTATGACAATTAGTTTATACCAAACCGGTGTCAGTAGCTTATTAGCTGCTCAACAGCAGTTGGCGACAACAGGTCATAATATTTCTAATGTAAATACTGAAGGTTACACCCGTCAACGTGCCGAGCTAAATTCAGCGGTCGGCTTAAATAATGGTTCAAATTATATTGGCTCGGGTACTTATGTTGAAGATATCACACGTATTTACGACCAATTCTCTTATAAAGAGCAGTTACTAAACCAATCTAATTTAGGTAATGCTGACTTTTTACATGGCCGTTTGACCCAGCTTGATCAAGTGATGAGCACCTCAGGCACTTCAGTATCCGCTTCTTTAGAGTTGTTTTATCAAGCGCTAAATGGTGTTGCTGATAATCCCAATGATGCGGGTTTACGTAGTATCGTGTTAACGCAAGCCGGTACCGTCAGTAATGACTTTCAAGAGTTAAATGATAATTTTGACCTGATGCAAAAATCGGTCAATGGTGAAATAGCGCAAGTTGCCAGCAAAATATCGGAGATCTCCGTTGAATTAGCCAATATCAATGAAACCATTTTACATTCGCAAGACATATCACAAAAAGGTCAACCTAATGATTTATTGGATACCCGTGATCGCTTAATTAATGAGCTAGGCCAGTATGCAAAAGTAAACACCGTTGCAGATAGTAATGGTGTGATGACGGTAATGATCGGGCAAGGTACTACGCTTGTTGCCGGTATAACCCCCTTAACCGTCGCTGTTGCTGCTGGTGATCCAGACCCACTGAAAACAGAATTACGCTTAATTGGCCCTAATAGCTCCGTGGCGATTAACGGTGATACTATTGGTGGCTCTGTTGGCGCAAGCTTTGAATTTCGAGATGAACATTTAGCGCAAGCTAGGGTTGAAATTGACCGTTTAGCGCTGGCTATTTCAAGCACCATTAATGATAGCCAAGCCAGCGGCCTTGATCTTAATGCCTTGCAAGGTGCCGATATTTTTACTGATATCAATGCCACTAGCTTACAGCAAGGGCGAGTATCCGCTCTTTCCTCTAATGGGGGCAATCTCATTGCGCAAGTACAAATCAATGATGTTTCCTTAGTGCCATTAGACGAGCTTGAAGTTCGTTACGATGGAACTAATTATATACTCACTAATATGAGTAATGGTGTATCAGAAACCTTAGGGATACCAGGAACGGGTCCTTTTACGCCAAGCAGTCCTGATTACGGTTTTACCTTTATCGAAAGCAGTGGTACGCCTTCAACAGATGACTCCTTTGTTATTAATGCCAGTAAAAATAGCGCTTCATTAATGAATGTAACGTTAACCAGTGGTGATGCCATTGCCGCGAGTACGGCGATTGGCGCTACCGCATCAACACAT
>Ga0105359_10005315_pt1 | contig 10084 bp, 5 predicted proteins | sample GOMGulsemesocosm_6_FD_83659 | JGI IMG/M metagenome (GOLD analysis project Ga0105359, IMG submission 83659) | Methane-oxidizing microbial communities from mesocosms in the Gulf of Mexico - GOM8C Gulf of Mexico | ecosystem: Environmental > Aquatic > Marine > Cold seeps | place: Gulf of Mexico... | reverse complement strand
TCTTTGGCGTAAGCAGTAATAGAGAATAATACTGATAATGCGATTGTTATGATGTTTTTCATCCATGTGTTCTCGTCATAAAATTGTTGCAAAATTATATGTCTATAACGGATAAAAATTAAAGGGTGATAGTGAATATTAAGGGATAATTTGACGAGATTATTGTAATGATTTGTGTATCTTCTTTATTCGTTGGGAAATGTTGTTAGTAACAATAATGGAGATTATAATGACAATTACCGTGGTGGGACTTTATATGTCTTAGTTGATATATGATATAGGCAACTAAAGAATTTTAATCAGTTTAGTAATATTTGGACGTCCAGGTTGATTCGAAAACTCTAACTCAGATGACTTTACGTGACGGATCTATGTTGATATTATTGTTGGTGTTATATAACAATAATTTGTTATATAACAGATGTTAATGTAAATGGAATTGTTAACATTGATTCATAACACGTGTATTAAAAGTCATAGACAGTTAAAATTAAAACAAACAAATAATAAAATTTGTATACAAGGATGAGACATTGAATTCAGAAAGATTTAGTGCGCAACTAAAATTAAACATTCAAGCGGGCGCTCCAATAATTCAGATAATTAGCCATGAAACGTTACGTATCCGCGCGGCAACATTTATGGTGGCTAGTGAACTAAATAGCTCTGTCTATATATGGGATCGAACTAACGGGCTCAGAGAATATAAGGATTCATTACTAGAAGTCTTATCTAATGACTACAAGCAACCCCATGAAATTCTGGAACTCCTTAATAATGACGATGACGATGCTATTTCACTCGAAGATAGTATTTTCTTAATCGAAGATTTTCACCCTAATTTACAAGATCATGAACATCAACAAATTAGTAGGTTAAGAAATTTTGCCACCTCAATATCAACAGGAATGATCTCGGATTGTACGATAGTTTTATCACAACCATATCCCCAACTACCGGCTGAACTTGAGAAAGAAGTACAAGTTATGGTGATGCCGTTACCCGACACTCACGATTTAGAAAAATTAGCTCAACAAGCTAAACAACGTTTTCAGTTAGATGATCGCGACTTTACTCCGACACAGCAATTATTAGAAGCTGCACTAGGCCTTTCGACGAGTGAAGCACAGCTTGCTTTTGCCAAAGCTGCTTGTGAAAAGCAACGGCTAACAGATGCAGAAATCCCTCTTATTGTCAGTCAGAAAGAGCAGGTAATTAGAAAAAGCGGTCACCTAGAATATTTCCACCCTAAAGCGACTCTTGATGATATCGGCGGTCTTGATAATTTAAAATCTTGGCTCAATCGCCGCAAGCTATCTTTCAGTGAAGATGCAAAAAACTATGGCTTAGAGACACCACGTGGCGTGCTGTTACTGGGGTTACCAGGTACAGGTAAAAGTTTGGCGGCTAAAGCCGTGGCTAGCGCTTGGCAATTACCGTTATTAAGACTGGATATGGGAAAAATATATGGTGGAATAGTTGGCCAGTCAGAAGATAATATGCGACAAGCATTACATCTAGCTGAAACGCTCTCGCCGAGTATTTTATGGGTTGATGAAATTGAAAAGGGTCTATCTGGAATGCAAAGTTCAGGTTCTAGTGATGGGGGCACAACAGCACGGGTGCTAGGTAGCTTCTTGACCTGGATGCAAGAGAAAGAGAAGCCCGTATTTGTCGTTGCAACTGCTAATAACATTGCGCAGTTACCGCCGGAATTACTGAGGAAAGGGCGTGTCGATGAAATTTTCTTTGTCGATTTACCTGTCAAGTCAGATCGGACTGAAATACTTAATATACATTTAAAAAACCGTGACCGCATTGACGATTTTTCTCAAGAAGAAATTGAAAAATTGGCAGTTATTAGTCAAGGATTTACTGGTGCAGAACTTGAAGAAGCAGTGAAAGAAGCAATGTTTTTATCATTTGATGCAGGGCGACCATTAGACTTCGACTTTTTAGAAGCAGCTATACAAAACACGTCCCCATTATCATTAACCATGCACGAAATAATTGATAACACGAGAAAGTGGGCAAAAGGGCGCGCAGTCCCTGCAAGTAGCAAGAGATCAGAACCTTTAGATGACAAAAAAACATCGAGCCAAGTACGTTTGAAGCAAGAAGGTGAAAACCCTTTTTTATAAGCATAAATGGAATTAGAAATAGTTATGGAAAACCCTTTTTTTTCTGCGCTTAATAATATCAGCAACATTACAACTGATGAATTATCACAAAACGCAACAGTCACATTAAAACCCTTTATGCATTACCTCGAAAATAGCATCAAGGCCTTAGAGGGCAAACAGGTTACCTGCTCTTGGAAACCCTTAGTATATGCAAGTTATCAATTAACTCCTCAGCAAAACATTTATAAGATCACCCCAATTTCTATTGTTGAGATTAAAGACAACAACCTGTGCTGGTATGAAATAGATGAAGAAGTCGATGGTACGCCACTTGATGATGATTTTATGCCAGACACTGATGATAAAATTACTGTCGGAAAAGGCAAAGACCGACAGTCATTTGAAATTTCACCGAATGAGTTTGTGCAAAGCGGTGGTAAATACAAAATATTTCTACCTGAACTTGTAGAAATTAAAACGATTACATGGTCTGGTTATCAATTAAAATTAAATCCTCTGAGCTCAGATATAAGCAATCTAAACAGTGTCATAATCGATGGTGTCGTATATACAGCTACCGCCAAAAACAATACCGTCAACATATCAGGGTTAATCACCCCAACATCTAAACTTGCTATTGACGATATTGAAAATGATTTCACGATCGTAAGCACATGCGCTCTTACCCAATTAGAAAAACTTAATCCGATTAGAAATGGTAACAGTTGGTTGGTATTCAACAAAACAAAGCCAGCAATCAAACATGCTTCCATCACTGATATAACACAAGACTCATTAAGTAAATTATCAGTAAGTCATTTTAGTTATCACGGCAAACCATTAGTAGCACAGCAGTGGAGCCTTAGTTACAAAAAGAACTCTGGGTTTCGCCTGCAAGCACAACAATCAGATCAACAAGCGATTAGTGACCTTGTTTGTAACGAATATCCGCAACTCGAACTACCGGTAAAAAAAGAGTCAATTAAAGAGCACTGGATCCAGCTAATTGAACCTGAAAATTCTGATGACAACGGAAAATCAGTACTCGATTATTTTTTTGAAGATTATGTCAACATTCATCATGGCGAAAAAAGTAAGCATAACAACCGAGACCCTGGCTATAAGGTCATAAAATCAAAGACTGAAGAACGCCAGTTACTGTTAGCAAATAACATCGACAAACAAAGACATAAATCAGTGTATCCTCCAATGTCAGGAAAACTTGCCCTACGAGTGGAAGTCGATACATCACAACTAAAAAAACAACGAGATGCGATAAATAACTTAATGCACCGCCCATCAAAAGGCCAGGCAGCATTGATTAAGTTGTTACAAACCCGCGATAATATTCAGTGGCCACATATAACGCCCTACGAAAAATCAATTGAGTGGAAAGTATTAAGCGATCCTAATTTTGATGGTTGTAAAGAGCAGCGCGAGTTTGTCACTAAAGCATTAGCCTCTAGTGATTTCACTATTTTAGACGGGCCACCGGGCACAGGTAAAACGACCACAATCTTAGAATTAATTGTTCAATTAGTTCGCCAAGGAAAGCGAGTTTTGTTAAGTGCATCGACACATGCTGCGATTAATAACGTGTTAGAGCGGGTTGAAGAAAATGAACTGCTTGATGAAATTTTTCCATTACGAATTGGTGATGAAAATAAAGCAACAAATGTTGAACGTTTTCAATATGACAATCAACTAGCCGAAATAAATAGTGAATTATCAGATGATATTTCTGAACAAATATTAGTCGATTCTTCTAATTTGGTTTGTGGCACTACAATTGGCATTTTAAAGCTATTTCGGCAACGAAACGTGTCACTGGATAATGGTGCTGCGCCTTTTGACGTCATGATTATTGATGAATGCAGCAAAACAACCTTTCAAGAGTTTTTAGTGCCGGCTCAATATGCTAAGACCTTTGTGCTGGTGGGTGATGTTAAACAGTTATCGCCGTTTACCGATCGCGAACAAATTGTATGTAATCTACAGCAGCTCATGCTAAAACCAGGACGTGGCCATGAGAAATCACGTAACTACCAAGCAGCCAAGTTACTATCACCAGATATCCAGCAAGCTTGCTTTTTACTCGAAGAGTTAAGAGGAGATCAAAATAATCTCTATAACAATCAACTAATCGTGCTTGTTTCACTTGGAGTCTTACAGGCGTTAGGGAGCGAAATAAAAGCGAGATCCAACAACTTTGCTGAGATCGATAATTTATTACTTATTAGCGATCGAACAAATGAAAGTCTAAATATTTATGATCCTAGCCAAATCCAAAATAATCCAATGGCACTTTATCAGCATAACATTTGTTTTATCACCCTAAACGCTTTAAACACGTTGGATCATTGCTTGCCAGTGGATGCAATTATAATTAGTGAACACTGGCAATCGAAGCGACATGCCTTTATTCATAATACTCATTACAAAAACAAACAAAGTATTAATTTTAGAAAAGATCACAAAAAAACGTCGATCGATATCAACCGTGCATACTTAAATAGATTTAAAGAAACAAACTGGGCAGAGGAACTATGCTGGCGATTAGAGCGAGAATATTGGTTACGCTTATCATCAGGAAAAGGAAAAACCAAAGGACTTGAGACTCAGATCAAGAGGTTGCTCCCAGCTGCTATTAACGTACTTGGCCGGGTGCACGGACTTAAAAATATCGCCTTTCCGTCGATATTAGAGGCGCTATCCGGTGACGGTTTAGTAAAACGTAAAGTTGACTCAGCTACCACCTTAAATCAGGGGTTTCATCGCACGGAAAAATCACAGCGCCATACGACGTTAACTTATCAGCATAGAATGCACCCCGACATTTCAGCCTTTCCTCGCGAGCAGTTTTATCAAAATCGTTCACTATTTAATGGTAACCAAGTTAGTACGGCACGCCAGTGGAATTATCCAAGATTCGATAAGCATAATGTTTGGATTGATGTTCAGGGTAGTGTATATAAAAACGCCAACAACAACGAAGTAAACCGTATCATCGTTGAAGTTGAACAGTTTTGTAAGTGGGCACAAGGTAAGGTCAAAAATATAAAAGGTGAGTCTTATGACATGGCTATTCTCACCTTTTATAAAGGCCAAGAAAAAGCTTTACGAGAGGCGCTGCAAAAACTAACAGGTAACAAAAGTGCTTATGCAAAATTTGATTATCTTGGTACTCCAATTAAATTGGCCACGGTGGATTACTTTCAAGGACAAGAAGCGGATTTTGTCATGTTAAGCATGGTTAATACAACACGAGATGGCTTCCTAGATGCCCCAAATCGTTTAAATGTAGCGATTACTCGCGCCAGATACCAATTAGCTATTGTCGGGCACCACCATTACTTTTCAAACAAGTCTCGTTCACCAGAATTAAAGCAGCTGGCTAAAGCAAAAACATGCATGATGATACGCTAAGGAATATATAAATGAATCAGCCAAACAACAGATCGAGAAAAACAACCAGTGGCTTTGATGGACTGGATAAATTGCAGGTGAGTGCTTCTAATAAAACATCAGGTGCACTTAAAAATAAAAAAATGCCTCACTCAGCTAAAAAACAGCAAACAAATAATAGTGCTTCAAAGAATGACAGTAACCGAGATTTTTCAGTGCGTTTATCACGCCAACTCAATGTTAAACGCTACCCGATAATCGCGACTATTTGTCTACTACAAAAAAGAGATGACATCGTTAGCTTGCTCAAGCAGGCGAAAAAAAATCAGAGTAATTTACCGGTAAGATTAACATCCTACTTAAAAATGGAAGGTCTGATTAGCAACGACAACACATTAACCGATAAAGCTAAACAGGTATGTAGCACAGGACAAATGCCCATTAGCGAGCGCGGTCTCTATCATATTTGGTATAGTGATAACGATCCATTGTTAGGAACTAGGGCATTATTAATTCAACGTGATAATGCCTTTAAAGAGCCAAATCAGAAAGTAATGTACAAAGGACGAGATGCAGCTCACTCAGCCTTTGCTATTAAATCATCGGAAAATAATTCTCAAACATTAACGGTTAAATTTTCGGGTAGTGAAAAAGAGAATAACAACAGGTTAAGCACTGAAGATATTATTTCTATTTCACCAGAGGTTATCTGTGGTGCCATCGACAATAAAGCGCTGAACTTAACTTGGGACCTGACATTAGACAGTTCCAATGTAACACTCAAAGGACCATTAAATATTTTGTTCGGTCATGATTTAAAACAAACCAGTCGGATCGATTTCGAATATCAACAGTGTGAATATTTATCAAAAGCGCCTACTATTTTTTCATCACTGGCAACACATCTTAGCGGACACTGGCAACAGCAGGTTAAGCGAGCTAGCGTTCCGTTTGCGTTAACTAAACAACATCAGGGTATGTTGAATCAATTTAGCCTAAATAATTATCCAGACTTTAAAATGGAGACTCAACATGGTCGCTTTGACCATGTTAATATACAACACTTGCCAGTTGAGCCAATTACTGAGGAGGCCAGTCAATGGCATCTTGCTTGGTTAGAGCGTTACCATGCCAGCAGCTTTAAAGAAATTGAGCGTGCACAAGCCGATCAACTATCATGGCTTGCTCAGCCTGCTCTTAAGAAATGCAAATTAGAGCTTTTATCGGGCAATGACCTTATTGGGACTTTATCTAAAGATAAGAATCCTCACGCTTATTGGCACTGCGCCGCAATCAATGATTTAACCCCAAGCCTGTCGTCTATTGCAGCGCTGCCATTAACCTTAATTGATAAAGAACCAGTCGATATCAAGCAACTCATTAAAAAACTCTCTTTAGATAAGACTTGCACCAAGTTTATTTACTCAGACCGCTACATAAAAACTAACCGCCAACAGTCACTACTTAAGGTAATTGCACAGCCATTAAGCAGCGCTGATATAACCATTTTTACAGAATTAAGTGACGCGGAATCACTAGCAGACAAATGCCCTGAGCCATGGAGTATAGAATCATTTTCTAAGCGCGCAGATAATCATGATCGCTACTGGATTTTCCAATCAAATAAACATATTACCGCCTGGAAATGCACAGTTAGCCTGGATTTTTTAATCAGCAAAGATTCCGTTTATTACGCTCACGGCTACCCAACATTCACTCCAATAGATCTTGAGCAACTTCCAGAATATTTACAGGGTGCACTAGTGCACAATACGCTTGAGGTAACAGCATAATGAAAACATTAGAGATACAACAAGAAACATTTACTAAGCATTATCACGATGAATTATTACCGCCTGTTTTTATCGATCAAGGCTGCGCAGCCGAAGACAACCTCAGTCTGCCTGTTTTTATTGCTGCTGTAGAACAACAATTAATTATCAATATAATTGATAATACTCGACTGACCTTACTACTCGCTGCAGAGCAATTAACTAACGCAGACATCATTAAAGCGCTACAAAATTCCGCCGATAGAGGCATCAGGGTTTATTTATATTTAGGCAATGAACATGTCAATAAACAGGCGGTTAGTGCACTATCGAGTCGCTGCTTAATTCGCACTGGCGAACCACAACAAGGTGCGATGCTGATTGGTGATCACGCTACATTTTCGCCAGTTGGTCATATCTTAAATTCATCGGCTGTCTTTACTAGCAATCAGGACAAAGATAATTTCTTTATTAAATTAACAGCAGAACAAATCCAAGATACCTATCGTAGTTTTTGCCATTTGTTTTGGGATAAAAGCGAAAAACAAGTCATCAAACAAGGCGAGCAATCAGACCAAGCGGTAGCAAATCCTGTTGGTACCATTGTGGTTAATCATCAATATCACCTGCCGGAACAATTAGCAGGGCATTTTAATCAGGCAAGTGACATAAAATTCTGCCAACTAAATCATCATGATTTAGATGGCTCATTATCAAACAAACTATTGCGAGCATCTTACAACATTCTAGATCTTAATAAGGCCGAATTAGCGGAGTCATTAGTCAATGACAATAAAAGTGTGGTACTTACAGACTTGAATATTCCCAACATAGTGGTCACAAATAGTAGCTGCTGGATCATTCCTGATGGTGCAACAAATCAGCAGGTTAATTGGAGTCTTAAGTTAAATCACCAGCAGTCGGCCGAACTAACCAACAGCCTCAAGCAGGCTTTTGAAGCAGCACAATGGCAACTAGACCAATCTCGTTCAGTTGAAAGTTTAGACTCACCATTTAGATTTGTTGATGAAGCAAATACCGTTTATCGATGCGAGCAATCTGTAGAGCTTGAACTTGCCCCCGTTTATACTGACAATATGGATAGTTTTTTATACGATAACATTGAAGTTCTAACCAGTTCAGACACCGAGTTAACTCGTGAATACCTAGCAAAGAGCATTCATTATAACGTGCAACGCCATCCTCCTTACTGCCCTCAAGGCGCTAGAAAATCCAAGCTGTATACCAACTGGGACAGTGCTAATAAAAACTGGTTAACTGCATTAGAGGATCTTGAAATTAAACTTGATAAGCTTGATATAAAACGCACATCTGTATCACAGTCAATCTCATCTTTTATCAGTAGTTTTTCACTTGGTCAGCAACACAAGCATAAGAAACTCAAAAAGAGTATTTTTGAGCTTAGTCAGCCAGACATGATCACGGCAACACCTGCCGAACGAGCAGAGCAACAAAGTAACTACCTCGATTGCTTTAAACAGCTATCACAAGATAATGATGCTACCGACCAGGCGATAGACAAAGCCAAGTTAGAAAAGCAGTGGCACGACCAAAAAGAACAATTAACAAAGAGCTTACAGCATAAAGAAGATATTTATTCGCAAGAGAAACGCAACGTAAATACCCTCAAAGCAGGGGAAGAAGACAAATATACCCTAGCGTATGATGAATTTGTTGCAAATCGAGATAAGGCAGCTGCAACACACACACAAGAGGTAGTTCTTGAGAATGAAAAACTAGAGTCAATGTCAATACAGCAGGCAACTCAATGGCTCAATATAAATAGCAAAAACAACCCGGAATTGACCAAGTTATTAACGCTATATTCAACGCGAGTAAAGGAGATTAAAAGTTCAAAAAGTAGTAAAAAAACGTCAAAAGAAGCTAAAGAAAGTGAGAGTGAGCAACGTCAGATGCGAATTTTGGCTAATGAAAAGTTATTTATAACAAGCTGGAAAAAGCAGTGTGAACAAACATTTAATGAGAAAAAAGAAGAAATTAGTAAAATCTATTCAATGGAGCATAGCGCGTTGAGTGAATGGCTAACGAAGAACACCAATAAATCATTGAAAAAAATGCTTGAAACTCACACTCAACTCCGCAACAAAGTGACACGAGATTTAGATTCAGCACAAAAGAAACTAGATAACGCCCTCAACGACCAGAAAATTGCTCAAGATTCACTTGATAAACACGGTTATGCATTTTCTTATCGCCAAACCAGCGAAAATGATGAACTAAGTAAACAACTAGGTAACAAGAAAAGTAAGAGCCATGCTAAACACATCAACTGGCCAAATGAAGCACTGCCAATCTCCAAGGAGCTGGAATTATTTGAAGCAAACAAACAACGCTATCTCACTTTATCATCACTTGATTTATTAGAACAGGCACAACAGGAAGCGCAACGTTTAAACGCCAAACTGTGTGCACCACAGCAAGTAACAGAGGACATATAATGCCTGAGCAACAAATCACATTAACCATCGATGAGGAAGGATCTATAACCGCAAAAACAAGTGGATTCAAGGGTGCGAGCTGTTTAGAAGCGCTTGAAGAGCTGTTAGGAGATACAACCGGGATTATTCAGGTTAAAACCACCGATGAGTATCACCAGAAACAAGCGGTTCAGTGTAGTGAAACGATTAAGCTAAGGAATTAAGCAATGAGTGCAGTGATTAAAACAACGACCCCTTTCACTATTAAGGAGGTACTATTTTCGGCGCTAGCAAGACTAGGAGCTGAGCCAGTATCAATAACGGC
>Ga0105359_10005305_pt1 | contig 10096 bp, 8 predicted proteins | sample GOMGulsemesocosm_6_FD_83659 | JGI IMG/M metagenome (GOLD analysis project Ga0105359, IMG submission 83659) | Methane-oxidizing microbial communities from mesocosms in the Gulf of Mexico - GOM8C Gulf of Mexico | ecosystem: Environmental > Aquatic > Marine > Cold seeps | place: Gulf of Mexico... | reverse complement strand
CGGTGCCAGATCATAGGTGTTTTTGACCCCTAAACCTAGGCTAAAGCCTTTATGTTGATTAGACACATCTTGGCTAAACTTGATTTCAAATGGTCCAGTTTGATAAACAATAGATGCCATTACCGATGCATCTCTATCATCTAACAAACTCATACTTTCATCATCTGAATCCCCTAAATCTATGTCATACGCCATGGCTTCAATCGAAAAAGCCACGTTAGTTGGGGAACCCATAGGCTTTAATTGATAACCGAGCTCATAGCCTTTCCAAAAGAAGTGTTGACCTAGGTATGCCAACATAGGCGTGGGGCCTTGTTCATCATCCGTATTATTATAGAGGGAACTCTGGCGGCCAAATTGAGCACCCAACAACCAGATACCACCTGCTCCACGACCACCCTCTTCTTGCATAACAATGTCAGAGGCTAGTGCTGCAGATTCATCATTTGATAACAGACTCTCTTCTGCCATTAGCGAATTCGCACACAGTCCTAACACCAAGAAACACACAAACTTCATTAAAAACCTCATTACTGATTTAAAAGTAAAACAAATAAAAGAGAGTGAACCCTGTTTAAGTCGCTATTCTCTATTCCCTGTTAAAGACAGTTTCAGTTGTGCTTGTCTAAACTCACTTGGCGTCCCTATTCCTTGTTTAGAAAACGCCTTGTAAAACGCTGATTTAGAATTAAACCCTGCCGCAATCGCAACATCAACAATCGCCTTAGCCGGCGACTTTACTAATAATAATTTTGCTTCATTGATTCGATATTGATTAATATAATCATAAAAACACTGGCCATTATCTTGATTAATCAGAGCCGAGATCTGATTACTTGAATAACCACTGACTTGAGCTAAATCCGCTAAACTCAAGCCATTCTTTAAATATAATTTTGAATCTTGTACTTGCTGATCTAACGCCATAAAGTCCAACCTAGCTTCCCGTGCTCGAGCGCTTGCCCCCTCATTATCAAACAAGGCGTTGTTAATATGCCCTTGTTGCTCTTGGGTCTGTTGAATATCTGCAATACTATCTGTGCTGGATCCTTTCTTAGCAAGAGAAACCGCCCTATAGTCAACTAAATAAGCCACATCAGACAAGGCAAGTTGTGATGTAAAATCAGACTTCACTACTAGATATGCCGTAAATAAAGCCAAACCATAATGGATGTCGATGGGACCTTCTTGCTGATCAAATAGCCATTTATAAAGCGGACTTAATACTACGTAGGCACACATAAAGGTCATCATATAAACCCATATCTTAATCGCCATCAGATTATGATGATGCAAATCCGATAGCTGCTTCTTAGCCTCTAAATCAAAGTCTTTTAAGCCTTTAAAACAGCAATATAGGTAAGGTAATAAACTGGTTAAATAGAGGGTTACAAATAGTTTCCAGCCCATTTCATCTGAAATAGGTAACCACATGAGAATTAATCCCAATATGAACAGTGTAAAATGGCGATACCCTGAATGCGCTACTTTAGGATGTAAAGACATGGCATTAAGATAAAGAAACGTTAAGGGGCCTAAGAGCAGATGCGTTGCCGCTTGCACTTTTTCAAAGAAAGCATAATAAGCAAATGGTAAATTATTCACTTGAATAAACTCATCCATTTCTATCAGGGCGAAAGCCAAACACAATAAACCAAGATAACGATTAGCTCTACGTGTTGCGGTTCTTGCGTCTTGACTGATCAGTCTCACTGCCAATAGAAAAAATAGCACACTGGCTATCATGTAAGGCAGGCTCGACACCCCTATTCCGTTCATATCCATATTCACCTATCTAGTGACTGTCAGGCCGCTTTTTTTATAATGCCAAGCGGGCTCTTTACGTAATAACCAGAGTCCCATAAAGAGCAAGGGAAGACACACTATCACAGTCCCTAACGTGTCTTCGAAAGTGAGTGCATCAGGCTCCAAACCAGATTCTCCCCAAAAGCTCATAAAGTTAATCGCGGCATGAATGACAATTAAGGGTAACAGAGAGCGAGTAACAAGATAACAAGCAGCAAACCCCACGCCGATAAAACTGGCATAGAGTGTTTGACCTAATATGGCCCCAATCGCATCAGGATGAATAATGCCATTGGCCAAATGGGCTAATCCAAACAAGCATGAGCTGACTAATACGGCATTTAAAGCAGGCCTTCTAACCCCCCTTGAAATAAAGCCTTTAATAAGAAAGTGTAATGCGAAAGCACGACATAATAGCTCTTCAAAACTAGCAGAAATCAAGGTATTAAACCCGGCACCAATTAGGGTCAAATCTGGGTGTTCATAAAAATCACCCAGGTTTAGTAGAATATAAAAAGCAGGTAAGATGAAAACAGGAAAGTATTTAATTCGGCTAAGTGAAAACCAATGAACATCAGGCCAGTTTTTTTGATATGAGATCAAACAAATCACCAATATCAAAGCGGCTGTATTTTCAGAAAGATTCACCAGTATGGCATTTTGACTCACAAGCGAAAAACCAAAGCGAGCAATCATCTGCACACCTATGGCTAAAAGGTAGAAAAAGCACAATTGGCTGATGCTAGGTGCTAATAAAAGGAGGGGGCGAATAATGTTAAGCATATTAATTTCCTTAAAAAGAAATCAATATGCAGCATCTATAAAAGAAATGAGTCTCACTGCTCACTTTTGCTGTCCTCTTGCTCACAAAAGCCCTAAACACGGGCTTTTACCGCCAAAAACAATGCGTATTCAGAGTGTAAAACACTCAATGTGCAAGCATATACTGAGGTTTTCGGACCCTCTATTAACGATTATTATTTAAGCTAAAAACGAGAAAAACCGTTAGGAATCCGGCCAAAAAAAGCACCATGATAATCAGTAAAACTTTGCTTAACCACTTTAACTCCTTATCTTTGCAATATCGCCACTCTTGATTAAACAAAAATTTAACAAAGGTGAGATTGCTAGTTAATGGGTTAAAACTTAATAGACTTGGCCTTCCCATAGATTCATATTTTTTTGGAAAACGGGTTTCTAATACTTTAAACACCCGGTGACTCAACAGCAACCATATGAGGAAGGAACAGAAGAGAACAATAACGGACAAGGTAACGAAGGTTTCCATTCGTGACTCCTTAGTTTCATGCTTCCCTGCAAGAACGTATGAAATATTAAGATCTATTTAGAGTTTAGCAAGCCTTACAAAAATAGCTTTTTTAACATTTGAAAATTTATCAGCAGGGAGTTTACAAAAAATTTTAGATCATTTCATTGATTCACAAGCCATTTTCTACATTAGTTTTGACTAAAGTTTGATATGCCATGGGTTTTCTTGTCGTTATGCCACTAACCCTTAGACTCTAATGCTTTATGGACTGCACCCTCATGAGGTCAACAACCAAAAGAAAAACAATCATAAAAGCGCTAACCCAATGCACAAGACGTAAAGTGAAAGGGTATTTTTTGAGCGTATTCGAGTCATTCATAATTTAACCTTAAAAATAAAAACCTGTGATGAAAGAGGAAGAGAGAACCCTTCCTCTTTCATTATTTAAGAAAACAAGCCTTCATCAGTCATAGATTTAATGACGTTTGGACGGGCAACAATACGCTCCATCAGACCTGTCAGCTGTGGCCAATCAGCAAAACTGATGCCCATTGGGGCTGCCCAGCCGGTAATAACAAACAAATAAATATCAGCAATCGAATACTGGTTGTCGACCAGGTAATCTTTACCTGTTAATAAGGTATTTAAAAAATCGAACTTAGCAGAGATCTCAATGATAATTCGCTCTCTTTCTTCATCAGATGGGCCCATAAATAATGGCCCAAACGCCTTATGTACATCCGCGGTTAGAAAGTTAAGCATTTCTTGAAGCTTGGCTCTTTCAAAGGTGCCATTTTCAGGTGCTAAACGAACCTCTGTTGATTGATCCGCCAAATACTGCAATACCGCCACAGAATCCGTTAAGATATTACCGTTTTCTAAGGTGATAGCGGGCACACGACCTTGAGGGTTGATCAGCCTAAAATCATCGCCATCCTGGGTTAACTTAGTCATTAGATCTACTTGTACTAACTCAAAACTTGATGATAATTCGTTCAATACAATATGAACCGCTAAAGAACAGGCGCCAGGGCTAAAATATAGTTTCATGTTTTTCTCCAATGAATGTCTTGTCGTTGATGTGGCTAATTTACCCCGTCAGAGGTCGTCAATATATAGACAAAGATGTAGAATAGTCCTGCATAAACGCACAATTAAAATGAGAGTAAAACCATGCAAACCAGTTGGGATGATTTACGTATTGCCTTACAGGTGGCCGAGTCTGGCACCCTAACCAAGGCAGGAAAGATGTTAAACATGAACCATACAACGGTGCTAAGACATGTTAATCAACTCGAAAAAAGCCTCAACATTAAGCTCTTTATTCGTCACCAAAGGGGCTATCAGCTAACAGATGCGGGCAAACTCATGCTCACCAATATGCCCGACATCAGACTTGCCATTGATAAGTTGGTCCATGAACTCACCAGTGTTGAGCAAAGTGAGCACGGCAAACTAAGAATCACCACATTAAGCGGCCACTCACCTCTACTTAATGATGCCATCGAAGCGTTTCATCAGGCCTATCCCCATACCAAGATTCAAATCATTGCCACTGAAAAAACTATTCCCATTGAGTCAGGAATTACCCATATATCCATACGTTTAGGAGCACAGCCCAAAGAGCCTGACATCATAGTTAAGAAAATCATGAACTTAAATGTGGGTTATTACGCATCGAAAAAGTACGTAGAGAAGCATGGGGTGCCTAAAGGAATTCAAGACTATAACCAACACTTATGGGCCATGCCTAGCGGCATTAAACAAGGCGTCCCTTTTGTAAAACAGGTGCTAACGCATTTACGTAGCGAACGTATCATCTATCAAAGCAATCTTTTTTCTGACCTGCATGCTGTGATTAGCCAAGGTATGGCAATTGGCCCTATGGCGGAATATGAAGCAAAACAATTTGATAACCTAATTCCCTTAGATATCAACATAGATCAAGAGGGGGAAGTACTCTGGTTTGTTTACCATAAAGACCTAAAAGCCAATGGTCAGATTCAGTCTTTTTACCAATTTTTATTGGATTCATTAGGCTGAAACATACGTTCTGTGACGGGAGCTTGGCTTTAGAGCTTATGGTTTTTAAACCTACTAAAGCCTGCTTAATACTTATTTTCGACCGGGTAAAACAAGGTTCATAAATAAAGCGACCAGAGAACCTGTGGTGATCCCTGAAGCCAATACTACCTTCATTATTTCCGGTAAATTAGCTAACAGTTCTGGGCGTACGGTTACCGCCATGCCAGCGCCGATTCCCATGGCTACAATGGCACTATTACGCTTGTTATGTTCGGTTTTGGCTAAAATTTTCACACCACTTGAAACTATCATGGCAAATATGACAAGACCCGCACCACCTAACACGGGTAATGGAATAATCACCACAAGTGCTGCGATCACAGGAAACAGACCGGCGCATATCAGCATCAATCCGGTAATTGCCACCACATGACGACTGGCTACCCCCGTCATATTAACGATACCGACATTTTGAGAAAAAGAGGATAAGGGCGTAGTTGAAAAAAGAGAGGCTAAAGAAGAACCTAACCCTTCGCAAAGAATGCCACGGGATAATTTTTTTCCGGTTAACTTAGTATTTGTAACTTCAGATAGCGCCAGAAAATCACCTGTTGATTCAATAATGGTGACCAGATACGCAATCGACATCCCAATGATGCCACTCACAGGAAAGCTCATACCAAAATACAAAGGGTGTGGTATCGCAACCCAAGCCGCTTCCTGAACCGGTTTGAAATCGACCATTCCCAGTAAAATACAGGCAACAAAACCTAACATCATGCCCAGCAATGCCGCTGAAGCCGAAATGATGCCTTTTCCCCATTGCGATAATAGCATTACAATAACCAGCACCAAAAAACCAATCAGAAGATTACTGATAGAAGCGTAACCCGCTTCCCCTACTTGCCCACCAGCAAACCAATCCACTGCGACCGGAATCAAGGATAATCCAATTAAGGTCACCACTGTGCCTGTGACAATCGGCGGAAATAATTTACGGATACTGGCCATATAGAAACTTCCAATAATCATCACCAAAGAGGACACCAAAGCTGAACCTAGAATCCCCCCTACCCCGTGCTCCATGCCAATGGCTATCGATACGCCAACAAAGGTAAAACTCGTTCCCATCACAGTGGGTAAACGAATGCCTACCGAGCCAATCCCTTTACACTGAATAAAAGTCACCACCCCTGATACCAACATAGCCGCATTGACCAATACCACTTTATCCTGAGTCGATAATTCAAGTACACCACCGACAACAAGAGGTACTGCAATAATAGCCCCCAATGCCGCCAATAAATGTTGGGCAGCCAAGAGCAAAGAAACTAGAAATGGGGGTTTTTCTTCCACTTTATAAAAAAGTGTCATGGATCATCCTTAAAATGAAGCTAATACGGTCTAAATTCGCAATGTCTGTCAATGAAGGCAAGATGCCTCATATTAGTAAATGTAAAGCACTGATCACACAAGGCTTTCTTGAAATTGATTTTATCATTTAAAAGCGGTTTAAACTTTTAAATGCGTGTTAGAAAATAAAACACCTCACGAACTAAGCCCGCAAGGTGTTTATGAGAGTCAATTTATTACGCCTCATTAAGGCACATAAATTTAACTAGGCATTAGCAAGCTGACTAGACTCCTCTTCTTCAGCCACTTCAATTTCACGCCCAGGTAAAAACAGATTCAAGCCTAAAGCCATCAAGGATCCCGTCGTAATACCGGATGCAAAGACCACCTTCATGAAGTCAGGCAAGTTTGCCAATAGTTCAGGTCGTACAGTCACTGCCATTCCCGCACCTATACCCACAGCGACAATAATTCCATTGCGTTTATTGTGAACAGTTTTGGATAATATATTAACACCCGCCGTAATTATCATGGCAAACATAACTAAACCAGCACCGCCTAATACAGACAAAGGAATAATCACGATCAATGCAGCCAATACAGGAAACAAGCCTGCCAAGACCAACATAAAACCTGTTATAGCGACAACATGACGGCTCGCAACCCCGGTCATGCCAACTATGCCCACATTCTGAGAGAATGAAGAGAAAGGTGTGGTTGAAAAAACAGAGGCTAACGCCGACCCCAAACCATCACACAGAATACCACGTGACAACTTTTTACCGGTTAACTTGGTTTTTGTCACATCAGACAAGGCTAAAAAATCCCCTGTCGATTCGATAATGGTAACAAGATAAGCAATGGACATGCCTATGATGCCACTAATCGGAAATGACAAACCAAAATGAAATGGACTGGGTAAAGCAATTAATGCCGCCTGACTGACGGGCGTGAAATCAACCAACCCAAGTATCATGCACAGGATAAAACCGCTGACGATACCAATCACAACAGCTGACGCAGCAAAAATACCACGACCAAATTGAGACAAAATAATAACGAGAAAAAGAACAAAAAGACCGATTAGCAGATTACTAATAGAGGCATAACCTTCTTGCCCAACCTGACCACCAGCAATCCAATCAACCGCCACAGGAATCAAGGTTAAACCGATCAAGGTCACGACTGTACCTGTTACCACAGGGGGGAATAGCTTTCTGATCACAGGCATAAAAAAACTACCAATAATCATCACCAGAGAAGCCACTAACGCTGACCCAAGAATACCCGCAACCCCATGCTCAAACCCAATAGCAATGGCGACACCCACAAAGGTAAAACTGGTCCCCATGACACAAGGTAATCGAATCCCCACAGGACCCACACCACGACATTGAATAATAGTCACCACCCCAGATACCAACATGGCAGCACTGACTAAGACCACCATATCTTGGGTTGAAAGACCAAGGACACCACCGACAACCAATGGCACTGCGATAATGGCACCAAGCGCAGCAAGCATATGTTGCGCGGCCAAAAGAATTGAGGTTGCCACAGGTGGCTTATCTTCAACTTTATACAAGAGTTCCATAGAACCCTCCTTTTATTTTTATATTATTGTTAATCAAGCACTTAACCGGATGCACCGTGTCAAAAGCCTAATAAGGTCACCACGATTTACTAAGTTGAACCCAATCAACCGGATGCACCGTGCTAATTGGGTTTAACAGACTTTCCAAGAAGGAAAGTGAACCTGAAGAACTTCGTGGTCCGAGTCCAACAGGTTTTATTTACTTTGTTATCAAACAAAGCAAAAACAAGCTAAAGGAAGTGATAATACAAACTCTGTCTTCCTAAATATCCATCAAACATTCCTTTACCCAAGATAAAAATAGGCAGGAATCTCTTAGAGGCAAAAATAATTATTCAGACCTTGTGTCTGTGGCGAATTATGGATATTGCTAAATAAGGTAATAAGCGTTCAACACTCGTTTCACCCGCGTCACGTTTACTTAGAACGCCTCCTTAATGGGCAAAAAGAATAAAATGAATCACTCTTTAATAAATTTTATTTTTTTGCAGAGTAATTCGCTTTCTTCAAAAAGTCTAGATTTACTCATAATATGAAACGGCAATTTAAAATCACCCTATGCTATTAGGATAAAAAGAAAAGACAAAAAAAAGCCCTATTGGCATTCACCAATAGGGCTTAAAGAGGGAGGAATTGGAAAGATTTATATTTATCTTTCCGCACCCAATAAGAGGTTTAATCTAATGGGTACCCGTCATCCAATGGGCTTGATCAGTACTTGAGTAGATGACCAGATTAGCACCTTCTTCGGTTTTTAAACCAGTTACAAATGCATTAGTAGCAGAGACCCATTTTGCGGAACCAAGAGCACCACTAATTACCAAATACCGTCTTATTGAAAGCTTGAAGATTGCCCTGATATTAACCAATCACCTTCGTTAGCAGCATCCGTATGGTTTAACCAAACATGGCTATAACCAACACCCTCTTTAGCCGATTTAAGTTTTTGATTGGACTGACTATTAGTTGGCATACTAAAGGTACCACCTAAATTTGCACAAGCCATAGCCCCATTCGACCAAGCCCCCGTGGTATTATCAGGTACGAACCAATTGCCACTTCCATCTTCGCAGGCGAATGAATAGGAAGTATCACAATTGGCATCATCCCAACGACCATTTCCCCACTGTAATGCACAATCTTGATTGCCGCCTGAGTTGTTTGGTTCATTATTGTCCCAACTCCAAATAGCGGCCTCCAGACGTCCATCATTCATCACCATGTCATCAAGATTGACAATATTGGCACCCGTAGCAAAAGCGTCTCTGACTTCATTAGCACTTAAACTATCTATGCCCCCATCAAAAAACTCAGCTATGGTGCCAAGGGTCGTTGCGTCTTCCCAAATACGTCCAACATTGCCAAGCCCAGTAAAGGCCAAATTAGACAGACTCGAATTCGATGAACAACCTCCGTCTTTCCACAGAATGATCTGTTTACCTGCGGCCAAAACCTGAGCCTTGGTCAAGGTATCTGGAATATTGCCACAACCTTGGCTTGGGTAAATTTTATCGCCAAAGCGATCATTCATCTGGTTATAAAGATCACTATGATGACCTTCACTGTCATCTTCAATATATAAGATGATCACTTCATTTTGGCTCTCACTGTCTGCTAACCAGTCTTTGATTTCATTAAAACCTTCGGTGGCATATTTATCATTGATACTGCAAAAACCATGGCATAAAAGTAGCCTTTTTGGGTAAGAGAAAAGACTTTCCATCTTGGTGGTCCAGTGTACATCCAACTCAATGAAGCGAGCCCCCATACGAAGCTGATCTTTAATGGAATATTTCTGTTGAGGATCAAGGTAACGACAGCCCACCGAGAAATTACAACTGGTATAAACTTCGGAGTTATAGGTATTGTGGGTACCTAAAATATTATTATCTATAATAGGCGCATAGGTATCCAACGCCCTTTGATAGTCCATGGCTTTCCCTTGCCAAGTGCCGTTATAGTCATCGATCGAATCAGCTTGAACTGAGTGTGTCATTAACAAACTCGAGCCGATTATAGAGAAACCGACAAGTGCTTTATTTAATAAT
>Ga0105359_10005291_pt1 | contig 10113 bp, 11 predicted proteins | sample GOMGulsemesocosm_6_FD_83659 | JGI IMG/M metagenome (GOLD analysis project Ga0105359, IMG submission 83659) | Methane-oxidizing microbial communities from mesocosms in the Gulf of Mexico - GOM8C Gulf of Mexico | ecosystem: Environmental > Aquatic > Marine > Cold seeps | place: Gulf of Mexico... | reverse complement strand
CTTAGTTGCTGATATTCAATAGAATAACCGTCTTAACGGAACCGCTTTTAATGCGCGTCCCTGCGCGAAAAGCTAAAAACTCGTCCCTGATTTTTTCTCCTAACGATTATCCAATTGAATGCAACTAAAACGGGGATTACAACCAAGATCAACACACGCCTATAGTTAACTTGTTGTATTTAAATAAAAGATAAAACCAGACACAGTTAACGGGAACATAGCCAATGTAATTAGTATGACGCTAAATGTCAGTAGGTTATGGTCAAAAAATGGAGTAATATTAGGATACAAGCCCAACCGACAGTATAGGTAGAACCTTTGGACACTTTGTCGCCACAACAGCAACAGCAACTCAATAGCTGGTTGCTTGAAAAATCGCCTAACGGCACCTTAAGTTTAACCGCCGTTAAAGGCTACTTATTTGCCGTTATTGCATCGCCCGATGCCATAGAAGTAAGCGAGTGGCTCACCACGATATTTAATCAACAAACTGATTCATTACCCGATGACATCACCTTAAGTTTAGCGATTTTATATAACGAAATTAGTGATAATATGTTCGATAGTGGCATAGAGTTGCCTGAGCATGTCGAATATTCAGACATGGCACAAGCAAACTTTTTAGCCGGTCATCCATTACATGAGTGGAGTTTAGGTTTTGCCTGTGGCATCAACTTTTATTCACAAAAGTTGTTAGACTCTCCGAATTTACCACCAGAATTACTCGAAAGCTTCTCATTAGCAATCATGGCTTTCACCTTCTTTGCTGATCGTGACAATGCCGATCTTGTGGTTGCAAGTCAGCAACAAAGTACCTTAGACGAATTTTCGCCTTTGATGTATCAATTAATTAAGGAACTGATCCCTGAATTTGCACAATTGGTTGAGCAAGTCGCTTTAAGTTCTGGTCTGTACGAAGACGAAGTCGACGACTGGGATTGATAATAGATAAGGTTCTTATTTGGTTGGCCAATATCAATCGGTCAACCAAAAACTTGTGATTACGATGGATTAGCAACCACTAAATCACGGTAACCGTAATGAGTTTTACCCGCTTGCTGCCAAGAGATTGTTAAACGCCATGTCATCATGTGTGAACCACAACGTGCAACCAAGGCTTTCGCTTTAAAACGAGTCACTTGGGCTTGCTGTTTAAAAATCACTGGTATTTTCCCCATGTACATCGACACTCCTGCTAACTGCGCCGTTACTTTGGTCACGGGCTGGTTAAAATCGAGTGAAAAATCTAACAAACGCTCGGCATAGAGCGCTTGAGGTAACGTAAGCGTCAGCTCCTCACTCCATTGGGCTAGCGGACAACCAGGAGAGACATCACAAGCAGGAGTGGCAGCCATAACAGCCATTTTTTGTGTCATGTCATGCGACATATTTTCAGCCATGTCATGCGACATATTTTCAGCCATGTCATGCGACATATTTTCAACCATGTCATGCGGCATACTTTCAGCCATGTCATGCGACATATCGTGGTCAGTTGCGTAAACGTTACTAGCGCTCAGCAACAGGCCAAAAATAAGGGGGTTAATAATTTTTTTCATCTGATTAACTTGTTGTATAACAAAAGCGCATTGTAGCGTAATTTTAATATTTTGCTTATTTATTAGTGCATTTAATCTTCACCAAGCTTTTTATTTAAATTTATTTTGCAAAATGACATTTATCAAATTTCAACTTTGATCCAAATCAAGCTACAATAGCGCGCAATTATCGTATGATAATAGGGCTATGATTCAATGACCAACAAAATGGATCAGGCACTGGGTCTGTTCAGCTTAGCTGATACAGGTATTTACTAGTCATTTTATGACTAGATTTAACAAGCAAATGTAAGCAATGGAAGCCTAAAGATGACTCACACTAGTCCATCAGGTGCTGATTATAATTACACTGTTGTTCGCCAATTCGCAATTGCCACGGTAATTTTGGGAATTGTAGGCATGGCAGTCGGTGTACTTATTGCAGCGCAGCTCTACTGGCCACAATTAAATTTTGAAACACCTTGGCTAACTTTTAGCCGTTTACGTCCGCTTCATACGAATGCCGTTATTTTCGGTTTTGGTACGAGCGCCCTTTTCGCAACGTCTTATTACGTTGTTCAACGTACCTGCCAAACAAGGTTATTTAGTGACAAACTCGCTAGTTTTACCTTTTATGGCTGGATGGCTGTTATTGTCTGTGCAGTAATTTCTTTACCTTTAGGTTATACCTCATCAAAAGAATACGCTGAACTTGAATGGCCAATTGATATCCTAATCACCATAGTGTGGGTTAGTTACGCGATTAACTTCTTCGGAACGTTAATGATCCGTAAAACCTCACATATCTATGTGGCGAACTGGTTCTACGGTGCATTCATTCTAGTCGTTGCTGTTTTACACTTAGTAAACAGTGCAGCGATCCCAGTTGACTGGATGAAGTCTTACTCTGCTTATGGCGGCGCGACTGATGCAATCGTTCAGTGGTGGTACGGTCATAATGCCGTTGGCTTCCTACTGACTGCTGGTTTCTTGGGTATGATGTATTATTTCGTTCCTAAGCAAGCTGAACGTCCTGTTTATTCTTACCGCTTGTCTATTGTTCACTTTTGGGCCTTAATTGCGTTGTACATTTGGGCGGGTTCTCACCACCTTCATTACACAGCATTGCCTGACTGGACTCAAACAGTGGGTATGGTTATGTCAATTATCCTGTTTGCGCCTTCGTGGGGCGGCATGATTAACGGTATCATGACCTTGTCTGGCGCTTGGCATAAGCTAAGAACTGACCCTATCCTACGTTTCTTAATCGTTTCATTATCATTCTACGGCATGTCGACGTTCGAAGGCCCGATGATGGCGATTAAAACGGTTAACGCTTTATCTCACTACACGGATTGGACTGTCGGTCACGTACACTCTGGTGCACTTGGTTGGGTAGCGATGGTTTCTGTTGGTGCGCTTTACCACATGATCCCGCGTCTGTGGGGCAAAACTGATATGTACAGCACTAAACTTATCAACACCCACTTCTGGTTAGCAACAATCGGTACAGTATTATACATTGTAGCTATGTGGATCTCTGGAGTTATGCAAGGGTTGATGTGGAGTGCGATTAATGCCGACGGTACCCTAACTTATAGCTTCGTTGAAAGTTTACAGGCGTCAAAACCTTTCTACTTAATGCGTGCCATTGGTGGTGCTTTCTTCTTAACAGGCATGTTTATCATGGCATATAACGTTTATAAAACAGTGACAGCATCTGATGCAACCACTGATTTTAACAAAGCGTAAGCCGAGGAGATTTAGCAATGTTTAAAAAATTCAATCACGAACTTGTTGAAAAAAACGCTGGTCTACTCGGTCTATTAGCTATTGTTGCCATCAGTTTTGGTACCCTAGTTGAAATCACACCACAGTTGTTTTTAACAGAAACAAATACCCCGATGAAGGGCATGAAACCTTACACTGCATTGCAGTTTGAAGGTCGTGACATCTACATTCGTGAAGGTTGTGTTCAGTGTCACTCACAAATGATCCGTCCGTTTCGTCATGAGACAGAACGTTACGGTCACTACTCGCTTGCCGGTGAGTCAGTATGGGATCACCCATTCTTGTGGGGTTCTAAGCGTACTGGTCCTGATTTGGCTCGTGTTGGCGGTCGTTACAGCGACGCATGGCATGTTGCGCATTTAAATGATCCGCGCGCGGTAGTTCCAGAATCTAATATGCCGGCTTTCCCTTGGCTCGAAGAAACCGTCTTAGACGGCGAACTGACTGAGAAGAAGTTGACATTATTCCGTGATTACTTCGACGTTCCATACACCGATGCTGATCTTGCAGGTGCTAAAGATGCTGTTAAAGGCAAAACTGAGCTTGACGCACTTATTGCGTACCTACAATCACTTGGCACCCACTTAAAATAGGAGTTCCTATGGATTACGGTACATTTCGTGGCATCGTAACGGTGGGAATGCTGATTTTGTTTATCGGCATTTACGCCTGGGCATTTAGCTCGCGCCGTAAAAAAGCGTTTGATGAAGCCGCAAACTACGTGTTTGCTGATGAGCAAGTTCACAACACAGACAAAAAATCAGGAGAAGAGTCCAAATGAGTACCTTCTGGAGTGCATGGATTATCGGTGGCACCCTAATCGTTATCGCTGGTTGTGCGTATTTATTACGCATGGTTATCGTTGACACAATGGGTGAAGAAGGCGCAGAGATGCCTCATAGTTTTGATGGCATTATCGAAATGAACAACCCACTACCAAAATGGTGGACTTACATGTTTGCAATCTCAATTGTATGGGGCTTGGGTTACCTAGCACTATATGGCGTGGCAAACTATGAAGGTCCATTACAGTGGAAAAGTGCGAATAAAGATATTTATTCACTAGCCGAATCTAAAGCTGCAGTAATCGCGTCAAAAGAAAATGGCGATTACGTTCAATACGACATGGAAATTGCCATGGCTAAAGAACGTTTTGACCCTATTTTTGCAGCGTACGCAGCAAAGCCAATTGATCAGTTAGCTAAAGATCCTGAAGCGATTAAAGTAGGCCAGCGTTTATTTATTCAAAACTGTGCTCAGTGTCACGGCAGTGATGCCCGCGGTCAACGCGGCTTCCCTAACCTGACTGATAACGATTGGTTGCATGGCGGTAGTGTTGAAAAGATCAAAGAAACTATCATGCAGGGCCGTAACAGCACTGCGATGGCCTCTTGGTCAGCAGCACTTGGCGGCGAACAAGGCGTTAAAGAAGTTGTTGCCTACGTTCGTGGTTTAAGTGGTCGTAAAGTTCACGCTAAAGATGCCGCAGCAGGTAAAGCCAAGTTTGGTATCTGTGCTGGTTGTCACGGTGTAGATGGCACGGGCTCTTACGCAATGGGCGCACCTAACTTAACCGATAATATCTGGTTATATGGTGGTTCTGAACGTGCTATTACCGATTCAGTTGCCAACGGCCGAATTGGTATTATGCCAGCTTGGAAAGATATTCTTGGAAACGATAAAGTACACGTAATCTCTGCTTACGTTTACAGCTTATCAGCCAAGTAATCTGACCTGTTCAGAAAAAAGGCTCCGATAATTCGGAGCCTTTTATTTTTTTATAATGAACTAAATGAACTAAATAGTCATTTAGAAGTCAATGGCCTGTCATTTGACGACAAGAAAGTTAGAACCAAAAGTTTATTGCAGTTAACATCATCAAAATTACTGGTGTTAACTAGAATTAATTTTAATTTGGAGTTGTTGTGGAACAAACTATAGAACCTTGGTACAAACAGTTTTGGCCTTGGGTACTTATTTTCTTACCGGTGTGTGCCGTCGTTGCTAGTGTCTCTACCTTGTTCATTGCTATTGATAATAAGCCCGACATGGTGGTTGAAGATTATTACAAAAAAGGCAAAGCAATTAATGTTGATTTAACCCGACTTGATAATGCTTTTCGCCAAGCGCTTAAGTTTAAGCTGACGGTTAAAGATGATAATTTAGTGCTTGAGCAAACTATGGGTGAACCACAGCAAAGCGCATTACGTTTACGCTTTATTCACCGCACCCAAAAAGTTAAAGATTTTGATATGCTGCTAACCGCTGATGCCAGTGGCGCGTACAAAGCTGATTTCACTAATAAAATCGATGGTAAATGGACCATTCAACTTGAGTCTTTTGATGGCCATTGGCGCATCCAAACTGTTGATATGTTCCCGTCTAAGTTTGCGACCTTGCTCGACTCATTTGACCGTAACTAATCATGTCCGCACAAGCTAACGTATCTTCAGCCGGTGTCGGGCAGTGTGACACCGCGCCTGACACGCCCTGCTATCATTGTGGGGAACCAATAACACCAGATCTTGAATTAACAGTCGAAATTGATCAACAGTTACGCGTCATGTGCTGCCTTGGTTGCCAAGCCGTTGCCCAATCGATTGTTGATAACGGCTTAGTCAGTTATTACCGCTTACGCAGCGAAAAAGGCGCTCAAGCCAGTGGTTTAGTGCCCGAGCAACTTAATGAACTCTATTCCTATGACATCAAAGAAATTCAACAAGAGTTTGTCGATGTCACTGATCAACTGAGCGAAGTAACACTAACCGTTGAAAATGTCAGTTGCGCTGCCTGTGCTTGGTTAATTGAACGACAATTAGCCAGCCTGCCCGGTTTAATAAAAAGTAACGTTAATACCACCACCTCAAGACTGACCCTAAGCTGGAATAATCAACAGCTAAAGCTGTCGACCATTTTATTTGAAGTGGCCAAAGTGGGCTATAAAGCCTATCCGTTTCAAGCCGACAGTGCCGAACAACACGAAGTCGCCACCGCCAACGCCTATTTACGAAAAATGGTGATTGCAGGTCTTGCGACTATGCAAGTCATGATGTTTGCTATGGCGGTTTATTTTGATGTTTTAGGCAGCTTAAGTATTGGTTTTACCGATTACTTTCGTTGGATTAGCTTGCTAATTGTCTTGCCCGTGGTGGTATATTGCGCCTTACCTTTTTATAAGAATGCGATAAGTGCCTTAATCGCGCGGCGGCTTAATATGGACGTGCCCGTGTCATTGGCGATATTACTCGCTTTTGGGGCCAGTGTCGTCGCCACCGTGCAGGAAACTGGCGAAGTGTACTTTGAGTCAGTGTCGATGTTTGCGTTCTTTTTATTAGTCGGACGTTTTATCGAACAACGGGCCAAGAAAAAAGCGGCCCAGATCAGCAGTAACTTATTCAAGCTTATTCCAACCACCGCATTACAGCTTATAGACGGACAAAGCCACACTGTACCAGCCCGTTTACTCAAGCCCGGTGATGTCATTTTGGTTAAGCCCGGTGAGATAATCGCCGCCGATGGCATCATCATTAACGGCGCCTCACAAACCAGTGAAGCAATTTTAACCGGCGAATCAATGCCCGTTAATAAGAGCATTGGTGACACGGTATTTGCCAGTTGTGAGAATATAGAAAGCCCGCTAACGGTTGAAGTAAACTGCCCCGCCAATGAGCGTTTAATCTCTCAAATCATCAAATTGCAAGAGCAAGCGGCACAAACAAAGCCAAAACTGGCCTCGCTAGCCGACACACTTGCCCAATATGTCGTGGTGGCGATTCTTATATTAGCCACTGTAACTTACCTTGGTTGGACTTTGGCGGGTTCGGATCAAGCATTTTGGATAGCACTTGCAGTCTTGGTTGCAACCTGCCCTTGTGCCCTGTCATTGGCCACACCCTCTGCGTATACCTGTGCATCTGCGGCGATTAGTCGCCAAGGTATTTTACTGCGCTCGGGTGACGCCTTTGATACCTTAAGTAATATCAGCCATGTTTGTTTTGATAAAACAGGCACCCTAACCACCGGTAAGTTTTGGGTTAGCACGGTCGAGTCTACCTTGGCCCAATCAGAAGTACTCGCGCTGTGCGCTGCGCTCGAAGCTAGCTCTGCACACCCAATTGCTTGTGCATTTACTCCTTATCTTGATCAAAATTGTCAAGCTAATGACTGTCATGCAACCTCTGGTGGAGGTATTGCCGGTATCATTAACGGTCAATCATATAAGTTAGGCAGTGCCGACTACACCGAGATTGATTTAGCTGCACCATCTAGCGAACCTAAGGTGGTCATTTACCTAACCTGTAATGGTCAGTTAGTCGCAACCATTAGTTTAATTGACCAAATCCGCGATGACAGCAAAGTGCTGATAGATTATTTGAGCAGCCGTGGCATTACCACCACCTTGCTCACTGGTGACAATTCATGTCATGCTGATTTTGTTGCCCGAGAGCTCAATATTGACCACCTAGTTAAAGGTCAAAAACCGCAAAAAAAACTACAGTACCTCAATCAGCAACAGCAGGCGGGACACATAGTTGCGATGTTTGGCGATGGTGTTAATGACGCACCAGTGCTCGCTGGCGCGCATGTATCTTTTGCGATGGGTACTGGCAGTGACATTGCTAAATCAAGTGCTGATATTGTATTACTGCACGACGATTTGGCTAAAGTAGCCACTGGCATAGATTTAGCTCAGCGTGTACGCACAATTATTAAGCAGAATTTTTGCTGGGCCATCGGTTACAATTTAACCGCAGTTCCTTTTGCTATTGCTGGTTTGTTGCCCCCTTATTTGGCCGCCCTTGGCATGTCACTTAGCTCAGTAATTGTAGTGACTAACTCGTTACTACTCCTTAAAGGCTTAAAATGAATATCTTGTTACTCTTAATCCCGATGGCGCTAGTTATCATTACGATTGCGGTTTGGTTTTTCTTTTGGGCAATCAAAAGCGAACAATTTGATGACTTAGACCGTCAAGGCGCCAATATATTATTTGATGATGATCAACCCCAACATCCGCAGCAACGTAAGAACGCTGACAAACAACCAGACACAGATACGCAAGCGCAATCTGATACTGTTGAAAGTAACAAAGAATAATCATGGCCGGTTATGACTTTTGGGCTGCACTGATGGTGGGATTTTTAGGTGGTGGCCACTGTTTAAGCATGTGTGGTGGCATTGTCGGCGCATTTTCGGCCAACATTCCAATTCATCACCGTGCCAGCCTGCGGTTTAAACTTCCTTACCTATTAAGTTATAACCTTGGCCGGATCTTAAGCTATTGCATAGCCGGTGCCTTAATCGGTTTTAGTGTGCAGTTCTTCGCCGTAAAATCTCATATTGTATTGCAGTTAATGCATTTAGTCGCAGGTACAATGTTAGTCTTGCTTGGACTCTACATTGGCCGTTGGTTTAATGGCATCACAAAAATAGAACGAATTGGGCAATTTGGCTGGCGTTTTATATCTCCGTTGGCCAAACGTTTTATTCCTTTTAAGCACCCTTTAACGGCCCTGCCGTTTGGTCTTATTTGGGGATGGTTACCTTGCGGTCTTGTATACAGCACGCTAACGTGGGCCGCAGCTAGTGCCAGCCCAAGTGCTGGTGCCTTGATTATGCTTGGTTTTGGTTTGGGAACCTTGCCTGCGATGTTAGCAATGGGCGTATTTTCACAGCAATTGGCGTCTCTACTTAACCACAAATTATTCCGCAGCATAGCCGCCTTAGTAATAATTCTTTACGGCTTAAATATGATATTTAGTACAGCACTACTGATTTAGTCTTTGATCTAGCTCAAAGTAACTTTTAATGTTAAAATCCGCGACATTCACGCACAATGACGGATAATTTAGATTCATGAGCTCAAAACCTTGCCCCGGAACACATACCATTCATTGCCAAAGTTGCAGTATGGCCGATTTATGTATCCCTTTTAGCCTAAACGACACCGAAATGGGTCAATTAGACAATATCATTGAGCGTAAGAAGCCGATTCAAAAAGGTGATCTGATCTGCAGTGCCGGCCAACCGCTTCAATCGTTATACGCTATCCGTTCAGGCAGCTTTAAAAGTTACACTATTTCTGCCGATGGTCATGAGCAAGTTACTTCATTTAACCTCGCGGGCGATATTATTGGTTTTGACAGCATTGGTCGTCAAAAACACCAGAGTTTCTCGATTGCCCTTGAAACTTCAATGATTTGTGAAATCCCTTACGAAACCATTGATTCACTGTCAGGTCGGATGCCAAGATTGCGTCAACAAATGATGCGGTTAATGAGCGATGAAATTCTCAATGATCAAACAATGCTGATGCTACTTAGTAAACGCAGTGCTGAAGAGCGCCTAGCAACCTTCTTGCACAGCCTTGGCCAGCGTCAAGGTGAGCGTGGATTTTCGTCAAAAGAATTCCGCCTTACCATGACCCGTGGTGATATCGGTAATTATCTTGGCCTAACCGTAGAGACTATTTCTCGCCTACTAGGTCGTTTCCAAAAAAGTAATCTTATCTCAGTGCAAGGTAAGTACATTACTATTTTAGATCAATCGGGGCTAGAACAAGCCAGTGGCAGCAAAGCCGCGGTCTAACTCGCCACCGCAATAGAACATAAGCCCATCAAGTGATGGGCTTTTTTATTGCCTATAACAAATTGCTCTGAATGCAGGGCAAACGGGTTAAAAGTGAGCATCTAGTTATGATCATTTGACCGATCATAATGATCATGGTTTATAGTTACTTTTGTGAGTAATAGTAATGAAAGAAACCACTATCAGCCAAGCCTTT
>Ga0105359_10005289_pt1 | contig 10113 bp, 6 predicted proteins | sample GOMGulsemesocosm_6_FD_83659 | JGI IMG/M metagenome (GOLD analysis project Ga0105359, IMG submission 83659) | Methane-oxidizing microbial communities from mesocosms in the Gulf of Mexico - GOM8C Gulf of Mexico | ecosystem: Environmental > Aquatic > Marine > Cold seeps | place: Gulf of Mexico... | reverse complement strand
GTTGACGCTATTGGTGAGGGGGTTAGTCAATTTTCTGTTGGTGATGAAGTTTATGGTTGTGCTGGCGGATTAGCTGATTTACAAGGAACGTTAGCGCAATACATGGTGGCAGATACACAGTTAATTGCCCATAAACCTAAAAATTTATCAATGCGTGAAGCGGCAGCATTGCCTTTAGTCGCCATTACTGCTTATGAAGGTTTGATACGCGCCAACATTGAAAGTAGCAATAGTGACGCCAGTGCGAAAAAAGTGCTCGTTCACGGTGGCTCAGGTGGTGTCGGTCATATTGCGTTACAGTTGGCTAATTATTTTGGTGCCGAGGTCTATTCAACCGGCGGTGGCGATCAGCAATTGGCGTTTATAACACAGCTCGGTGCCACTGGTATTAACTACAAAACAGAAAGTGTTGCTGATTATGTGGCAACACATACCGATGGCGTGGGTTTTGATATTGTGTTTGATTCTGTTGGCGGTGCTAACATGGCTAACTCATTTGAAGCTGCCGCGTTAAATGGTCAGGTAGCATCTACTGTTGCTATGGTTGATTTAGATTTAACAACGGCGCATTTTAAAGGCTTATCATTGCATGTAGTGTTTATGTTAATTCCGATGCTACATAATCATAAACGCGCTCAACATGCTGACATTTTAACTAAAATCACTAAGATTGTTGAAGCGGGTGGTTTAACCCCGGTACTTGATGAGACGCGGTACACCCTAGAGCAAATAGGCGAAGCACATGCACGTTTATCAAGTGGTCAAGCCATGGGTAAAGTGGTGGTAGACATCTACACTTAGTCGAGAAGGGTACTGATACAGGTAGCTAGGGCGATATCTTTAACGATAGTTAAGTGCTTGCTAACAACTAAGCGGCTGTTAATAAGATAAGCACGCCGCTATAAACATGGTAACAACGGTGAGAAAGATGAGTAATGTTATGAAAGGTTTAGTCAACAATAACGGTAAAACAATCATGATCACCGGTGCAACCGATGGTCTTGGATTAGCCACTGCAACAGTATTAGCACGTTTAGGGCATAACTTAATCATACATGGGCGCAATGCCGATAAGTTAGCGATAGTATCAGCACAACTCACTGAACAAGCTCAGCAAACTGAACATGGTATCTGTATCAGCATTCATAGCTATATCGCGGATTTATCGCGTTTAGAGGAGGTAAAAGCACTCGCGGATAATATTCTTGCTAAACACCAACAATTAGATGTTTTAATCAATAATGCCGGTGTATTTAAAATTCCGTCGCCGTTAACGGTTGACGGCTTAGATGCACGCTTTGTGGTTAATACGTTTGCTCCCTATTTATTAACTCAGCAACTAGCGTCGCTTTTAGGTTCTAGTGGTCGGGTAATAAACTTATCTTCTGCTGCGCAAGCGCCAGTGAATATTGCGGCATTACAAGGTAAACAGGCGCTGTCAGATATGGAAGCCTATGCACAAAGTAAATTAGCCATCACCATGTGGACACGAACACTGTCTCAAACGATGGTCAATGCCCCCTTGATGATTGCCGTAAATCCCGGTTCGTTACTCGCGAGTAAGATGGTGAAAGAAGGTTTTGGCGTGGCCGGTAAAGATATCAGTATTGGTGCAGACGTTTTAGTGCGTTTTGCTACTCAAGAGTTCGCTAAAGACAGTAGCGGCTTATATTTTGATAACGACTCTGGGCGTTTTAGTGAGTTGCACCCTGCGGGGCTAGATGAAAGCAATACAAGCGCATTGAACAGTGCAATGACAGCCTTATTGAAAACATACTTATAGAAGGTGTTACAAGGTATTAGCAGAGATATTTCGAGAAAAAACTAGCTACAAACAAAACGGGCAGCTAGTGTAGCTGCCCGTTAAACAATGTTCTTATTACCCGTTTATCTACTTAATGTTAACCCTAGTTACATTAGCGTTCGCTAGCCAGTACTCACTAGGATAGCATTGGCTAGACTAATTTTGACACAGTTAATCTCTGATAATAGTAAACGGATAATATTAAAACTGATAGCTTACGCTTAAGTCGACAGTGCGAGGTAAAATATAACGTCCGTTTGATGATAAAGAATCACGCGGGTCACCTTCTGTTAAGGCGTCTTCATCGGTTACGTTATTAACCGATAACTGCACCTGTACTTCATCAGAAAGGTTAAGCATTACCCCTAAATCAACTTTTTCATAGCCAGGTAGGGTTACGGTATTTTCATTATTGGCAAAACGATCACCCACGGCAGAAATATTCCCGTATAAAGTTGCGTACATGCCATTGCTGAATTCTAACTCATAACTTGGCGTAACACGTACTTGCCAACCCGGCTGTCTTTGTGCTTCGTTACCTTGGTTAGCGGCACTTGCCGTTATTTCAGTTTCTTGTACGGTTGCATTTAAGTTTACGTTGAAACCATTATCGTTGTAGTAATTAAAGTCTACTTCCACACCATAGGCTTCATTGGTTAATACTTCTGCAGGAGCGCCCGGTAACGCGACAAAAGTATCACCTTTTACTTCATTGAAAAACGCAGTGGCGTAAAGATCATAATTATCACTAGCTAGTTTATAACCTAATTCAAACTGACTGACTTCTTTGATCAAGTCTTCGCCGTCTTGGTAGGCACCAAAGTTATCTCTAAAGTCATCAAAGAACGGCATTTTACTACCGTCACTAAGGCGAGCAAAGATACCTTGTTTATCAGCGAACATCCAGTTTGCACCAATGGTCCACGCGATAGAATTTTCATCATAAGACACAGATTTAGTAATAATGCCGTCTAAACCTTCGTCAACTTCATAGTCAATTTTATGATTTTCACGACGAATACCACCATCAATACTTAAGGCATTGTTGATTTCAAATGAGGCAGCCGCATAAAAAGCGGTAGTAGAGCCATCGCCATCACTATTAATATCGTAATTCCAGCCACAGCTATCTTCATTGTCGTTACAATCGATACCAGTCAGCATCTCGCCGCCAGATTCAACCACATGATACGCTTGGTTACCTAACGCCCACCAATCTTTGGTTTCGAAGGTTGATGTGTATAAACCGGCGGTAAAGGTACCTTGTGCAAACGTTTTGGTCAGCGCAAAGTCATTCGTAAGTGCTTCAATTTGTTTTTTAACAACCCAACGGCCAATTTGCTGAACAATAGTGTCGCCATCGTAGCTAGTACCAGTAACTGCACCAAGGGCACTTTCACCATTATCTGCCACGCTTGCTAAGGTGACGGCATCACCATTTGGTACTAAACCATAAGTGTCGGCGTCGCCTTGGGTATAGATCAAGCGGTTAACTAAGTCCCAATTGTTATCGAATGATAAATCAATGCTACCGCCTGATACGGTACCATTCCAGCCACGACCTTGGCCAAAATCAACGGTTTCAGTGGTATTGTCACTGCCATATTGAATGGTGGCTTGACGATTGTTAGTGCCAATTTGAGTATATTGGTTATCAACCGAATCTACATTAAGTGGTGACGGTAAGTACCATACGCCATGATCATCGGTGTGGCGTGAGTAAAGGTTAATTTTACCGTTATCTAAATGCTTAGTAATATTAATGGTTAATTGCTTACCTTTTTCAGCATTAAATCCGGCATCACGAACACCGGGTGAGTTTTTAATATAGCCGCCAACCATAAAATATAAATCTTCGGCTAAGCTGCCACTAAAGACACCATCAATGCGTTGTAAACCGTAATCAGCAGTAGAGTATTTCACTGAACCTTCAGTGTCATCACTACCTTCTTTCAGAATAAAGTTGGTGGTTAACCCTGGTTGACCATTTGACACTACAGGGTTTGGGCCGCCACGTAATGCTTCCATAAACTGCACCGTTTCATCTAAGCGAAACAGTGTCGAGTTTTCTAGAAATGAAAGGGTTGGTGGTGGAAAAATAGGTGCCCCTTGCAATTGAACCGTCAAGAAAGGCGCATCTCCACCACCGGGGAAGCCACGTACAAACACATTGGCGCCTGAAACGCCGCCTGAACTCTCAGCCCACACGCCAGGTACTGCTTTAAATAAATCAGCAGTACTTTTAGGGGCTAATTTTTTAATATCTTCATCAGAAAAAGAGCTGATTGCAAAACTTGCTTCTTCTTTAGCGACACTTTTACCGCTAAAGGTGCCGGTTACGACTATCTTTTCAACACTGTCATTGTTGTTATTTTTGGTTGATTGTTCCTCGGCAATAGCAAGGTTAGCATTACAGCTGAGTGCGGTAGCTATGGCGATAGCAGATAGTTTAAATCTTTTAGTCATGTTAATACCCTCGTTACTAATGATAGACGTTGCCACATTAGTTAGTAATTATATTTAATTTCATTTCCTTCCCCACGATCAATATAGATAGTAATGCAAACGTTTGCAAGGTTATTTTGCAAACGTTTGCGCTTTTTGTGTTTTCAATTGCATTACTCGCTAGCTATGCAATAATTCTACCGTACTATTTTTATAGCCTAGCGGCTTATTTAACCTAAGGCGTGACTGTAATTGAGTAATGATAATAAATTAACTTTAGCGGGATTAGCTAAACTTGCCGGTGTTTCTACTTCGACGGTTTCTCGGGCGTTAAATGATAACCCCTTGATAAAAAAGGAAACTAGGGAGAGGTTGCAAGCGTTAGCTAAAGAGAATAACTTTAGTTTAAATAGAGCTGCAAGCCGCTTACGTACTCAAAAAACGAATGTGGTCGCGGTTATTTTAAATCTTACTGACAATACCGACCAAAGTATTAGCGATCCCTTTTTATTGAAAGTCGTTGGCGATTTAAACCAAGCGCTGAATAAAAAAGGCTATGAATTATTATTGTCTAATTCGTTGATGGCCACTGAAGACTGGGCTAATTATTTTATTAGTAGCAGCAGGGCAGATGGTATTATTGTGATTGGCCAAGGAAAAAGTACCAGTAAAATTGAGCAAGTTGCTAAAGCAGGCGCACCCTTAGTGGTGTGGGGCGATCCTAAGGTCATGAGTGGCTATGTCGTAGTTGGCAGTAATAATGAATTAGGAGGGTATTTAGCGACCGAACACTTGGTTAATAGTGGTTGTAAACGCATTCTGTTTTTAGGGGATCCTGAACATGCAGAAATGAGTGAGCGTTATAAAGGCTATAATAGAGCATTACAAGACTTTTCATTACCCTTTGACAGTGACTTAACACTATCTTGTGATATCACCAGTAAAGCGGCCTACGAGCAGATTGCCGATTCTATTTTACGTCAAGGGCTATCATTTGATGGCATTGTGGCGATAAGTGATATGGTTGCATTAGGCGCGATGAAAGCGCTGAAAGAGCGCTATATCAGTATTCCTGGTGATGTGAGCTTGATTGGTTTTGATGACATTGCCATGGCTGAATTATTACACCCGGCGCTGAGCACGATTAAACAAGATACTAAATTGGCATCACAAGTGATGGTTGAGCAATTATTAAATCAGTTTCAAGCTAAGCCCGCGAGCTCTGCGGTAATCGATATTGAGTTGATCCCACGTAAATCGAGCAAAGCCGGTTAAGCTCAGCTACCTCGGCTGTGCTTTTCAACGCTTTTATAGCACTTTTATAGCACTTTTATGGCATAGGTTACCCAATGCAGCGCTTGCTAGTATTAAAATCACCCGCTAGTTTATAGATTAGCGCTGACGCCTTTAATTTTGGCGCTCACGTCACACTTTATTTTATTTACTCTTACTTTTCTTAGGTAAGCTGTTGAATATAATTATATTCAACAGCTTATTTTAGTCAGATAACCAAAAACACAATGCAAACGTTTGCATTGTATTGCTTTCAGGGATAGACTTAATAAAAATGTCCAATGAAGAGTTTTCAATGTCACGTTTACTTACTATTAGTGCTATTGCCGTTAGTTATTTTGTTTTTGCTATCTTACTTAATAGTGTCGGTACCGTTATTCTCCAATCGATCAATAGCTTTGGCATTAGTAAGCCAGAAGCCAGCACCTTGGAGGGGTTTAAAGATTTATCGATTGCCGTAGTGTCGTTCTTTATTGCCACTATTATTCCGCGTATCGGCTATAAAATAACCTTGATGATCGGGCTTAGCCTAGTCACTGTTGCCGGCGTGATAACACCGCTCATCGCTGAATTTTGGGTAATTAAACTCTTGTTTGCCTGTATTGGGGTGTCGTTTGCGTTAGTAAAGGTTTCGGTGTACTCCATCATTGGTCAATTATCTCCCTCGGTAAAAGCGCATTCTTCGCTGCTAAATACCATTGAAGGTATCTTTATGCTGGGCAGTTTGTCGGGATATTGGTTATTCAGTCTCTATATCGATGCTGAATCACCAAGCTCGTTGCAATGGCTTGATGTATATTATCCTTTAGTTGGTATGACGCTATTTACCTTACTCTTGGTTAGCTTTGCCGCGATTAAAAAAGATGAAATTACTGCTAAAGATACCAGTGTCGTCAATGATTTTGTCGCGATGATAAAAATGAGTTATCAGCCGCTCGTCTTAGTATTTGTCATGTCTATTTTCTTATATGTGTTAATTGAGCAGGGCATAGGTACTTGGCTACCAACCTTTAATAGTGAAGTGTTGGGATTACCTAATCATGTCAGTGTGCAAGTAACCAGTATTTTTGCGGCAGCATTAGCACTTGGTCGTTTGTTAGCAGGGCAAATTTTACAGAAAGTCCATTGGTATCCGTTTCTCAATGTTTGTTTGGCAGCAATGGGCTTGATTATTATTGTGCTATTACCATTGACCGAACTGTCACTGTCGCAGCAAATTAATGGCTTTGACGAGGTGCCAGCCGTTGCCTATTTATTACCGTTAATTGGCTTGATGATGGCGCCTATTTATCCGGTATTAAATTCAGTGATGTTAAGTAGTTTAGCAAAAGAAAAGCATGCGGCTATGACTGGGCTTATTGTGGTGTTTTCTGCATTAGGCGGTACTACGGGCTCGGTGATTACTGGTTATTCTTTCCAAGCCATAGGTGGGCAGGGGGCATTTTACTTGTCACTGATCCCAATGGGCTTAATGATTATCAGTCTATATTTCTTCAAAACTGCGACCCAGAAAATCACCGAATCAAGTGTGTAAAAGGTTAATTAAATGAATACCGAAAGTAGTAATAATATATCCGTTGAACAGAGTATGGATTTTTTTAAGAGTGAATTATTTAAACGAGTGCAGCTTAGCGGCATGTTTTCTGACAGTAAAACCTTTACCGATGCTATTCCCAAGCAGCCGCTTGCACAAATTCTAGCTGCGTATCAGCAGACAATAACTGACTCAGCCATAACTGACGCAAAGGACATCGATGATGAGGCGTTAGCACGCTTTATTGACGATAACTTTATTTTGCCAACGAGCAATGAAATTATCATTGCACAGCCAAGCAGTAATATTAATGAGCAAATACATGCCTTGTGGCAGGGGTTGCGTAAATCGGCAGATACCGAGCACAATAGTTCGTTACTGCCATTAAGCCATCCTTATATCGTACCGGGCGGTCGCTTTCGTGAAATATATTATTGGGATAGTTACTTTACCGCCTTAGGCTTGTTGGAATCGAATAAGCTGGAATTAGTGGAGGCTATGCTAGCCAATTTTGTTGATTTACAAACCCGTTATGGCTGTATTCCTAATGGCAACCGTAGTTATTATTTATCGCGATCGCAACCACCTATTCTTGGTTTAATGGTTGAGTTAATCCTGCCATTTAAGACGAATAAAGCGCAGTTTCTTTCACACTATATTCAGGGAATTGAAACGGAATATAACTTTTGGATGCGCGGGCAAGCGCAGATCAGTGAAGCTAGTCCCGAGCATGGCCGGTTGGTAAGAATGCCTAATGGCAGTGTATTAAATCGTTATTGGGATGACAGCTGTACGCCAAGACCTGAATCTTATCGTGAAGATATCGAATTAGTTAATGAAACTAACCCTGACAATATTGATGACTTTTATCGAAATATTCGCGCTGCTTGTGAATCAGGTTGGGATTTTAGCTCAAGGTGGCTAGCGGATGCTAATGACTTAGCCAGTATAAAAACCACCCGCTTTATTCCGGTTGATTTAAACTGCTTACTGTATAAGCAAGAGTGCTTATTAGCGCAATATTATCGCGAACTTGGCGATGAAGCACTTAGTGCTCAATATCAAGATAAAGCCGATGCCAGAAAAGCGGCGATTAATACCTATTTGTGGTCGGCAGAGCAAGGTTATTTTTTTGATTATGATCTTGACCATCAAACGCAAAGTTCGGTGTTGTCGGCGGCAGGTGTGGTGCCTTTATTCGTTGAATTAGTAACCGCTGAACAAGCACAAAAGGTTGCTGATGTTATTGAGTTGAGATTGTTAAAACAGGGCGGACTAATTACCACTGAGATTAATAGCAGTCAGCAATGGGATGCACCTAATGGCTGGGCGCCGTTACAATGGTTTGCCTATCAAGGCTTACAGAATTACCAACTAACAGCACTCGCGAGTACTATTCAACAGCGTTGGCTAACTACGGTAGAGTTAACATTTAACGCCACTGGAAAATTAATGGAAAAATATAATGTTTGTCAGCAACAGCATAAAGCGGGCGGCGGTGAATATGATGTGCAAGAAGGTTTTGGTTGGACCAACGGCGTTTATCAAGCCTTAGCTGCTAAGAAATAGCTATATTTCTATTCAAGCCCCTAATAAAAGCTTTATTGGGGGCTTACTATTTTATGTTGGCGTTAGTATACGTTTACACTGTAATTTACCTGATAGCGTTTAGCGATTGGTTAATATTAATGGCCATAGTTAACCGGTATAGTTAACAGCCATAGTTAACGGGTAATATTAATTAATTTGAATGGTTTTATAAGCAAGTAAGCTGCCATCACTATTTTGTGATATTTCCATTTGAAAATCTTGATAATCACTTGAAAATACAGTGTCACGGCCACCGGTAAGTGGTGTGTCTTGTGTTCCTCTATTGCTATATTCGCTATGGGTCGTACAAATTTCTTCGGTAAACTCATCGCTGAAGCAAAACTGTGAGATAACTTCATTGTTGTTATTATTTTTAACACTAAAATGAATATGAATGGTTCTGCCAGCATACCAACCAGGAAAGCAGCTTTTAAAATTAACTCGGCCATTGCTGTCAGTTATTAACTCACCTCGATACCAAGTACTTTGCTCGGCAGCGTTATCACCACCAGTACAAAAATCACCGGCAAAGCGACTGCTATCAGCACTATTACTGGTATCGCCAGAATATACTCCTTGAGTATCACAGTGCCATACCGCTATTTCATAGCCTGCTAACGGTTGGCAGTTGCTGTCAACCAAGCGTAAACATAGCATCATAGGCAGGCCTGTTAGCCCGGTAGAGATATCTTCGCTAGCATTGTTCGCAAAATAGCATGGACCTTCGGTGGTTGATTTTGTCAATGCTATAGTACAGGCTGATGTCGTTTCAAATAATGAATCTTCGGGAAAATTATCGGTAATTAATTCGGTACCACCTACAGCCCAATTACCGCTGTTAGTTTGATTTGAGTCTGTTGTATTTGCAGTGGTGTTTTCTGCTGTTGTGCTTGTACCCGTACTAGCCGTTGCCGTCTCATTGGTAGAGTCAGCGCTATTACAGCCTAATATACTAACGACGGGAATAGCGGTAATCGCCATGCCAATTGATTTTAATGCTTTTCTACGAGAATGTTGCGGAAGATTACTCATGATTAAAGGACCTTTTTACTGTAGCTTATTGATGAAGTTAGTACTCAATGTGGATGAAAAAAATCACTGCGATTTGATCAAGATGATGTTGAATTAAGATAATACGTTTAGCGATTAGTTCAGCTGTAACTGTGGTTTTTTGATGTGTAAAGTGTGTGGGTTTTATGTGCTGTTAATTTATTTTTAGCGATGTTTTTACAGGTGTTTTTAAGGAAACGCTGCAACAATCACTGAAAAACGCCCCCTGCTAAAGGTTAAATTATTAAGGGCGCTTCATCATTTGATTATTCATAGTTGATCATTCAGAGTTGATTTTCAACACTAGGCTGTATAACCATTATTTTACCGGTACCATTACTTTACCGGCACCATAATATGCGCATAAGGTGTATCTGCCCACATTACGTACGGGCCG
>Ga0105359_10005286_pt1 | contig 10116 bp, 6 predicted proteins | sample GOMGulsemesocosm_6_FD_83659 | JGI IMG/M metagenome (GOLD analysis project Ga0105359, IMG submission 83659) | Methane-oxidizing microbial communities from mesocosms in the Gulf of Mexico - GOM8C Gulf of Mexico | ecosystem: Environmental > Aquatic > Marine > Cold seeps | place: Gulf of Mexico... | reverse complement strand
TAGAACCTGTAAACATAGTGCCTAAAGTAAATGCTGGAATAGACCAAACTGTTAATGAACAAAGTTCGGTAACACTTTCAGGGGTAGCCTCAGATGAAGATGGCACTATTAATACTTTTAATTGGGTGCAAAGCTCAGGGACTATTGTCACTTTAATAAATCCAAACTCTTCAATTACAAGTTTTGTCAGCCCTATCATTACCAAAAAGGAAATTCTAACATTTGAATTAACTGCTACTGATAATGAAGATAATTCAGCGAGTGACTCAGTAACAATTACAGTAGAACCTGTAAACATAGTGCCTAAAGTAAATGCTGGAATAGACCAAACTGTTAATGAACAAAGTTCGGTAACACTTTCAGGGGTAGCCTCAGATGAAGATGGCACTATAAATGATTTTATTTGGAGTCAAACTTCAGGAGCTACTGTTTCTTTAACAAATTCAAACTCTTTAACAACAAGTTTTGCCAGTCCTACAATTACCAACAGTGAAACTTTAACATTTAAATTAACTGTAACTGATAATGAAGGTGGTTCCAAAAGTGATTTAGTAAATATTAAAGTTCAACCTGTTAACTCTATTCCAACAGCAAATGCAGGAATTGATAAAACTGTATTAAAGCAAACTCTAGTATCACTAAATGGAATGGGAACTGATGATGATGGGTCTATTACTCATTATGAATGGAAACAAGAATCAGGGAAAGTCGTAGCTTTATCATCAAATAATACCCAAACTACAACATTCACTTCTCCTGATATTACAAATGATGAAGCTTTAGTTTTTAAATTAACAGTAACAGATAATAGTGGTGCTACGGGGAGTGATTTTGTAACTGTAACAGTAACTAATAACTTTGCTCCAATAGCTGATGCCGGAGTAGACAAAAATAAAAATAGTGGAGATGTAATAACGCTTGATGCAAGTGCATCTCATGATAATGGAGGTAATCTTAGCTATTTATGGAAGCAAAAAGATAATACAGGGGTTAATATTAACTTAAATAATACATCATTGGTTACGCCCCAATTTACAGCTCCTATATTGCTCACTAAGCAAATAGTTACTTTTGAAGTGACGGTTACTGATGCACTAGGGTTAACTGATAATTCAGAAGTCAATATTACCATAACACCTAATTTTTCTAACTCCTTATCATTAGCAGTAAATAGTAGAATTATATATGTGAGCAATGATAGTGGCGATGATTCTACTGCATCTCCAGTTAATGCAACTGATATTTTGAGCCCAACTCACCCAAACATTGCTATTTTCCCATATAAAACGTTAGCAGCTGCTGTATCGCAGTTAAGAGATGGTTTTGGTGATTGGATATTACTAAAAAGAGGTAATGTATGGGTTGATGAGTCATTTGGTACTTTTAATAAATCAGGAGAGAGCTCAACTCAGCCTATTGTAATAGGTTATTATGGTTCAGAAGGAGACCGGCCATTAATAAAGTCAGGTTTTTTAACTGGGATAAATGCAAACAACCAATTAACATCACATATTTCAATTATAGGGTTAGACTTCTACGCGCATAAGAGAGACCCAAACTCTCCTGATTACGTTGTGAATGGAAACGGTAATACAGGAGCTGGAATTACATTTGTAGGTGGTGGAAGCAATATTCATATTGAAGATACGGCTGTTCGATACTTTAAAACAGGGCTTATAGTTCAAAGCTTTGATAATAAAGTGTACAACAATTTCTCTTTAAGAAACTCAATTATTAGTGATAGTTATGCCTTAGATAATACAGGGCATAGCCAAGGTTTATTTATTCATGGTGTTGATGGCATTTTGTTTGAGGGGAATGTGTTTGATTTAAATGGTTGGAATCCAAATATTGCAAATGCTTCGGCTACTCAATTTAACCATAATATTTATATGCAAACGACGAATATTGGAAAAAATATTACAGTTCGTAATAATATAGTTACTCGAGGATCTAGTCATGGAGTGCACGGAAGAGCTGGAGGATTATTTGAAGATAATTTATTCATTGAAAACTCAATTAGCTTACAATTAGGTTTTTTTGGTACACCTTTAGTTAACGGTACTAAGGCTTATGCTCGTAATAACGTAATATTATCAGGTAAATCAATGGGAAATCACCCTTCTGCAACTACTGCTATATGGGGCCTTTATACTGAAGTGGATGCATTGAATAATGGAGGAATAGTACAAGTTGAAAATAATATTATCGCTAATGTGAAGGATTTTGGCTTTTCTAATTCGGATATGACGGAAGTTACAGGTGGTATTTATACCACTAACATTCGATTCAATTGGGACTCATCCGATGATAAACTTGATCCTTTGTGGCCAAACCCTAAGATTAGTATTGAAGATTACATGGGAAGCATAGGTTATACCCCAACATTCGAAGAATTTTTGAAGCAGATAAAATCAAGGGAACTGGGTAAAAGAGAGAGTGCTTTTTTAGCTACAAGTGTAAATAACTATATTAGAACGGGGTTCTAAGAGTAATAAAGTGACTCTATAAAATTGTAATATTCTGATAAGGTATGGTTCAATCATACCTTATTAGTCGATTAAGGATTAAGGATTAAGGTTTAAGGTTGTAAATCCTCCCATAGTAACCTCTTATCTTCATATGAAATATTAAAATGTAATACCATTTTATGAACCATATGCTCTGCAAAATTATTAACACTATGAAATCTTAAAAACTTTTCTCTAGACTGGCTGAAAGATGTATCCGGGGAGTAATTGAAAGAGTCTGTTAGCGCCTTAGAAAAGCTATTAACTGAATTCATATTACACACATGACCTAAATTAAACTTCTTTGTCATGTAAGCTGCCCAGCCAAAATTATGAACAAGTAGAGGCCTATTTGAAGCTATGCTTTTTAATGCTAATGAAGACAAACCTGGAAAGTCTGTTCTAGGTATGCAACATGAATCTAATGCCTGGTAGCCATTAAGTACTTCGTCATCGGTTAGAAACCTGTTAATAAATATAAGTCTTTTTGACTTAATTAAATTAGAGTATGTATTATTTATAAATAAAGACAATTCTTCAGGGCAACTTCCAGCTAGTATCAATCTATAATTATCAGGTAACTTAGTATTTTCGAATGACTTTAACAATAAGGGGATGTTGTTCCTAGGGTCTAAATGACCTAAAAAGCCAATGTACTTACCGCATTCAGGTATTCCTAGCATCATTCTAGCCTGATTTTTTGTCATTAATGCTGGTTTAGAGACCGGGTCAGGGATTAAGTTTGCTGTTTTAATCCATTTTCGATTATGTAACTTGGCATGATCAAAGTAATGTGCATTTACAAAGTTCATATGATTCCAGGTCGAATTGGAATAAGTTAACTTGTAAATAAACTCTTTTAATTTTTGTCTTGAAGTTAGTTTACTTGGACCATAGCCATTATGTAGTGTAACTTCTATAGGGATATTAAACGGTGAGGAACCTAGCTTTAATAGCCCTAATATTCCATTAGCAAAACTTTGGCAGTCTGCAGATGGAACCATTACATAGTCTGGATTTACTTCCTTTATATTATTATAAAGATTTGATAAGAGCTTAAATCGATCTTTTATAGGTAATGTTGGATCTTCATCTTTTAAAGTAGAGTGGAATCTAACATTGTCTAACTTTTGTATTTCTTTAAATTTCTTTTGAAATCTTTCAGTTTCAAATGCAGTTTTAGTGGTGGTAACAATCACCTCATCAACTAGTTCTGCAACTTTGGGGATAAGGTACTCTAAGTAATTGTAATAATGGCCACCTTGCCATTGTTCGTAAATGAGCACTTTCATATAAGCCCTTAATAAAGCGTTTCTTTAAAAAATAAAAAATATATAAACGAATGCTTATATACATTCATAGAAATAAATTAATAGGAGTTAAATCTAATGTAAGTGAGAAGCATTAGATTATGTTTAGGATTTTTAAATTAAACTATCGAGTTGCTATTTATCTGTTTTATCACGTTGAGTCCTAACCCAAGAAACCTGTTTATTAGTAATATAATTAAGATAAATAGTTATCTTTTTTAAGATATAAAAAGGAATACAAATCAGTTCTTTGACAGAAATAATATTTCTACCATAAGCGAACCATGCAACTAAAATCGAAACAATAAAGGATATTAATAAATAAATAGAATATTCAACAAGTAGATATTGTTTAGAGAATATGGAAATAAATATTTGTAGTAATGTGAATATACATAGAAGTATAACCATTAAGCTTAAAGGGGGGATAGAAAGATCCAAGGCGAACAGCCCAAATTTTATTTTTTTTCTTTTTAGAGAAGTCTTAAGTAAATCTGGTACATAACTTTTAATTGTATTTAAATGCCCGTGTTCCCATCTTGTGCTCTGAGTTGACTTTGCTGAGTCCTCATTCGGAAAATAACTTATTACTTTTGCGCTAGGTATAAAAACAGAGGGAGTACCGTTTAACATACAATCAACCCCAAGTTTCATATCTTCAACCAAATCACCGTTAGCTAATTCTGCGTTCTTGAGTAGCTCCCAAGGAAATGACATTCCTGAACCCATTAATTGACAAGGTAAGCCTAAACACTTCAGCCCTAAGGGCCTGATATGGTTTTTTATAAAAAAAGCAAATTGGCTAATTTTCTGACCGTTTGATTTGTTATGTGGGCTTTTCATAAGATATAGAGATTGAATTGGCTTTTTATACTTATTAGCTGCAATTGCAAGTTGATCTATGGCATTTTCTTCTAAAAGGCAATCAGCATCTAATATTATAACAATGTCAGAAGGTGACTCCTCTATATGCCTCACGCCAAAATCGAGGGCGTAACCTTTACCTCTGCGTTCTAGGTCTGTTCTAATTAGTACTTTTATTTTGAACATATTAGCAATTTCTACTGTATTGTCAGTACAATTATCAGCAACTAAAACTACACGATCGTCTTCATTCAGCTGATTTATTAAAGATTTTAATGTTTGCTCAATAACCAAAGATTCATTATGAGCAGGTATTAGAACTGTAACTGGTTTTCTTGTCCCTGATAGAGGGAGGTTATACTTTTTGTATACAATTACACCAGTGATCACTTGTATTAAAAGGAATAAAACAATCAAGAGAACAGGTACGAAAATTGCTATTGCTAAAATAGAAAGAGCCATCATTAAACTATACCTGAATTGATTGAGCTTTTTATGTGATTAGCTAGCTTTGTAGATTCAATATCAATATGGTGACGTTCAATTGCAGTTGTTCGAGCTTTCTTTCCTATTTCTTTTATGTCATTAGTATCTAAATCTAAAACAACCTCTAATGTGTCAGCTAGTGTTTTCTCATCGCCTGCAGGAACTAACCATCCGTTTTCATTGTTTTTAATTAGTTCTGGTATACCTGCTATATAAGTCGAGATTACGGGTTTTTCTAAACTCATTGACTCCATAATAACTACAGGTAACCCTTCCGCGAAACTAGGTAGTAAAGTTAACTTTGAATTTAAAATCTCTGTGTTAATTTGCTCGCTACTCATCCATCCAGTGATTTTTATATTGTCTTCAAGATTGTATTGTTGAATTTTATCTTCAATTTCAGCTCTCATTTCGCCATCACCTATTAATCTTAGGCTAAAGTCGACTTTTTTCTTTTTTAGAATATGTAGGGCGTCAATAATAAGTGATTGCCCTTTTTGTTCACATAAACGACCTATGCATACAAGTTTATTTTCCTCAACAGACTTACTTTCGTAATTTGAAAAAAATTCAGGCTCTAAGCCACAGTGTACAACTTTGATTTTATGCCAGTGTGTATTTTTGATTAACCTATAAAGCTGACTTTTTCCAAAGGAGCTAATAGCTACTACAAATGAAGCGTGCTTTATTTTTTCTGGTAATGAAATAAACTGTGGCTTATCAAACTCTTCAGGTCCATGGACAGTAAAGCTATAAGGAACACTAGCTAGTTTAGATGCTAAAAGAGCTATCACAGCAGGGTTTGTTCCAAAGTGGGCGTGTAGGTGCTGTATTTTATCTTTCTTTATTAGCTCTTTTAAGACGCATGCTTCTAAAAAGTAGAAGTAGTGCCTAAGTAGTCCACGTTCAGATTTAAAGCCTATTCGGTTTACAATAAAAAATGCTCTAAGCCATAAAATAGGTGTTGAAATTAAAATACAAAAACAAATTAGGAGCATTTTCAATTTAGATGTGGCTAAAATGAAGTTGGTATTACCGTATTCAAGAATATCTTTTTTATCTACTAGCTCAGAATAATCTGATTTCAAGGCGTACCTGCTAACTGATAATCCAGATTTTTCTAAGGATGCAATTTCTCTACGGATAAAACTATGGCTTACTTTTGGGTACTGATTGATAAAATAACCAATTTTCATTTTTAACTATCCATGTGGTTTCTAAGAAATTTTTTAAAGCGCGCTATTGAGTTAATCTACAAATTGTAAATTTATCTTTATTAGGCACAAAAGAGCGGGCATCCTAGCAAATAAAGCTTATAGCTAAAAGAGGTAATTAAATAATTAAAAAGCTATAAGATATAAGATAAAAATGATTTATTGTAAATGTTGGAGATTAAAATCTTTCTGAATTTAGTATTTAATATATGTATCTTATTGAATGTAATCGCTATTTTTATCTTGCTTAATATTTGTAATTTACAAATGGAAATACAAATATAGTCCTAAACTAAACAAATTATTGTTCATTGAATTGAATCTTTAATAATTTATCATTAGAATGTCCCTTTTTTAGCACTAACCAAGAAATGGACTCATGAATAGAAAAGGAATTATCCTTGCCGGTGGCAGTGGTACTCGTCTCTATCCGCTTACTAAAGTGGTCAGCAAACAACTTATGCCTGTATACGATAAACCTATGGTTTATTACCCAATAGCGACATTAATGAATGCTGGTATTAAAGAAGTCCTTATTATTACAACCGAAGAAGAACAGCCTAAATTTGAAGCTTTATTAGGTAATGGTAGTGACTGGGGCATATCAATAGAATATAAAGTTCAACCATCTCCTGATGGTTTAGCACAGGCATTCCTACTTGGCGAAGCGTTTTTAGGTGATGCAAATGTTGCATTAATCCTAGGTGATAACCTTTTTTATGGCCATGATTTAGTGAAATCTTTACTTGTAGCAAGTAAGCAACAAGAAGGTGGTACTGTATTTGGTTATCATGTAGCAAATCCTAATGCATATGGTGTTGTTGAATTTGATAATGATGGCATCGCCATCTCTATTGAAGAAAAACCAGTTACGCCAAAGTCTAATTATGCGGTACCTGGCTTATACTTTTTTGATAATAAAGTAGTTGAGTATGCTAAAAATGTAAAACCATCTGCACGTGGTGAGTATGAAATTACCGATGTTATAGAGCAATACCTAAAAGCGGGCACATTAAATGTAGAAATTATGGGTCGTGGTACTGCTTGGTTAGACACGGGAACACACGATAGTTTATTACAAGCTGCCCAATTTATTGAAACTATCGAAAAGCGTCAAGGACTTAAAGTGAATTGCCCTGAAGAAGTTGCGTATCGCATGGGATATATTTCAGATGCTCAATTGAGAGATTTAGCAGGGCCTTTACGTAAAAGTGGTTATGGTGAGTACCTTCTTAATTTACTTACACAGAGAGTATTTTAATGCGTATCATCGATACCTTTATTCAAGACTTGAAGATTATAGAACCTAAAGTATTTGGTGATGAAAGAGGTTTCTTCTTTGAAACTTTTCGTGATGATTGGTTTAGAAAAAACGTAGCTGATGTTACTTTTGTACAAGAAAATCATAGTAAATCTTCTCAAGGGATTTTACGTGGTATGCATTATCAAACAGAGCAAACTCAAGGAAAGCTTGTACGTGTTACACAAGGTGAAGTATTTGATGTTGTGATTGATATGCGAAAGAGCAGTAAAACCTTTGGTCAGTGGTACGGCCATTATCTATCGGCTGAAAATAAGCAACAATTATGGGTACCTGCAGGTTTTGCTCATGGCTTTTACGTTACATCAGAATCGGCTGAATTTGTTTATAAATGTACAGATTATTACGCGCCAGAGTTCGAAAAAAGTATTCTTTGGAATGATCCAGCTCTAGATATAAAATGGCCTATAAATAAAGATTCAATGACATCGCTGTCATCCAAGGATGAAAGTGGATTGTTATTTAAAAATTCGCCTTTTTTTGCATAATCAGCCTTTAGAAGAGTAAACAATGAGTAAAACGATTTTTATTACTGGAGGAGCTGGCTTTATAGGCTCAGCTTTGGTGCGTTATTTAATTAATGAAACTGATAATACAGTTATTAACTTTGATAAATTAACCTACGCAGGGAACTTAGAATCACTTAAATCTATTGAAGATAATGAACGTTATCATTTTGTACAGGGTGATATCTGTGATCGCCAAATGGTGAGTCATTTATTTGAAAAATATCAGCCTGATTATATTATGCATTTAGCTGCTGAAAGCCATGTAGATCGTTCAATTGATGGGCCTGGTGAATTCATTGAAACCAATATTGTTGGTACTTATGCGCTACTTGAAGCTGCTAGAAATTATTATTTAAATTTAGAAACAGATAAAAAGTCTGGTTTTCGTTTTCATCATATCTCGACTGACGAAGTTTATGGTGACTTAGGAGAAACTGGTTTATTTACAGAAGAAACATCATATGAACCGAGTTCTCCTTATTCAGCTTCAAAAGCAGCATCAGATCATTTAGTGAGAGCTTGGCATCGAACTTACAATTTACCTATTGTTATTACAAATTGTTCAAATAATTATGGTCCTTATCATTTTCCAGAGAAGCTAATACCTTTAGTTATTTTAAATGCACTTGAAGGAAAAGATTTACCTATATATGGAAATGGTACACAAATTAGAGATTGGCTGTTTGTTGAAGATCACGCTCGTGCACTCTACTTAGTTGTCAGTGAAGGTAAACTTGGTGAAACCTACAATATTGGTGGCTTTAATGAAAAGCAAAATATAGAAGTTGTTAAAACTATTTGTGCTCATTTAAATCAATTAGTAAACAATAAACCTGAGGGCATCACTGATTTTAACCAGCTTATTACTTATGTAGCAGATAGACCTGGTCATGATGAACGATATGCAATTGATGCTTCTAAAATACATAAAGAATTAGGGTGGCAACCATTAGAGACTTTTGAGTCTGGTATTAAAAAAACAGTTCAATGGTATCTATCAAATTTAGATTGGAGCAAGCATGTACAAGATGGCAGTTACCAAAGAGAGCGTTTAGGTAAATAAGCCGTACATTACATTGGCTGTGAGCAGCCACTTTAGATATTAGACTAATTTAATGGAATTAAAATGAAAGTCTTGATTATTGGTAAGAGCGGACAACTTGCATCAGAACTCATTGATGCAAAACCAACTGGTTTTGAGGTGCTTGCGCTAGGTCGCGAAGATATTGAAATTATTTCAATCGATTCAATATCTGAACAGGTAACAAAATTCAATCCAGAAATCGTATTAAATGCATCAGCTTATACTGCCGTAGATAAAGCCGAAACCGAAATAGATGAGGCTTATGCTATTAATTCTGTAGCTGTTGAAAATATAGCTAAGATATGTGAAGCAAAAAAAATTCGTTTGATTCACATTTCAACAGATTTTGTTTTTGATGGTCAAAAAAATACAGCTTACAGCACTTCAGATAAAACTAATCCAATTAGTGTATATGGCGATTCCAAATTAGCAGGTGAGAAAGCGATACGTGAATATCATCCAGATAATTCGGCTATCGTGCGCACTTCTTGGCTTTACTCTAAGCATGGTAATAACTTTGTTAAAACTATGCTTAGGTTAATGACAGAAAAAAACTCTCTAAATGTGGTGGCTGATCAAATTGGATGTCCTACACATGCTAAAGAGCTTGCTTGTTTCATTTGGAAACTAACATCACAAAAATCTATAAACTCTCTGTATAACTGGAGTGACTTAGGTGTTGCATCTTGGTATGACTTTGCAGTTGCTATACAGGATATTGCGATAGAGTGTGATAAGTTGAATAAAAAAATCCCAATAAAAGCAATTTCTACCCAAGAATATCCGACCCCAGCAAAGCGACCACAATTTAGTTTACT
>Ga0105359_10005285_pt1 | contig 10117 bp, 10 predicted proteins | sample GOMGulsemesocosm_6_FD_83659 | JGI IMG/M metagenome (GOLD analysis project Ga0105359, IMG submission 83659) | Methane-oxidizing microbial communities from mesocosms in the Gulf of Mexico - GOM8C Gulf of Mexico | ecosystem: Environmental > Aquatic > Marine > Cold seeps | place: Gulf of Mexico... | reverse complement strand
CCAGCAGAAAGCAAGTGGCCCATCATCGGAGCAATTGCCGTTTTTTCTATGGCTCTATCAACGGCCTTAATGATTACCGGCAGTGACATTGCCGCTATCTTATTTATTTTCTCTTCCTGCCTAATGGCCTACATGCTATTTGGTTGGTTTCAAAACGTAGTGCAAGAAAGCCAGCAAGGCTTGTACAGCGACCAGCTGAACCGCAGCTTCCGTATTGGCATGCTTTGGTTTATCTTTTCAGAATTTATGTTTTTTGTCGCGTTTTTCGGCGCGCTATTCTATGTTCGAACGTTAGCCATACCTTGGCTTGATGGCGACGGCGCTAAAGCCAGCAGTGCTTTATTATGGCCAGAGTTCACCGCAGCGTGGCCACTGCTATCGTCCCCAGACCCGGAAAAGTTTGCGACCCCAAGTGGTGTTATCGATGCTTGGCAGCTGCCATTTTTAAATACCGTATTACTGGTAACTTCGAGTATTTTCATCACGATTAGTCATCACAAACTAAAAGCAGAAAAAATGCTTGCGGCAAAATTCTGGTTAGCGATGACCATCATCTTTGGTTTCAGCTTTTTATGCGTCCAAGTCTTTGAATACATTCATGCTTACCATGAGTTAGGCCTGACGTTAAATGCGGGTATTTATGGCTCTACCTTCTTTATGCTGACAGGCTTTCACGGCGCTCACGTGACCATTGGCAGCATTATGCTATTCGTCATACTGATTAGAATGCTAAAAGGACATTTTGATAAAGCGGATAGCGAAAGCCTAATTGAGAATCCAGACTCTGATCGCTTCTTTGCGTTTGAAGCGGCTGCTTGGTACTGGCACTTTGTTGATGTTGTTTGGATGTTTCTGTTTATATTTGTCTATGTTTTATAGTGTTAAAATAATCATGAAGATAAGTAGAGATAACACAGGAGTAATAGAATGAACGAAAATAAAACTCTAAGCGTCAACATCATTACTACTTTTTTGTCATTCTTCACTTCAACTGTTGATGACTCATTCGTCGTTTTATTCACAGGTTCGTTAAAGACCAAGTATTTAAGTGCTAAAACCAAACTCAGCACAATGAGTATTATCAAGATTAAAACTATCCATAGCATAAATAGATACTCCAGTGATCGTTATGACTATTAAACACTTCACCTTTTACGGTAGACGTTATTATCTAAAATTGGAATTAGTTCAAAGTCTAATTTTTTTCAGTATATTCATTCTGTGTACCTTGCTGGCTGTTTGGCAATGGCAAAGAGCCGAAGAAAGCCGCCTACAAGAAACTTCCCTATCTGAAATAGAAATAAGTCAAAACAAGGGTCACCTTACCCTTTCAGGCCATTGGTTAAAGGCTAGTTTTTTACTGGATAATCGAACTCATAAAGGAAAAGTAGGTTATTACCACCTCGGCTTATTTAAACCTGTAACTAATAGCCCTATAAGTCATAACCCTGCGTTGCTAATCAACCTAGGATGGTTACAGGCGCCCATTATCCGATCTGAAATCCCTATGCCTAGTTTAGCGAAAGGCCTGCAAACTATTTCGATTGCCAACATCCCCTTAACGATTCCGATAGTTTGGAGCAGTGACCATTGGCCCAGCCCCACAGGTGAAGCCTGGCCGAAAAGAATTCAGAAAATTGATATAGAACGCTTTCAGCTCGCATCGCAACAAGCCATTGATCCTGGTTACTGGAAACTAGTGGCGGGTAAAGACAAGTTAATTGATATATTCCAATCTTCTCCCTACTTAAGTAAACACAAACATTTAGGCTATGCATTGCAATGGTTACTTATTGCGATAGCCGCGTTAATTGTCGGTTTCTTTAGTGGCATAAGAGAATGCGACATTAGCCAAGACAAAAGCAAGAGCAATACCTAAATCGAGCACATGTAAGAATAATCTATAAAAAGCATCTAAAGGAACCGAGATGAAAAACAATAAAGTATTATTACTAATATTAGCGACAACCTTTTCACCGTTTTTAATAGCAGGACTATTAACCAGTGATTATTTTTCATCGCAGTTAAGTCAAAAGCAATACGGTACCTTTCTGACTGAATCTATTTTCATCCAACAAGATCTCAATAACGACATCTGGCACCTAGTGACTCATAGTGAGAATAAAGAAATATTAAGCAAGTTAGAAAAAATCAAAATCGCGTTAGGGAAGCGCCAAGATCAAGTTGATGTCATAAGCTCTACGGCGATAGCAAAAGACACCACCTACATCACACTGCCTAGTGGTGAGTTATTATTGGCTTACCCACATAAAGACATTGGCAAACCCTTATATAAGGACCTCAAGCATCTTATTCGCAGCAACCAAAAGTGACCTTTAACAAGCAGATATTAAGACATGAGTTTTTGACAAGGAGTTCACCATGTTAATTTGGGCAAGATCGAATCTAGCCATCACACTAATAGTGATTACACTGGGCGCGCTAACTCGGCTTTTAGATGCTGGACTTGGCTGTCCTGATTGGCCAGGTTGCTATGGCCAAATACTCCCTCCACAAAGTAGCGAACATATTCAACAGGCCAATCAGGCACATCCTGAATTCCCGGTAGAACAAATCAAAGCTTGGTCAGAAATGATTCATCGCTTTGCTGCAACAGGCTTAGGCTTAAGCTTATTATTACTCGCCTTAGTCGTCGTATTTAATACAGAACTTAAAGCATTAAGGCCTGTGTGTTTCCTCGCCTTAGCTTGGGTCATCTTACAAGGTCTATTTGGCATGCTAACCGTGACTCTTAGAATATGGCCACCAGTAGTCACCCTACATTTATTAGCCGGCATGATTATGCTAGCGCTGTGTTATTGGCAACTACGCTGTATTCAACTAAAAAAAGTGCCTGCTATAGAAATTCCAAATACCCTTCATGCGCCTTTAATAACCGTTATTTTGATCACACTTATGCAAATGGGCTTAGGGGGCTGGACTAGTTCTCACTATGCGGGTCTCGCTTGTCCTGACCTGCCACAATGCCAAAGCCAGTGGTGGCCAGAAACCGTTAATGGTCCTTTTCACGCCCCCATGGTTAACGCACAAGAATATTTGGGGGGCTTATTGCCCATGGCCGATCGTATGGCGATTCAAATTCTCCATCGCATAACAGCCTGCCTACTGATATTAGCGGCATTATTTTTATGCTATCAACTTTATCTTCAACAACATAAAAAGTTGGCCTTTATCATCGCCATCCCCCTGATAATTCAAGTCGCCATCGGTATTAGTAATGTCTACTTATTATTACCCTTGCCTCTGGCACTACTACACAATACCGGCGCGGCAATTCTCTGGCTGTGCTTATGGTTTGTTTATTTTTCTCTTGCGGAAAAAACTTTGGAGTCACGTTATGAATAATTTTGTACTCAATGATATTAATGCAAAAAGAGAAACTGCAAGTCGACAAACGCTAAAGGATTTTCTCGCCTTGTGTAAAATCAATGTGATTTTACTCATGCTAGTAACCGCTTTTGTCGGAGCCTGTCTAGCTACCGATATGCGACCCGCTATTATTCCCCTCACTTTGGCTTTAATTGGCATTGCACTGGTCGCCGCCTCTGGAGCAGCCTTTAATCATGGCATTGACCAGCAACGAGATAAGGCCATGGCACGTACCCGCCACCGTCCATTGGTTACTAATAGCTTGTCTTTATCTCAAGTCTACGTTTTTGCAACCAGCCTTTGCATACTGGGTTTTAGTTTATTATGGTTTCTTGTTAACCCATTAACCGCCATATTATCGCTCGCGTCCATGGTCGGTTATGCACTTATCTATAGCCACTGGTTAAAACCATTAACACCGCAAAACATTACCATTGGAGGTCTTGCTGGGGCCATGCCGCCGCTATTAGGCTGGGTGGCGATGACAGGAGAAACCCACCCTCTAGGCTGGGTACTAGTACTCATTATTTTCACCTGGACTCCGCCACACTTTTGGGCACTGGCCTATTACCGCCAGCAAGAATATGCCAAAGCGAAAGTCCCTATGCTAAGCGTGACCCACGGTAAAGAATTTACCAGCCTACAAATGTTGCTTTATACCTTATTATTAAGCTTAGTGACGCTACTGCCTTACTTATTAAACTTTAGTAATCAGCTCTATCTCATTGGCAGTTTATTATGTAATGCCGGATTCATTTACTTGGCAATTCGTTTATTTATAGAACAAAGTACCAAGCGTGCTCAGCAGACGTTTCGCTATTCAATACTCTATTTATTTTTAATTTTTATTTTACTTATGTTAGATCGCATTATCGTTTTATAATTAACGATAATCTAATGACTGACCTAGCGAATTAATAATTATTATGGCGACTCGACCACGCATCTACACCCCTGAAACGCTTACGCTGAATAGCAGGCTAGACCTAGAAGCCCAAGCAAGCACTCATTTAGTGAAAGTTTTAAGGCTGAAAGAAGGGGCTGAGATACGACTATTTAATGGTGATGGCTGTGAATATTTAGCCAGCATCACCGTCGCGGGGAAAAAGAATGCCCAGGTCGAGATTACCGAGATTTTATCCACAGATTCAAAAATAAGTTTCCCTCTTCATCTTGGCCAAGTCGTTTCAAAAGGCGATCGCATGGATTTCACCATCCAAAAAGCGACCGAGCTAGGCATTACCGATATCACCCCCTTGTGGAGTGAACGCTGTGATGTGCGATTAAAAGGTGAACGCTTAGAAAAGAAAATGGAGCATTGGAAAAAAGTAGCAATCTCCGCCTGTGAGCAAAGCGGTCGAAATCATATACCCACCATTCACCCTGCCATGACTTATCACGAATGGGCTACATCCATTGAAAGTGATGTAAAATTGGTATTGCATACCCGCGATCAAAAACCCTTGGCCGATCTAAAAACACCCACCTCTGTTGCCTTATTAGTCGGTCCAGAAGGCGGAATTACAGATGAAGAGGTTGAACTGTGTATCCAGCAGGGCTTCACTGGCTTAACACTCGGCCCGCGCATCTTACGAACAGAAACAGCCGCTCTGGCGGCATTAAGTTTATTCCAGTACCTGTGGGGCGATTTCTAAACCCGAATAATTAATTCCGCTAAAATTAAACCCTAATGTTTATAGGCTTATTTGAAACAGTCTGTTTTACCTTAACTTTTGTTATTTAACTTCTGTTTATTTATTAACCTCCCTTAACCTGTTAGCATGCGCGCCATTAAATTTGTATGCCAACAGGTTAAAGAAGTGAAAGCAATTGTCTTACTTACCTGCTTATTTTCATTAATAAGCAGTGTCAATGCAGCAGAAGAAGTAAAAGAAAATATCCGTCAGCAAGGCCAATGGTATGGCTATTGGGGTTGGAATCGCTCTCAATATTCAGACAGTAATATCTCCTTTAAAGGTGAAGATCATGATTTCACCCTACATGATACTTCCGCTAAAGATCGCCAAAACAAGGTAACCTTTAGCTCAATATTTGATCGCTACTTAAACCCGGCAGCCATCACGATTCCGCAATACAATTATCGAGTTGGTTATTTTGTGGCCGATAACTGGGCTGTATCACTAGGCTTCGATCACATGAAATATGTGGTTGAGCAAGGCCAAATCGTCGGCATGACTGGGACGATCAGCTCTCCTGGCTTTGAAAAAACAGACCCCGCTAGAGAAGACAAACAAATCAGCGGCGACTTCATGAACTTTGAGCATACCGATGGCTTAAACATGATCTCAGTTGAAACCGAGTATTTCCACTCATTGTGGAATCATGGCAAAGATTTTGATTTTGCTTTAATGGCGGGCGCAGGTATTGGCTTTATGTACCCTAAAACCAACGTAAAAATGTTGGGCTACGAACGTAATGATGAATTTCATGTGGCTGGTTACGCAACGTCGGTAAAAGGCGGTTTTGAATTCACCTTCTACCATAACTGGTTTTTCCGTGGTGTCGCCAAATTTGGTTATACCGACATGGATGATATTTTAACCACTAAACAAGGTGGCAAAGCCTCACAAACCTTTTATTTCGACGAATACATTGGTGCTATTGGCTACCGTTTCTAATCTTCTGAAAAATTAGAAAATCGAACTCACCTCAGCAGAGGTGAGTGACCTACTCTCTCCCGCCCGCAAGTCTGTATCCAAAATCAAATTACCAATAGCACTTCTATGCAGCGTTAATACCGGATTTCTAAAGCGTCCAAACATACGCTTAATTTGATGATACTTTCCTTCCTGTAAAATAACTTCAGCTACCTTATCCGATAAAATCGTTAACCTAGCGGGTTGAGTTGTAATATCTTCAAAAGAGAAATACATCCCCTCAGCAAACGCAGAAATATACTCCTCGGTTAACGTATTCTCTAAGCCAACCTGATATACCTTGCTGACTTTTTCTTCCGGTGCCATTAAACGACGCGACCAACGACTATCATTGGTCAATAACAACAAACCCGAAGTATTTAAATCCAAGCGACCGACTATATGTAAATCTGCTAAGTGTAAATCTGTTGGCTGTAAATCAATCACCGTTTTATGCAATGCATCCTTCGTTGCGCTCACGACCCCAATAGGTTTATTCATCATGATATACAGCGCTTGTTTATTCTGCAGGACTTCGCCATCAAAAAGCACATAATCAAACTCTTCAACTATGGTTGTCACGTCACGAATAATAATGCCATTAATAATGATCCGACCTTGCGCCAGCATTAATTTAATATCACGACGGTTAACCGATAACTTTTTACTTATATAGCGGTCGATACGAAAAGATTTAGTTTCCATCAAGCACTCTCAATCGTTGCATGGCATGACCTTAGTTTTGATACTGATTGCATCCAGGCTTATTTTATCAAACTGATGCCCTTCTAACTCACGGCCTTCTATAAGTAGTAACTTAGCTTTACGTTCAATGCCCCCAGCATAACCTCTCAAAGCATTATCGCTACCGATAATTCTATGACAAGGAACTAACAACCAAATAGGATTACGCGCATTCGCACTCGCCACAGCCCTTACCGATTTTTCATTACCAATGGCCAAGGCAATCTGTTGATAACTCGCCACCTGTCCTTGCTTAACCGCTACCAAAGCTTGCCAGACTCGTTTTTGAAAGTCGGTACCTTGTGGATCAAGAGGCAAATCAAATTCCGAGCGTTTACCGCAAAAATACTGCTGTAATTGTTCACCACACTTCTCAACCCAATCTGCCTGAGCTGTTGATTTTAGAGCTGTTGATTCTAAAGCAGAGACTTCTGACTCGGACATAGCAGCATCAATAAACTTCAAATACTGTATATGCTGTTGCGTTCCTTGAATCAGAATATTTCCTAAAGGACTCTCTAGGATTAATCGATAGGGGTATTGTTCTTTCATTATAGTCATCTCCTCATACCAACCTTTGCCAAAGTAAAACCGTGGCATAAGCTCGCCATGGCGCCCAAGGCTTTGATATTTCCCTAACCTGTTTTTCGCTAGGGCGAATACCCTTCTTCTCTAACGCAATGCGAACCCCCAAATCTCCAGCTGGAAAAGCATCTGGCTGGGCAAATGCTCGCATTTCTAAATAGCTCACCGTCCAGGGCCCTATACCTTTCATTGCTAAAAGCTTTTCCCGTCGCAAGTCACTATCATAATCCAGACTGAATACTTCGGGCTCTTTGACTCTCAGCTTGGCCATGGCTTTTAAACTATTAATTCTTGCTTGCGTTAACCCTAACCCATCTAGATTATGCGCTAAGATACTGTCGGCATCTGGCATTGCTTGCTGTAAACCCCAAGGATTTTCGGCGACTGGTTTTCCACAGCGCTGAGTAATACGGGTCAATAAAGTACAAGCCGCTTTCACACTCACCTGCTGACCAACGATCGCACGCATAGCCGCTTCAAAAGGATCAAAAGCGGCGGGTAAACGAATATCATTAAGCCCCTGTTTTTCACGAGCACATAGCTGAGGATAAAATTCGTCACAAGTTTTTAATTTAGCTAAAATAACTGCTGAATTCGCATCAACATCAAATACCTGCTTCACAATTTTAAGTACCCGCGGCAAGAACTCTAAGCCACCCGCGCCACATCTCACGAATAAACAATGCGATTTTTTATCATACCGAATCGATAGCAAAATTAATTGATCATCTATAGACAAAATTCGACGATACTCAGTCTGTTCAATTTTTTTATCATCCACTGAAGTCACAAGCGCTTCAGTGCCACTGATAATCCGTGAAGATAAAAATGAAAAAATGGATTGCGCATCAAAACCTTTCGCCACCGGAATACGCAATAATATATCAGTATCACTATTTTTAATTTCCGAGCTTTTAGCTCTCAAGCCACTGACTTTCATTTTGGAAGGAGGTTTACCAAACTGCTGCTGCCAATGCTCATTAAAGCGTCGCACACTGTTATAGCCTGCGGCAAAAGCGATATCTGTAATGGATAAATTAGAATCGAACAATAGTTGCTTAGCGAATAAACTCTTACGGGCCAACTCAATTTGGCTAGGACTTGTCCCCGCATAACGTTGACATAATTGGCGTAGGTAACGCTCACTGATTCCTACTTTCTGAGCAAGCTCTGGCACGCCATGATCGACTAAAAAACCTTGTTCAATATGGCGTAAAATTTTTGCAGCAACCGCTTCAATGCCAACCCAAGCAGCACTTTGTGGCGCAGTTTCAGGACGACAACGTAAACATGGGCGGAAACCTGCCGCTAACGCCGCGCCAGCACTGGGGTAATAGCTGACATTTTTTTCTTTAGGAGGGACAGCAGAGCAAATAGGGCGACAAAAGATACCGGTGGTTTTCACAGCCGTAAAAAACATACCATCAAAGCGTGCATCGCGGCTTAGCCTAGCTTGCTGACAAAGTAATGGGTCTAATGCTGCAATGGGTTCCACAACTGGCCTACTCATTAATTAAGGGAGTGAGTGAATGAATCTATAATGTCATTCTACCCCACTCAACTATTAACAGTAGCGGAAATCGGCACTGTACTTTCGCTAGTACTTTCTAAGCATTGCTCTCGATTTTAACGATTAAAGTTCAGTCGGCCGCAATACACAGCCACCTAATATCTCGCCGTTCCACTTTGCCAACAGTGCTTGCTTCACGTCCGCTAACGGAAATACATGAGAAATATACGGCTGAATTTTACCTTCATCCACCCAATGCAGTAGTTGCTTAATTCGGGCAGGTCGAAGAGTAGGATCTTGCTGTGAAGAAATCACCGTTGGACAGCCCATTACCCTCAAGCCTTTCATCATAATTAAGTTAGTCGGTAGCATATTGGCATTGGGGGCTTCACGCTGACCTTTGCCTTTGGCGACGAACGGCGTTGACGCCCAGCCCACGATTAAGAAGCGCGCGCCAAACTTCACACAACGCATGGACTCCAAAGAGATATCCCCACCCACCGCGTCATATACAACATCAACGCCCTTACCAGCGGTTAAGTCTTTAACTTGCTGGCGGAACTTAGGCTCATCCTTACAGTTAATCACATAGTCAGCGCCCTGCTCTTTCACTAGGGCAAGCTTATCGTCATTACGCCCGGTCGCAATCACTGTTGCGCCCATCATCTTGGCAATATGCACGGCGGCTAAACCGGTAGCCCCTGACGCACCATGAATTAATACAGTTTCGCCAGCGAGTAACTGGCCACAGGTGAGCAGACAATAATAGGCCGTTTCATAGCTGCCCAATAAGTTACACGCTTGATCGAAGCTCAACCCCGGGGGAATCGCTAATAATGCCTGTTCCGGTGCCACTGCAAAATTCGCGAAACCACCGTATTGCTGATAATTCCCCGGAGAGCGTGGTCCCGCTTGAAAGCCATCTACCAGCACACGATCACCTATTTTATGCTGAGTGACTGAACTTCCTATCCACATGACTTCACCGCTGTATTCCAAGCCTGGGGTATAAGGCAAAGGCGGCATATGCTGATACTGGCCACTGGTCATCAACAAATCGACCCAGCCAAGAGAAGCACTCTTTACCGCAATAATCACATCATTATCGGCGAGACGTTCAGCATTTGGGATTGACTGCGCTTCGATCTGCACATGATTTTCAATGCCGTCAATAGGATCTTCAGCAAACTCAGCAACAATTACGCGCTGACCTTTAATATTCGGTGAAATT
>Ga0105359_10005284_pt1 | contig 10120 bp, 6 predicted proteins | sample GOMGulsemesocosm_6_FD_83659 | JGI IMG/M metagenome (GOLD analysis project Ga0105359, IMG submission 83659) | Methane-oxidizing microbial communities from mesocosms in the Gulf of Mexico - GOM8C Gulf of Mexico | ecosystem: Environmental > Aquatic > Marine > Cold seeps | place: Gulf of Mexico... | reverse complement strand
TAAGGTATTAAGGTATTAAGGTATTATTTAGTGATAACTTTTAGTGGTACAGCGATGCTGCTTTCAACTTTGCCACCGCGAAGTAATTTAACTGCAGTTTCAACACCTAATGCACCAATCATTTCAGGTTGTTGAGCCACTGTTGCGCCTAATAAACCACGGTTTACTGCAGCAATACCATCTTTAGTTCCATCAAAGCCAACGATAAGTACATCTTTACCAGAAGCTTGCACTGCGCGGATTGCACCCAGTGCCATTTCGTCATTTTGCGCAAATACCGCTTGTACATCTGGGTTTGCCGCTAGCATATTTTCCATTACGTTTAGACCTTTAGTACGGTCGAAATCCGCTGGTTGGCTACCTAGCAAGTCCATTTTATAACTTTCAACAGCTTGAATAAAACCTTTACCACGTTCACGTGCTGCTGAGGTACCAGCAATACCTTCCAGTTGGATAACCTTGGCGTTAGCACCTATGCTATCAGCAATAAATTTACCTGCCATTTCGCCACCAGCTACGTTATCTGAAGCGATGTGGCTAACAACTTTACCGCGATTAGCACCACGGTCTAGGGTTAGTACTGGGATATTAGAGCGGTTAGCCATACGGATCGCATTTGATACCGCATCAGAATCAGTTGGATTAATCAAAATCGCTTTCACGCCACGTACAGTTAAATCTTCCACGTTAGCTAATTCTTTACTTGGATCATTTTGTGAATCTAACACAATCAAATCGTAACCGAGGTTTTTAGCCTTCAGTTCAGCGCCTTCTTTCATTGTCACAAAGAAAGGGTTATTTAAGGTAGATACCACCATAGCGATGGTATCTTGCGCAAGCACGCTGGCACTAAAAGATGCTGAAACTACAGCGGCAGAAATTAGAGTTGCTAATTTTTTCATTATATTTACCTTTTCGTTGATTGTTACTGTTTATTAATATGTTTACTTGTTTTTGGTATCGACCAAGACTGCCAACAGAATAACCACTGCTTTAGCAATCATCTGGAAGTATGATGATACATCCAGTAAGTTCAGCGCATTATTCAAGAAGCCAATAATCAAAGCACCGACTAACGTGCCCATAATTCGGCCTTTACCACCCGCCAAGCTCGTACCGCCTAATACAACAGCCGCGATAGCGTCTAGTTCATAACCCATGCCAGCAGTTGGTTGCGCTGATGATAAGCGCGAAGTCACAATCAATCCTGCTAATGCCGCAAGAAAACCACAGATAGCATAAACACCAATCTTCACTTTATCGACATTAATACCTGATAAACGCGTCGCTGATTCATTGCCACCAAGCGCATAAACGTAGCGACCAAAACGAGTGTGATTTAGTAAATACCATACCGATAAGAATGTCGCAGCCATCAACCAGATAGGCACAGGAATACCAAATAAATAACCCGTACCAATATAAGAGAAGTCATCTGCTACATCGGTGAAACCTGCCGAGATTGGGCGACCTTCAGTATAAACCATGGTAACACCGCGCAATAACGTCATGGTCACCAAGGTTGCAATAAAGGCTTGCACCTTACCTTTAGCAATGATCACACCGCTCATCGCGCCTAATGCAGCACCCGCAAAAAGAGCTACGGGTATGGCGAACATGACTGGCACTTCCATGCTGATCAAGGTCGCAGCAAAAGCACCACACAGAGCCAAGACTGAGCCAACACTTAAATCGATCCCAGCCGTTAAGATAACCAACGTCATCCCGACAGCAATAATGGCATTAACTGATGTTTGACGAAGAATATTAAGAATATTGCCCGTGGTAAAAAAGTTTTCGTTCAATACAGAAACCACAGCAATTAATAGAATTAATGCGATCAGTGATTTTTGTTCAATCAACCATGCTTTAGAAAATAATTTATTGGTCATAGCCTTACTACTCATTTGTTATTTGATTGATGTTTTTACCAACGGCTGCTGCCATTAGCTTTTCTTGGTCTGCATTTTTAGCGTTGAATTCGCCACTGATGCGCCCTTCATGCATAACAATAATTCGGTCACTCATGCCTAATACTTCCGGCATTTCCGAAGACACTAAAATAATGCTCATGCCATCGGCTTTAAATTGATTAATTAACTGATAGATTTCTTTTTTAGCGCCAACATCAACACCGCGGGTTGGTTCATCGAGGATCAATACTTTCGGGCGAGTCATTAAACCTTTGGCGATAGCTACTTTCTGCTGATTACCACCAGACAAGTTACCAATGATTTGCTCACGACTTGGCGTTTTAACATTAAACAGGCGAATGAAATCTTCAACCGCAGTCACTTCAGCGCTATGATCTATCTGCAAACCTTTTGATAGTTGCCCCAATGTGCAGATCGACATATTCTCTTTGACTGATAAACCCAGCACTAAACCATCGCCTTTACGATCTTCGGAGATATAAGCGATGCCGTTCATCAACCCATCTTTAGGTGTAATTGGATTAACCAACTTACCATTTAAAATCACATCGCCAGCTTGCCTTTCTAGTGCACCGTAAATCGCTTTCATTAACTCAGTGCGTCCCGCGCCCATGAGGCCAGAAACACCTAAAATTTCACCGCGACCAAGGGTAAAGCTGACATCGTTTACCCCTTCGGCAGTCAATCCTTCAACTTCAAGGCAGATATCTGAATGCGCTACATCGATACGTGGATAAAGATCTTCTAAACGACGCCCCACCATTTTCTCGATTAAGCCGTCTTCATCTATAGATTCGACAGTGGTTTCAGCGATAAATTTACCATCTCGTAAAACGGTAATGTCATCACACATTTGGAAAATTTCTTTTAGCCTGTGAGAAATATAAACGATGCCGCAGCCTTCTTTACGCAGTTCATCAATCACGACAAACAGCGATTCAGTTTCAGTATCAGTTAATGCATCAGTCGGCTCATCCATGATGATAACTTTCGATTCAAATGACAGCGCCTTGGCAATTTCCACCATTTGTTGCTCACCTAGGCTTAACTCGCCCAGTAACTGACTAGCGCGGTGTTTTACATTTAAGCGTTTTAATAATGCATCCGCTTCACGGAACATGGTTTTCCATTGAATCCCTCCGAACGCGTTGGTTTTTTCACGACCGAGAAAAATATTTTCTGCTATCGTCAATTCAGGAATAAGGTTTAACTCTTGGTGAATAATACTGATACCCGCTTCTTGAGAATGACGAGGTCCATTGAAATTAACTTGTTCACCTTGATAACTGATACTGCCAGCATCCATAGCGTAGATACCAGTGAGTACTTTCATTAGCGTCGATTTACCTGCGCCGTTTTCGCCGAGTAACGCCATCACACGACCCGGATAGACATTTAAACAAGCATTGTCTAACGCTTTCACACCGGGAAAGGATTTTTCAATCGCACTTAATCTTAAAATTGGCTGTTGCATGACAGTTCCTATTGCATAGCTCTGTATTAATTAATAACTCTGTATTAATTAATAGTTCTGTATTAACGATTTAAAAAACCACGCCCGATTGGAATATCACATTCGCGTAAGGTGTACATTCGCCAGTGCGAACAATCGCGCGACTGCCGCTGGTTTGTGCTTTAAATTCTTCGTGGTCAATATAGCTTACTGCGATATTTTTGCCTGTCAGTTGTTCTTCTTTAATAATCAAATCTATTAATGCTTTATGTAGTTCAGGGCTAATAACAGCAAACTCTGTCGCCAACACGATACCTTCAATTTGCATTTCAGCCAGCACCGCTTGTACCGTACCAATAAATGTCGGTACGCCAGCCACCAAGGCTAAATCGATACGCTGTACATGTTCAGGGATTGGTAATCCAGCATCACAGATAGTCACTTCTTGAGTGTGCCCCAAAGTAGCAACAAGGTAAGACAGTTCAGCATTTATCAAGGTGTTCTTTTTCATAGCAGCGCCTTTATCGATTGACTCGACAATACAGAGATTTCAACAGTAAAGTCATATGATTACATATAGACATGATTTAGCGAAACGTTTGCGCAAACGTTTCGATGAGTTAAATATAATATAAAAATGACTGAAGTACACCCTAAAAAAACAAAAGTGGGATTTAGATCAGCTCTTAAGGTGAATGTTAAATACTGAAATCGAAAAATAACCCCCTCTCTTTCACTTGAAAATAAAACCCAAACCAAGCAAAGGTAACTTATATTTTAAACAGCCTAAACTGTGATAAGGATCACCAATTTAATACTCAAATAGTAATATTTAGGTAATGTTATTATAAATCATTTTTAAAATTTCAAAAAAAGCGTATGTTACCGCCTTGTTCAAATTTACGTTATGAGTCTTAAAATGAAGAACCGTTATCAAGTTGCTTTTTCAGCTGGTCTTCTCGCTGCCGTATGGTGCGGAATTGCCGATTACTTCCATTTAGTCAGTTGGGTAGGTTTCCTTGGTTGCAGTACTTACTTTGCGCAAACCCGCCAAGGTTTCCAAGGCGTTTTATTAAGCTGGGCGACAAACTTAACGGGTGTGTTCTGGGCTTGGTTTGTGATCGCTGGCGGCAGTTTTTTTGACTCACAAATGATCGGTTATCTATTAACGGGTATTTCAGGTGCGATGATGTGCTTACAAGCCGCGGATAAACGCTTAAACTTCATTCCTGGCGCATTCATCGGCAGTTGTACAACGTTTGCCATGGGTGGCGATATTGCTAATCTGATATTGCCATTAGTGCTTGGTTCTTTACTCGGTTATTCAATGGCGATGTTTACTCAGCCGCTGGTTTACATCACTGACATATGTAAAAACAAGTTAATTAAATCGACACATACACCTAATACCAGCTCGGCAGGACAATAACCTCGCTTTATTGTTCATTTATCACTCAGTTATCAAACCAGATAAAACCCAGCTATATAATGCATATATAACTGGGTATATCACATTTAAATTCAATTACTCTTATCTTCATTTTGTATAAGTCATTTAGAAAAATGATTAGTGACAAGGCTAATCCTTTAAACCAGCCTATAGCAGCAATTAATAAAATTAAGTAATTGCGTTTGCTTCCCGAGTGCTTTTTTTCTTATATATAGAAAATACCTTTAAACACAATATTTTAATGTTAAGTGAAACATTTAAGCCACCAAGCATGAAATCAAACAATCACCACTTTCAATCAAAAAATAATATTTTATGCTTTTAAAAAAATCTAAAATTAATTTTAAATTTAAATCAGCTCCAACTCGCCTTTATTTCGAATGAAACACAAACTTTAACCACTAATAAAATTAAAACCTGCGTTTGAACATAGATTTAACATCAAAAGAATATAATTTTAAGTAACCCCTTGTCATAACTGACTATATATTCCATGCAACTTGAATATTAACTCTTAAATAAAAGTTGAATCTAGCCAGCAAAAAGTTACTAATCCAGCCTTAAAATAGTGTTACAGATCACACAGTGGTGATATACCTCGCTCAGCCCCTTGGTAACAAATTGTAAGCCTGTATAGTTATTATCCCTACATTTAGTAATGAAAACAGTTACATTCACCATAAAAGTGCTGAGCAATCTGTGTTTGCATAGTATGAATATAACTCATTTGACCTCCGATGATCGGTGTCGATTTAATCCAAATGAGTGCATGTAACCGCATTCACTATATGACCTATTACTTGAATCTCAGCTTTAATTTAAAGGTGTTCAAATGAATTATAAAAACCTCGCACTCTCGGCTTTAACTATCGCTATCGCATCTGGCTGTGCAATGAATCAAGCGCCACAACCTGAGTGGCAGCAAGATAAAGAATACAAACTGACTATCCTGCACACCAATGATAACCACGGTAACTTCTGGCAAAACAAATACGGCGAACGCGGTATGGCAGCTCGTGCAACGCTGGTTCAAAATATTCGCGCTGAAGTAAAATCTGAAGGCGGCAGCGTACTGTTACTTTCTGGCGGCGACATCAACACCGGCGTACCTGAGTCTGATCTGCAAGATGCACAGCCCGATTTCATCGGCATGAACATGATTGGTTACGATGCAATGACATTAGGTAACCATGAGTTCGATAACTCGTTAGCAGTGTTAGCAAAGCAAGAAGGCTGGGCTAAATTCCCATTCATTTCTGCAAACATCTATAAAGACGGCGAACGCATGTTCGACGCTTACAAAATCTTCAATAAAGACGGTATTAAAATTGCGGTTATCGGTCTAACGACTGAGGACACTGCTGAAATCGGTAACCCTGAGTTTATCGGTGAACTCGATTTCCGTGACCCGAAAGTTGAAGCGAAAAAAGTCATTGCTGAACTTAAGAAAACTGAAAACCCAGACATCATCATCGCAGCAACGCACATGGGCCATTACCTAAACGGTGATAATGGTTCAAATGCACCGGGCGATGTGCAACTTGCACGTTACCTTAACGAAGGTGATCTCGACGTGATTGTTGGCGGTCACTCACAAGAGCCTGTTTGTATGGAAGGCGCTGAATACGCTGACTTTAAACCCGGTGATGACTGTGCACCAGACGTTCAAAATGGCACCACTATCGTACAAGCACATGAATGGGGTAAATACGTTGGCCGTGCTGACTACACCTTCAAAAACGGTGATTTCGAACTGCAATCGTACAAACTTATTCCAGTTAACTTGAAGAAAAAAATCAAAGTTGATGGCAAGAAAAAACGTGTACTAATCCAAGATGAAATCGCACAGGATCCAACGGTATTTGCAGCGTTAAAACCATTTCAAGAGAAAGGCCAAGCCGCATTAATGATCAAGATTGGTCAAACCGATGGCTTGTTACAAGGCGAACGTAAAATTGTTCGTAATAACCAAACTAACCTAGGGCGCCTAATTGCAACCGCACACATGACACGTGCCAAAGCCGACTTTGGGATCATGAATTCAGGTGGTGTTCGAGCATCTATCGAAACTGGTGGTATCACCTACAAAGACGTATTAACTGTACAGCCGTTTGGCAATATCGTGGCTTACGTTGATATGACGGGTGCTGAAGTGATGGATTACCTCAAAGTTGTGGCGACTAAGCAACAAGGTTCAGGTGCCTTCGCACAATTTGTCAATATATCAATGACAGTGGCAAACAGCCAAGTTTCTAATGTTGAGATTGCTGGTAAGGCAATAGACATGAACAAAAACTACCGTTTCTCAATCCCATCATTCTGTGCGGCAGGTGGCGGCGGTTACCCAAATATTACTTCACACCCAGCATATGTAAACACAGGCTATGTGGATGCCGAAGTACTAAAAGAATACATCGAAGCCAACTCTCCGCTTAACGTGGCTGATTTTGCTCCAAAAAATAAAATGACTTATAAGTAATTTTTAGGATTGAGGCGTTGTGTTTAAACGTAACGTCTCGGTCAAACTGTAAATTTTTAATGTTTAACAACTCTAGGATAAATAATGAAAAAGAAAATACTAGCTCTTGCCATTGGCGGTGTACTTTCAGCTGGTGCGCAAGCCGCATTAACAGATATTTTAATTACTGAATATGTAGAGGGTTCAGAAAGCTATAATAGAGCAATTGAATTAACCAATACAGGCAGTGACGATTTCACGTTTGATGGAAAAACAGTTTTCCTTAAAAAACAATCTAATGGTGGTAATTGGAGTAATATTTCACTTACAGGTAAAGTGATCCCCGCTGGTAAAACTCTTATAGTTAGGCATAAGCACGATCAAAGTGTAATTGATGCTAACGTGAAAAATTCAGCCGAAATTGTCATATCATCTAGTATAGCGATCACAGGTAATGATGCTGTTGCGTTATTTAGTGGGGAAAATATTATTGATGTTGTTGGTGTCGTCGATAAAAATGAAAACTGGGGAGAAGATAAAACTTATCGTCGTACAGATAAAATACCTACCCAGCAAGCTGTTTTTGATATCAATAATTGGGCAAAACAAGATACAGACACATTTGATGGCCTTGGCGATCCAACTTTGACTCCATATGCAAAGCCTGTACTGTTTACGTGTGAAGACAATACTAGAACTACTATTGAAGCTATTCAAGGTGACAGCTGGAAATCACCACTGATTGCTGATGGATACGAATCTGTAGACAGCTTCTATGTTGAAGGCGTTGTTACCGCAGTAACTACAGTACCAAGAGCCGGTTTATACATTCAACAAGCAGGTAGTAATGAGAATGCTTCGGATGGCATTTTTGTAGAAACGAGTGCAGCAAAAGCAGATCTTATTGGTAAAACAGTTTGTTTAAAAAGTAAAATTCATGAAGATTATGGTTTTACTATGCTGAAAACAGATGATCTTGATATTACTGATACAGAAACTACAGTACCAGCAGTTGTAGATCTTAAAATTCTTGCTACTGATGTTGATAGCAAAGGTAAATTTGATTTCCGTAAAACACTAGAACGTCATGAAGGTATGCTAGTACGTTTAACCGATGATTTGGATGATAGTACTACGGCCAAAGACGCTATGTACGTATCGCGTACTTTCTCTAATGATTTTGGTGTTTACAGAAACAATATATCTCTTGCTTATAAGCGTCCTAATATACAGCCAAACCAAGAAAATGTTGCGGGCAGTGATGAAGCAAAAGCTCAAATAGCTGAAAATAAAAACTACCGATTATTACTAGAAAGTAATACGAAAGCATCAAAGGGGGCAATCCCTTATTACCCGACTTACATCCAAAATCCTAACCTAAATTACATCCGTGTGAATGACAGTGTTGAAGGGATTGAAGGTGCACTAAGCTATGATGACGGTGATTTTAGAATCAATGTTACCAATGAAGTAACCGCCGATAACTTCAAGCGTAATACACCAAGAACTGACGCGCCCGTATTAAATACTACGGTTCCTGATGGTAGTTTCCCTATTACCATCGCAACTCAAAATGTATTGAATTTATTCACGACAGCAATTAGCGGTGATGATAATCCGACAGGCAAAAATCGCGGAGCGAAATCAGAGCTAGAATATACCCGTCAACTAGCTAAAATAACTAAAGCCATTATTGCATTAGACACTGACATCGTCGGTTTAATGGAAATTGAAAATAATGGTTTTGGTGATAATGGAGCCCTGCATGCTTTAGTTGAAAGTATTAATAGTGATATTGCAGATGTTAATAATCATTATGTATTCGTTGGTATTGATAGTAATAACGATAAAAAATTAGATAAAGCAGACACTATCGGTACAGATGCAATTACCACGGGACTATTATACCGTCCAAGTAAAGTCACATTATCTAAGTCTGGCACTATCGAAATGCCACAGCAGCACGCTCCAGAAGTGAGTTACAAAGACGGTTCAAAAACAAAAGTTGAAAGCGGAGATAATTATCAACGTGACTCTCTGGTTGCAACTTTTGTTGTTAACCAAACAGGTAACAAACTTAATATTGCAGTGAACCATTTCAAATCAAAAGGTTCTACATGCTGGGAAGATGTGCAGACGGGGACAAAAGTTGATACAGACCTACAAGGCAGTTGTGAAAATTTCCGTGTATCAGCGGCATACCAGCTAGGGACTGAATTTGGTAAGCTTGATGGTGATAGCGTAATCCTTGGTGATTTAAATGCCTACGGTTCTGAAGATCCTTTATTAGTATTAACTTCAAATCCAACAAATAAAGTACTTACTAGTGCGATCAAAACGTACATAGGTGGTTCAGCTGACGAACTAGGAACTCCTCAACTTCATAAGAGTGGTGCTGCAGCACCATTTACCGTAGCAGCAGCAGACTCTTTTGGTTATACCAACATTGTCCATAAAAAAGACCCTATGGGCTGGAGTTACTCATATAACGATGAAATTGGCTCACTGGATCATATGTTAGTTAATACATCACTTGAAAATCGCGTCATTGATGCAGGTGATTGGCACATCAACAGTACCGAGTCTACTTATTTCCAGTATGAAACTAAATACAGTAAAGACAATGCTGATGCATTTTATGGCGCATCAGTATCACCGTTCCGTTCATCTGACCATGATCCTGCAATGATGTCGTTACGTTATGCATACGGTGAAGCCGATGCTGATCAAGCGATTGCTGCTCCTATCGTTGGCGATGCTATCAGCCTGACTTATGTAATCCCAAGCAAAGTTACACCAACAATTGGTGATATAGCTCGAATTAC